>MDTG01326059.1_pt1 | contig 52571 bp, 45 predicted proteins | sample 811421 | NCBI WGS metagenome assembly MDTG01 (sample SAMN05326645, study PRJNA326480) | marine metagenome | isolation source: seawater | place: Pacific Ocean: South East | collected 2011
ATGAATATGCCTGTCCTTCAGCAACTAATTCAGCAGCATGTGCAACTCTTAATTCAGTTTCTTGTTTAGTTGCTCTCTTTGATATAACTTCAATATATACTCAATTTCTACGATTTGATTACATAAGAACCATTGTTTTTACTGATATTCTCTGATAATTAAGCATACTATTTTTTCCTTTTTTTAGTTTCTAAATATAGTTAATAAAGTAGGTAAAAGCTATATATGATAATTGATCTTATTACTTATTTTTGCTTAGACAAAACTGCACTTATTTCTGCACTTGGCTTTATTAAAAAACTGTCATAAATAAATAAATTACTAGTGTTTGCAGTCTTTTTGTCTCCTACATGGCATGCAGGGGGCCAGCGGTTCTAGTCCGCTTGGCTCCATCACAATCTTTGCAATCTATACCGATTAGTATGAATTCTTTTGCCCGTTTTATAAGGTGTATTTTAGGTTTAAATAATTAAAAATATAGGTTCTCTAAGACTAGTGATTCTTATATATAAGTATTAGAGCATATACAAAAAAGTTTCTTTTTACCTATGCTAAAGCTGCTATTTTCTATGAAAGAAAAACGACTAAGTTAATTTAAAAAGGGGCTTATATAGCTAGATAAATCTAAATATGACTTGAATGAATAATCTGGAGTAAATTTATCTTTGCCTACAAGCACTTTGGAATGAATTTTTTGAAATGTAATCGCCCCTAATTGTTTTGCTCCGTAAATATCAGAATTAGGATCATCTCCAATCATCCAAAAATAATTTTTTTTATCTATGTTTAATTTTTTAAGTAATAATATAAAATTTCTTTTGTCGGGTTTATCACGGCCAATCTCCTCGGATGTAACCACTGCATCAAAGGTATCTTCAAGACCAAAATAAGTCAATTTTCTTAACTGAATATGAGAAGTTAAATCTGTTACTACACCAATTGGAATTTTATTTCCCTTTAACAAAGTCAAAATATCTCTTACTCCAGGGAAAAGAGGAGCATTAGCTAGAAAAGTTCTCCAAAAAGTCTGTTCTAAATCTAAAGCTAAAAGCAATTGAGCTTTAAATCCTAAAAGTTCTATCATTCTTTGAAAATAAAGAAGTCTGCTATGACCGCTTGCAGTACCTGAAAGATTTTGTTTAATTTCTCCTCTTGCTTTTTCATAGTATTTAAAAAAAGTATCCCTATTAATTCCCATCAAATTTTTAGCTTTTTTGCATGCAGCCTCTTCTGCTGCAACTTTTGCTGGATAATATTCATAAAGAGTATTATCAGTATCAAATAAAACTGCTGATGGTTTTTTAAGTATTTTATTTTGGTTATATTTTTTTATCATTTTAAAAGTTTCTATTTTTCTTTAATAATTGTGAAATATTAGCTAATAATATTATTTGCATAATACCGCAATAACCTGATGACCAAGAGTCTTCTTTCAGAGAGAAATCGTCTATTTCGGGAATAATAGATTGAGCCATATGAGAAATATCTTCGGAAGTAGGATCACCCTCTATAGTCATCTTCACCCATTCATTATCTTTAGAGACTTCAGTATCAACATTTAGAGAAGCTACAGAAATCGATAACCTTAAAAGATTTGCATGCAAAAAACCCAAAGGTAAGAAAGCAGTTAATGAGTAATTTTTATAATCAGTACTAATAGAGTTTCCTACTGCGCAAAAGTCAAAACTTAAATTTGAGCTATTAAAATTTTTATTCGAAAAAGGGAAATTTGATACGCCATCAGAATTTTTATTTATATTTATCTTGAGATCAATTTTCTCAGAAATAATCCCTTGCGTGACGTCAATATCATTTAAAAGTACGAGATAATCTTTTTCATTATTATCTATTAATTTATTTAAAAATTGTAATCCTTCAGAAATCTGACTAGCAAAATAAGGCTTATTTTTTTTATTTTGAGAATTTCCAGGAGCCATATAATCATTTTTAATGTGTAAATATTTATTATTTCTTTCAAGATTGTTTATACATTTACTAGCTGTTAATAAATTCAAATTTTTTTGTGGAATTAACTTAATCAAAGAATTAGCAAATTTATTTATAATTTCATTTTCGTTACCAGAGATAGATATTAGAATAGGTTTAGAAGAAATGCTATAAAAATTATTTCTTCTTAAACCATAGAAATACATTCTGATAGCTAATAATATTGATACAGATTTTTGAAAAGTGAATATAAGATTATTAAAATGAGTCCCTTTTAAAGGGGAAATACTTTGTCCCAAGTAAAAAGAACCTTCAAAAAAAGGTATCTTGAAAAAAGAACCTTTTGAAAATAAATAAATTTCTAAAATAGTAAAAATATTATAAATTAAGCCCAAAATAATAAAATCTTTCTTTGATTTGATTTGATAAAAGGTTAAAAAAGGTAAAATCCAAACGTACCATCCAGGAGCGGCAGGAATAAAGATTAAAATTGAAAAGAATCCTAATCCAGTAGCTATTAAAAATAAATCTTGAGTTATTCTTTTTAATCTCCAAACTAAATAAAGAGAAAGAAAATATATTACTGGCACCACATATAGCTTTAGATTACTGCCAAATGGAATAAAAACATAATATAGTCTTTCAATTTCCCTAGTTTTTAATACCATTGTCCAAAAACCTTCTGAAAAGATAAAAGGAATAAATAGAAATAATATACAGATAATTATTAATAAAATAAATTTAAATAATTCATAATTAAATCCTTTTCTTCTATGCAAGTATATAAGGATAAATGGCAATGCTATGAGCATGCTTAATTTACTAAATATTGCTAAAGAAATGAATATACCTGCTGATTTATACCTATTCCAGCTGATCATACAAATACAAGCTAATAAAAAAGTTACAGGAACAATATCTAATTGTCCATGAATATATGTTGTATAAATAACAATTGGCGAAAGCCAGTATGAGAATAGTAAAATTTTATTAGAAAATTGTTTTGTGATTAGTGAGAGGAGAATCAGACTTATATAGTCAAATAAAAAAGATGTAATTTTAAAACCAAATTCAAAGAAATTATAATCTTGCCAGAATTTGTCCAATAAAAATCCTATGGAAGAAAGAGGGAGATATGTAAAAAACATGGAAATTCCATATGGGAAAGATTTAATATCACCTCCACTATTTACAAAAGAATTCCATGGATCATTGGATAAATTTAGAAGACTATTAGATATAAAAGGAATAAATAAATTAGAGTGAATTAATGGATAAGAATAAAAAACTAAAAATATTTTTAGGAATAATCCAAATAAAAATAGTGGATTTCTATGTAGATTTTTTATCAAATTTACTTCTTTAACACCAAAAGGTGTAAAAGCTTTTCTTGATAATTTATTCAGCATATTAAATCTTTCCATAAATATGGATATTTAGTACAAACGGCATCAACATTTATTTTTTGGTTCCTAAGCGTTCTTTTTAATGCAATTAATTTATTTTCCCCAAAACCTTGTAACTCTGGCGATACTAAGCAAATTTTAAATTGATGATCTTTTAATTTAATAAATGATTCATTATCTAAGGGGAATTTATTGAAAAAATCTACCCAAACCCAATCTATCAAACCTTTCAAATTTAAAACAGTTTCTAATGATTCATATTCAGAGAATCTAACAGCACATCTTTTTTCACCTTGCTTTGAAGTTTTTATTAAAAATGGAAAGGATTGATCAAGAAAAAAAAATTTTTCAATATTATTCTTTTCTAAAATATTTAAAAGCATTTTTTCAAGACCCTCCTCTTTTACATTTAATATTAAGGTCCCATTATTATAAAATTTTAACCATTCTTCAAAATCAATGCCTTCACAGCAAGGATCGTGATGGATTATTAATCTGTTTTTATAAGTTCTAATATCAATTTCTACTCCAAAATTATTTGGCGTGGAAATTAATAAATCGATTTTATTTCTTCTATGTTGAATAATTTCCATTGTCAATATTTTCTTTTAAATTGAATGTGAATTTTATAGTTCTTTTTATAAATTTTAATTTAGATGAAAAACTAATATTCCAACTAGATTTACCATATAATCTTTTTTTGAATAGAACTGGAAAGCGATAAATTTTCAGGTTATTTTTAGAAGCTTCAAAATAAGTAAAAAGATCTAAAGAAAAATCATTAGGTGGATTTAATAACCTTTGAAAGAAATTTGATGAAAACATAGTTGGTTGTGCATTAACATCCCAAAAAAATTTCTTTAAAATAATGGATACAAACAAACTCATACCAATTGTAAAAAATCTATCGGATAATGGCCTCCCATATCTCATCCCCTTAACAAAAATATTTTCTCCATATTTTTCGAATAATTTTAATCCCGTTAATATATCTATTGGATCAGTTTGAATGTCAGCATGAGTCCAAGAGAGTATGTTTCCTTTTGCTTTTGAAAGACCTTTTAAAATACCATATCCATAGCCTTTATTCTTATTAACCTTTACAACTAATACTCTTTCTTCTTTTGCTTCAAAACTTTTTAATAATTCATAAGTATTATCACATGAGCCATTATCAACTAAGCAAATTTCACAATCTTCATAATTTAATAATGGACGTAATTTATTAAATAATATAGGCAAATTTTTCTCTTCATTATAACAAGGGATAATAACAGATAATTGCATCAATACTTTTAGGTTAATGATAACAATTTCCTTGTGATTGAATTATGAGCTTATGGTTTTTTAAAAGGTAGATGAAACTTTTCTTAATGAATTATTTCCTAAATACATAAAATTTACATCCTATAAAATTATTAATGAAAGATAGAGAAACTCCAATAAACCAAGAGAAAGTATAATTCAAACCGATTTTGGAACATAGCAAGATAATAAATGTCATAATTAAACCTCCTGCTGCATATATTAATAAAAACTTTATTAGAAGAAAAAATTTAATCTCTAAAAAGTTACTAAAAACATAAGTTTTACCAAAAATAAAAGAATTAATCAATCCTGATGAGTAGCCAAAAAATGAGCTAAATATAATATTGGATGTCAAATTAATTAATATTAAATAGATAATATAATTCAACAATGTAGATAATAATCCAATAAAAATAAAACGCTTAATTTCTCTTTTTAGATGCATAACTAACTTATAAGTTTAGGATTAATTTTCTTATACTTTTTTTTAAGATAATCTAAATTATCCATAGGAATATTTGGGTCATTATTTAATTCATATTTATGAAATTCACAATTATGTAAGGCTGACTGCATATATTCAAATGTTTTTAATTCATTGGGAGTCCCCCAAGAAATAAAAGCATCAACTTCGTAAAAATAACATTTGAATCCTAGATTTATAGCATCATTTATAGCTGAATCAATATAAAATTCTCCATTTATCAACCCTTTTCTTTTAAATAAACTTTCTATTGATTCTCTGAAAAACTTTTCTTTAAGAAAAGTAAATGTCCCTATCACAATAGGGTATTCTAAATTATTTTCAATCGCTTTCTTTACAGAAATATTTTCTATTAAACCATTCTCATCAGCTTTAATCCAGCCAAACATATTTGGATTCCTTTTTGCATTTATATGATTCTTAGCCCCCCAAACAATAATTTCAGGCTTCTTAGATTTAATAAACTCTCTAAACTTGTGCTCATCATAAAGAGCCCCATTATCACATGCACCAATAGTAATTGGGGAATAATCTTTTTTAAAGTCAATTAAATCTATTCCAAGAAAAGCTGTTGAGGCTTGGCCACTAGTTACTTTTGAAATATATTTAATGTTTGATTCGGGATATATATCTTTAATTATTTTAGAAATTTTTTGATATCCTTCCATATCTTTTCTCATAATAAATACCTTTTGAGAACTGCTTGGTAAGTCATCTAAAGCTTTCATAATCATTGGTTTTCCAGAAACATTAATCAATGGTTTTGTCTCTTTATATCCTTCATCAGAGAACCTCTTGCCTAAGCCTGCCATGGGCAAAATCAAAGATCCCTTATTAGTAATAGATAAATTTTTATACTTTTTCTCTGTGATTAATTTAAAAATTCTTGACCAATGATTATATTCATCTAAATCTTCTGGGGTTCCCCATTGAAAAAAATGTTGTAACGGATAAACTGCTATCTTTTTATTTCTTTTTATAAGTTCTTTATATGCAAGACTTACATAAAATTCTCCATTAATAGAAAAATTTTGTTCAACTATTGCCTTTAATGAAATAAGTAACAATTTTCCGCTTGCAAAATAATATGTCCCACTTGATGCATACTCATTCATTCTATTCTCTGTGAATGGTTTCTTTTCTTGAATATCAATCATCCAACCATTAGCTTCTTTCATATATGCATAATTTGTATTTCCTAAGCTATGAGGATGAAATCCTTTGTATGCTGGTATCGCTCCATCGCATTTAGTTTTAATTAGAAATTTCTTGAAATAATTCCAATCCCAATTACAACTAAAATCACAATAATTTATTATAACTTCTTCTTTAAGTTTTATTTGATCTTCTATCTGTAATACTGCATGTACTGGACCAAGCTTATGAGGTTTAATTCCAATTATTTTGGGATTAAGACAATACTTTTTTATTATTTTCTTCATCTTGTATGACTTATTATTCAAATGATCTTTATTACAAATGAATATAAAATCCGAATCAGAAGGAAACAAATTTATTACATGCCCAATCATGTGAATACCTTCAATTTCAATAAGAGGTTTAGGAACTTTATAACCAGCCTTTCTAAATCTTTCTCCAAATCCAGACATTGGAATTATTATTTTCATGTTTATTTTTTAAAAATAAGATTTTTCCTATATTTTTCTGCTTCCCAATTAATAAGTTCATCACATTGGTTATCAGAAAGCAATGAAACATTTTCCCCAGGTTCTAACCTAAGCAAAATTTCAGCTTGAGCTTCTAGCATTTCTTCTAAGATAAGATAATTTTTTGAAAAAATTATTACACCTAAATTAGGCACAATTATGTAAGGAATCTTATCAAAACTTGTATTAAATAATATTTTTTTATCACTACAAATAATTGGTTTTTTTCCACAAAATACCACGTGATCTGGATAAGGGGGATTTTTCTTGGCTATTTCTAGACTCCAAGGATCTAAAGCTAGACTATTAATAATTTCTTTGGAAGGCAATTTTGCTCCAGAAATTTTATTAGATAATTCACTTAATTCTTTGGATTTTAAAAAAACAAAATTTCTAGGCTTTATTTTCAATCTTGATATGATGAGAGTTTGTAAATCTTCTGCTTCTTTTACCGAATTCCCTCCAACTATTAAACCATGATTAACCAAAATTAAGAAATCTACCTTTTTTCTTTTTAAAGATGAATCTATAAGCTTAGCTAACGGTAAACCTGGTTTTGCATATGGGATTAAATCCCATGAAAAATCCTTAAAAATGGAATTTAATTTAGGTCTTATTTGAGTTAATAATAATGTGTTTGCAATTATCTCTATGGGGTGGGTGTGTAAAACAATTTTATGGGGCATTATTGCATGAAATAAAGTCTCAATTGAAGGTTTTAAATTTGTTTTTCTTAAGCAAGAAACTTTAAATTTTTCTCCACGTTGATTATTCTTAAATTGATTTAATATTTTATTTAAATCTACTGGAATAAAAATATCTTCATTAAAAACGTTAGAAAGTTTTTTACCAGATGCCTTTATAAATAATACATTATCTTCTTTTAATGAAGTATTACCTCCAGAACCTTGGACTAAAGTATTGTCTATACCAACTCTATAAGAGATTGATTTGAGGTCTTTAAAGATTGATGAGTTATTATTTTGAACCATAGATTTTTCCATAATTTAAAATTTTAAAGATATAAACAAAAAATCTTTTATCTATGATTAAAATATTATGCTTTAATTCAAAAAAAATCAATTTATTAAAATTAGCTTTTATCTATCATAAAAAATCTTATTGGTTTAAGATCTCTTTCACAAGCTAAAAATCTAAATTTGGCATCAGTAATTACTTCTTTACATTTCTTATCTTCTTCTTTATTTTCTAAAACGCCATAAGCTGAAATGAATAGACGATCTCCTATTTCCCTATAGTCTTGATTTGTATTTATTTCTTTTAATGCAACATCATAAAAACCCTCCCACTTATCATGAGTTGCTTGTAAAGCTATAAGTTTATATTCAGAATTTTTAATTGAATTAATAATAATATTCTTTTCACGTTCGAATAAAGTTACATTTTCATGAAACCAGAGAGGTAATTTATTAGGATATTTTGCATCAAAAATAGAATGAAGCATAGTCAATTCTGACATATTTAAGAAAAGATAATCTTTTTTATTTAATTGATTTAAATTACTTTTTACTAATTTTAATTGAGTACAAACAGAACTTGGAACATAATTTCCTTTGAATTCATCATAACAACTTTCAAATCCTACTGAACTTGACTTGAAGTCTTCAGATTCCATGGTGAAAGGCTCATATTTTCCACTTATATATCCTTTAAATACTTGAAATGCTCTTAAAGAATTATTAGACACACTTGCTAAAGAAAGTAAAACTATACTCATAAAAGAAAAAAATCTATTCTTTATAAAAAGGTAATCCTTAAATTTAAAAAATACTAAAGGTATTACAAAAACAAAGAATCCAGCAGTATAGTCTAATCCACTTATTTGACTACATACTACTGATGTTATTAATACAAGAAAAGATATTAATAAAGATAAATCCTTTTTTCTTAGAGAAAAAAATAAACAAATTAAGGATAAATAAAATTGAGGTGTTTGAGAAGTTCTAGTAAATCCTGGTCGCTTACTTGTATGATGTAATTGTCCTAAATTAAACCAATATAAAATATCATTCAAATTATAAAATATAATAAAAAATAAAAGACCAATAATAAAACCTGAAATAAAGAATATAAATTCCTTTGATTTGATCCGATTAAAAAAACTTTTGAAATCTTTAACTATAAATAATTCTAAAATACCCGCTTTATTCGAAATAGAAAATAAAATAACCATACTTGAAGTAAAAATGGACATTAAACCATAATCTTGTTTTGTAAAGAGGCAAATAATAGTAAATAAACCTGCAAAAAAATTTGTATATTTATTTTTCTGCAAAACCATCAATAATGAAAGTAAGTAAAATAAAACAGCCGTTATGTTATACCAAGGATGACTTAATAATATTATGTAATTAAAAATGTATAAAAATATACATATATAAAATTGATATGAATTGACAACGATTTTCTTAATTATTTTCCAAGCTGTGAATGTCAAGCAAAAATTTACGAATAATTGACTTATTTGTAGACTTAAAAAATTAGAACCAAATAATTTGAAGAATAATGCAGGCAGATAAAAACTTACAGGACCTACTGGAATTCCGAAATCAGCATAAGGTTTCAATCCTAAATTAATTCTATATGCACCGTCCCACATTATAGAATAATCTCTAAACAATATATATCTTCTCTCAAGCAATAGTATCCCAACAAAAATAAAGATTAAGGAAAATAAAGATTTTAATAAGGAATCTTTTGAAATTTTGAACTTTTTAATCTCTCTATACAAAATTTAAAAAATTATTATTTATAAATAATAATTGATAATAAGAACAAAAATTAAACCATTTCATAAATATAAAATATAAAGAGTGCTTTTTACAAAGTATTTAGGGTAATTAGCAGGTTTTTGGAAAAATACTAAATTATTAGTTGTAAATTTTAAGTATTTTTTATTTTTGAGATTTATATCTTTTTAATGTAATATTGACCTATACAAACTTTTATGGGTGATGGATTCTAATAGTAACTATTCTACCCAAATTGCTAAACATAAAGCTTTTTTATACTTTTTTTCAAGACTAGATTATTTGCTATCAAGATCCTTCTTGAATTTATTATCAAGACTCTCAGATAATATTATTGATCTTTTAAAATCGAAAACCTCTATAAAAAAAGCTAGTTTAATAAGAAAAATAAAATATACAATTAGTGACGAAAAAATAAATGAAATTGTTAGCTGGGCTGAAGTAAATGGTATTAAAACATCTCGCGGGACAGTTTCAAAAGCCTATTCTAATTCAATATTAATAGATCCCAAAAATAAAGTTATAAGTGATTTAGTTAAAGAGGGGGCAAAATATATTTCACAAGATTATGGAAAAAGTTTATGGGTAAATGCTTTACTTTATGATATTTATAATATTCCACAGGAATATTATAGAGTTGATACCTATTCAAATATCTGGCATCAGGATTCTCATGATGGTTATCTAGTCTTCAAAATGTTCGTTTTGGTTGAAGATGTCAGTGATGATGATGGCCCCTTTATATTCTTAGACAGAAAAAGCACTATTAGATATTGGAGATTAGCTAGAGATAGAAATTCAGATCCAAATAATGCAATAAATCCATTATTTGGGATCGCAAAAAGCTTTACTGGAAAAAAAGGTGAGATAATGCTTATAAATACCGCTACTTGTTTTCATAGAGATTCTGTTCCTATAAAAGATAGAAAAATATTATGTATAACTTATTTTCCAGAGTGGCGCCCGCATGATGACTGCACTAAAATCATTCGTTGAATGGCTCAGTTTTTTAATATGAAATGATAAAATTATTGTAAATTAAAAATGTTACTTAACATTCTTTTAAATAAATATAAAATTGAGAATGATTGTTAATCTCAAAGAAGTTAAACTAATAAATATAAAAAAATTAGTAAGATTAATTGTAAAAAATTTTAGTTAGAATAAAAATATGGTATTTAAAGTAATATTTGAGCAAAATATTATTAATATACCATTAATATTATTTAAGTTTAATTTTTTATATAATAGGTAAGTTTAATTCGGTTGCATCTATTTCATATTCAAACTGGATTATTTGTTAAATGTTTATTTTTTTATCTTAAAAATTAAAATTTTAAAAGATACCTATCCTCTCGCTAATAAAAATTTAAATTCATTTTTACCACTTTAATTAAATAAAATGCAATTTTAATTTGATTTTATTATTGAGTATATTCGAAATATTATTTTTTCTTTTTATTAATTAGGACCTTTTTGTCGAATAAATTATCAATTGATTTATTATGGCTTATACATATAATAGTTTTATATTTATAAAAATTTATTAATTTACTCAATATCCTATGCTCAGACTCTTTATCAAGAGCAGAAGTTGCTTCATCTAATAAAATTAAATCTTTTTTCATATATAAGGCGCGAGCTAATGCAACTCTTTGCTTTTGACCTCCACTTAAAACTTTGCCACCGTCTCCAACTTTATATTGATTTATATAATCAAATTTACAAATACTTCTTAAACCGCAAATATCAAAAATTAATCTTATTTCTTCCATATCAATCTTATCTTGAAAAAACAATATATTATCTAGAATTGTCCCATCACCTAGATAACTTTCTTGAGGAATATAACTTGTTAAATTAGTAGGGACAATATTAAGTATTTCTATTTTTTTATTTTCTCTTTCTAAGAAACAATCTAATAAAATATCTCTACATTTCTCTAACCCTAAAATAGATTCAAATAACATAGTTTTTCCAGAGCCTGATTTCCCTGAAATTAATATTTTATTTCCTCTATTTACTATAAGTTTATTTTTTAAATCTTGATTATCAATTTGATCCCATATAATTTCAAGAGCAGCAAATTTATAGGATAGATTTGTCTCATTATAAAAACTACGATTTTCAAGAGCTTGTCTAGAAATTATTGCTGCATCTTGAGAATTATTCCTTATCAAGGTTATTGAAGAAAAGATTACCTGTAAATAAGTGATTATTTTTTGTCCACTAATAGCTAGAACGCCTATAGCTGAGATGGAATTAGAATCATCTTGCAAAAAATATACTCCACTGGATAAAATTACAACCAGTGCAATACTTTCAACCCAAGATTTTGGGATCTCAGAGATTGTATCTCCAAAAGCTTCTGCACCTCTAAGTTTTCTTGTATTTTGAATAAATCTGTTTACGGCTTTATTTGACATACCTGAGGTTAGGATCTCTTTTTTAAAATTTAAAATTTCATTAGTTATGTTTATACGATTGAATTTACCATTGGCAATTACCTTAGAATTTTTTCTTATTTTTTCTTTTACAGACATAGTAATTAAAAAATATGTAAAAGCTAAAGAAGTGGAAACATATAAAATGAGAAAAGGATGAGATAAAGCATTAATTAAAATTATTAAAAAAATGCTTATTGAGGCGCTTATAATCAACATACTTCTGATAAGAGAATCTTTAGTCTGATCAATTCTCCCAGTAAGCGAAGCATTTAATTCTGATTTCCAGTCTGGAGAAAATCTTTGATTAACCCTATTTAAATCTGCTGATAAAATTATATATTCAATTTTTGTAGTAACTTTATAACCAAAGTTATTTAATAAATGTAATGAGAATGTTTTTAGAATTGAAAATAAAAGCAATAAAATTACCATTAATTGAAACTTCAAAGATAAACTTTGATTTGTAAAAAAATTAAATATGGGTAGTATGCTGGTTGACTCATCTGCGTTATTAAAACTTCCTATTACAGGAGCTACTGATGCAATACTTAAAGTCTCAACAAAAGATGTGCATAGTAATAAGAAGAATATGCTAACTCCAAATAACTTTAATTTCTTATCTAGTAGAGAATAAATTGAGTAAAGAATATTAAATGTGTTCATTACAGCTATAAAGCATAATTAATTAATAACATAGATTAAATTAATATGGGTTATTTGATTACATAGCACTAAGAAAATTAATTAATTAATTTCCAAAATTAAATAATTTTTAGCAATAATTTATATCTCTCGATAAAAAGACTTATACCAATTAACAAAACTTTTTATTCCGTCTTCAATAGAAGTATTAGGTTTGAAATTTATCAAATTTTCTAACTCTGAATTATCTGATGAAGTTTCTGTTACGTCCCCTGGTTGTATCGGTAAAAAATTGATTATTGCTTTCTTACCTAATTCCTTTTCTAAAATATTTATATAATCCATTAATTTTATTGGAGATGAATTACCAATATTAAAAAGCCGATAAGGAGCCCAACTTCTATTGGGATTAAGATTAGTTTTTTTATATTTTTCATTACTCTCAGGAATTTTATTTAATAGTTGGATAATAGTTTCTGTTATATCATCAATGTAAGTAAAGTCCCTTATCATATTGCCGTTATTAAAAACAGTTATTTCGTTATTATTTATTATCGATTTAGTAAAAAGGAATAGTGACATATCAGGTCTACCCCAAGGACCATATACTGTAAAAAAACGCAATCCTGTAGTTGGTAATCGATATAAGTGACTATAACAATGAGCAATAAGTTCGTTTGATCTTTTTGTTGCTGCATATAGACTAATAGGGTGAGCTACAGAATGTTTTTCTGAAAAAGGTTTTAAAATATTACCACCATAAACAGAACTACTACTTGCATATAAAAAATGTTTTACTTTTTGGATTCTGCAATTTTCAATTAAATTCGAGAAACCTACCAAATTAGATTGTATATATGCATTTGGATTTTCGACGGAATATCTTACCCCTGCCTGTGCGGCCATATTTAATACAAAATCAGGATTATATTTCTCAAAAATATTATCTAAAGAATTTTTTTCACATAAATCTATTTTTTTAAAAATATATTCACAACTAAGTTTTTTGGATTCTTCTTCAATTTTTTTTAAGCGTGCTAATTTCAGGTTTATATCATAATAATCATTTAAATTATCTATTCCTATTACTTTATACCCTTCATTTAAAAGTTTTTTTATCAAGTGAAATCCTATAAAGCCTGCAGCCCCAGTAACTAAAACATTCATAAAAAATTAATAAAGAAAAGGATTTATTATTCTTCTTAAATCTATATAGGATTTTAATAAATAGTTAGGATTTGATTCTTCTATACCATTTTTAACTTTGGAGTGAATTATTTGTAATGCAATTGCTCCAAATTTTTTTGCTGGATAAATATAATAATTAGAAAAATTTACTTTCATCGAGAAATACTTTTTTTTATACAAAATTAAACTATAATTATTTTGATTATATACTTTTGAATAAAAATAATAAAAATTTATTAAATAATTTTAGTCTTTGATTTTAAAAATAAAAAATCTTAAGAAGCTTTTTATCTCCATTAAGTCAAAAATCTTAATCAGGAAAGTTAAAAATATTTTTAATTTTTATACTTTTTTTACTTGTATAAAATTTATAAATAATTTCCTTTTTATCTATCTTACAAATTAATTTATACATAAGCTTATTTCCAAAATAATGAATATTTTTACATCTAACTTTTCTTTAATAAGCAGCAGATTTATATTTAAAATTTAGTCTTTCTTGATTAAATTTAATTAAATTGGAAATTTCAATAGTTAAAAGGATTATGTTTATAATCATCAAAAATAATATTATTCGATGAGGTATCCTAAAATTAATCCATGGATTGTTATTGAACTTCTATTCTTAACATTTTCTACTTAGATAATTTGGTATTTAATTATTTATTAAATTGGAAGTTACTTGAAAATATACAAAAATTATAAAAAATAATAGTAATCATTTAGTCAATATCATTGGAACAATAATTTATTTTTACTTATGTAAATAGGTTTATTTAAATTAATAAAAAATATGAAATTTTAGATATATCTTGAAAATATAAGACAATATTATCATAGGTTATAAAGTAAATTTATGGACTACAAAAGAACTTTAGGACTTAATAGTTTTGAAGCTTTAGAATTTATTTTAATGCAATTTTATATTAGGCCTATTTTCCAATTTTTATTTTTGCCTCTAGAAACTTTTTTTCAGAAAAAAAAGTTAAGTATTTCTCCATTGGTTTATATTAAATTTTATTATTCAAAAATATTTTTAGATTTATTTTTTTGGATATTTCTTAAATTAAAATATCTTTTTAAAAAAGGGAAATTTTTTTATAAAGGTAAAGAAATAATATTTTCATTGACATCTATAGAAGGTAGAGAAGATTCTTTAAAGTATTCTTTAATGAGCCTTCTTTTACAAAAAACACCATTTAATAGTATTCATGTTTATCTTCCTAGAGTATCATTAGATATAATTAAAAAAAATAAAAATCTTTTTAATGTTTTTTTAAAGGAAGGAATTAATTTTAATATTAAAAATAATGCTTTAGGAACTCACAGAAAATATATATTTAATTCAAATCTTCATGAGAAATTTCATATGTGTCTTGTGGATGATGATTATTTTTATGATCAATGGGTTTTAACTGACTTGATTTATAATGCTTCATTAAGTAAAACTAGAATTTCTACATTATATAAATGGAAGATTAGGTGGAAAAAGAATAAACAATATCCAGAGAAAAGGCAAAATTGGCAAAAGTCTCTAATTAATCCAGTCAAAAATTCTTCTGATTTGTTTACTTATGTAGATGATGCATATACTTTTTATGAATCTAAATTATTTTCAAGGGAATTTTTCAATATTAAAAATATTCAGCAACTATGTACGATGAAAATTACAGGGATAATAGGCTTTGATGATGATTGGATTAAATGGAACTTATATAAAAAAAAATATAAAGTTTCTTATTCACGAAGATGGTCATTAATAAATAGTGTTTCGGAAAATATTGCTGCGCAAAAGAAGAATAATCACGCCTACCTATCAAGTACTTACGATAATGCAGACAAAATAGTTGAAAATTTAATAGAATTTTTAAACATTAAATGAATACGTTTATTATTAATTACTAAATTTATATAATATTGATTTTATTAAGCCCCTTATACCTAATAATTGAATAATCTGAACAGTAGTAGTGTATATAAATCTTTTAAGAAGAATTATTTTACCCTTAATACTTTTCCTTTTATTTTCAATACTCATTATTAAATCTGATGAATATGCAAGTGATATTGCCTTTTCAGATTTAGTTATATGATTGTTTCCCTTTGACAACTTCCAACAAGAACGAATAGAAATTGTACTTTTAACTTTCTTTAAACCTGCAGACTTACAAATAAGTTTTAAACTCTTACTCGTAAAGTGAATAACGTGTGCATTTTGCCAGTAATTAAGTAAATCCAATTTATAGTCTCCAAGATTAATATTGTCTATAGAAGGAACTTCAATAAAAACCAAACCGTTCTTGTTAAGGTGTTCCGATAACTTTTTTAGAAAAATAACTGGATTTGCTATGTGTTCTAAAACATGACTAAGAATTATCAAATCATATTGATCTGATTCTTCTAGAATATCTATAGAACCATTTTTAACGTTTATTCCATTTTTTCTTGCGGAATTCAAATAATCTTCATCAAAATCTAATCCTAAAACTTTGCAACCATTATCTTTAAAAACACTTAAAATTCCTCCTGCTCCACATCCAACTTCTAATACATTTTTAGGTTTTAAAATTGAATTTACAAAATGATAGATACTAATTCCATTACCCTTTTTTTGAGTATTAAATAATTCATCAGGATTTTTATTTTCATATATCTTTCTGAAGTAATTTGAGTAAAACTCTGCTAGAGTTTTTTCACTATAGTATTCGGTTTGTTGTATATTTCCGCAAACTTTACACATACCTGTTGGGTAATAGAAACCATATCTATCAATTTCAGTGAGAATAGAAAACTTATCATTTGAACAAAGATAGCATTTTTGTCTACGAAGGGCATTAACTCCCTTTGTTTTTTTAAGAAAATCTTCTCTAGCAAGAATACTTTCTGGTTTCATTGGATAATGATTATTATCTTTTTTAAACCTATATCTTTGATCAAAAAGTTTCAATTTAATTTTTTAATTTGTATAAACCTATTATGTTTCAAGAAATAAATCAAGAAAGTTACTAAGAGTGTGAGAATCTGATAATTCTTTGTTTTTTTGAGTTAGATCTCTATGCAATCCATAGGATAAGATGTTAGAAAGAAAAATTTCAGCTTCATACTTTATTTTTTGGGAATAATTTTTTAGATTATCTAATGATTCCTGATCATTCCATTTTATATTTTCGAGCTTTACTGATCCTGGAATTTCCCCATACCAAGGATATCCGCACACAACAGTCTTAAGACCCTGAAGCGATCTCTCAATAGCTATAGAACCAGTACAAGTAATTATTATTGCATTATCTATATCCGAATCTTCAAAAATCACCTGCGCATTATATTTTTTTAGATTATTTAAAAAATTAATGTTCTTCCATAAACCAACTCTTGTTGGTCCAATAGTTTTATCAATATAAAGAAAACTACTTTTATGTTCCTTATAAAAAATATTATCAATATAACCTGATTGATTTAGAAATTTTAAAATCTCAATCTGATCCCTAAAGTTACCCCCCTCTGACAAAGTTGTAGATTCTGGTTGGTAATGACCATAAATAATAATATTGTTTTTTTTTAATTTTCTTCGGAATTTATTTAATTTAACTTCTTTTCTTATGATAGATAAATATTTTTTTGTTTAAATAAAGATCTAATATCTCCGTATATACCTACCTGTTTAAAGGTTGTAATTGTAGTATTAATTTTCAGCAATTTCTTTTTAAAATGCCAAAATAATATATATAAAAATGCTAAAGTAAGATCTTTTTTATAAAAAGAACTTGTTGGAATCCAATCAGCTTTTTTCTTGACTTGAACTCTTTCTTGAAATTTTAAAATAACTTTTCTAAACTTAGGATTTGAATTTTTAAGCTTATCAATAAAATTGTGTTCACATTTAAATTCATTTCTATACATTGGTAAATAAGTTTTAGTTAAAACTTCCTCAAAATAAAAAAAAGAGGATTTAATACCGTAAATTCTTGATGCAATCTCAATTAAAGCAGTATCAACATGATGAGGAGAACCTGAAAACTGAATTACCTTTGATATCCTTTTTTCCTTTAGCCAAAATAAGATTTTTAAAACCAATCTATGTAATTCGCGATATTTATTAATTTCATCTTCGTCAATGCTTAACCATCTTTGCCAGGTACCAGCATGTCTATAAACGTAGCCATATATTTTTTTGGAAATTGCAATATATTCATAATTATTTAAAAAGTAATTCTTTTTAACCTCGAAATAATTGTCTAGGGAAGATGAACCATCAAATCTATAAATGTGGTCACCTTTTTTTTTATAATTTATGAGTGGATAAACAAATAAATAATTACTCATTAATATTACTTATTTTATTTTATTTACTTTACTTTATTTACTTTACATTGCTTCTAATCAAATAATCAAATATTAAATTATTAAAGAAATGAGTTTTATAAAATCCTTTTTGAGATATTTTTCTAAAGTTAATAAGTTAATTGAAATTAAATATTAAAATTCAATTTTCTTAAAAAAAATTATTAACTATGCATTTGAGAACTTTACCATTCAGGGTCTAGATCAGATTAAATTATTAAAAACCAAAGCCATTTTTTGAACCTTACTCAAAATTATGTATTATTAATATTGTAAAAAAAAATTAAAAGATTAAATTTAAATTCTGTAAATTTATGAAAAAAAAATGATAATACTTTTTACTTATGAATATATGGCTATTACAACGGAATGAACCTACACCAATAGACTCTAAAGGTAAAAGTCGTTTGTTCAGAATGGGAATAATTGCGGAGATGTTATCTAAATCCGGACACAAAGTGACTTGGTGGACATCTGACTTTGATCATTACAGTCATAAGTTCAGATTTAGAAAAAATCATCTAGAAAAAGTTGATGATAATTATGAAATTGAATTCCTTAAAGCAAGAGGTTATAAAAATAATATCTCACTAAATAGATATTTAAGTTCCATTGATGTCGCAAATAGTTTTCGTAAAAGAGTAACTATCAAAAAAACTAAGCCAGATATAATTTTTGCTTCCATTCCAGCCGTTGAATTAGCAAAAGAGGCCTTAATTTATTCCGCCAAAAATGGAAATATTCCGGTTGTTTTAGATATAAGAGATTTATGGCCAGACTTTTTAATAAATAGCTCACCAATATTTTTAAAGCCACTTTTTTATATTCTTACCTTGCCAATGAGAATAAAAAATTATAGAGTTTTTTCAAATGCGTACTCAATTTTTGGATTAACTGACGAATTTGTAAATTGGGGTTTGAAGTATGCAAAAAGAAAAAAGATAATTGATGATAAGGCTTTCCCTATGGCATATATTAAAGGCCAATTTGATAAAGAAGAACAAGAAGAAGAACAAGAAATATTTAATAATCAAATAAAAAATCTATATAAACTCAAAAAGAATTCATTGATAGTTACTTATGTTGGCAATATAGGTAGAAATTCTGATTTTGTAATAATTCTTAAAGCCGCATCAATATTAAATAAAATGAATAGAAATGTTCAATTTGTTTTTGCTGGTGACGGTATAGATTTGAAATGGATGAAAAAACAATCAATAAATACCAAAAACATTTTTTTTACTGGTTGGATTAATAAAACCAATATAAAAAAGTTGCTTGAGATAAGCGATTTAGGCTTACTCCCTTATAAAAATATATCCAATTACAGAAAAAATTTACCAAATAAACCTGCTGAATATTTGTCAAATAATCTTGCTTTGTTGCTAAGTCTTGATTATGGACCAATCTATAATCTTATAAAAAGAAATAATTGTGGCTCTTCCTATTCAAACGATCCATACAAGCTAGTAAAAATAATAATTGAATATTTAGATAAAGTAGATTTGTTACAAGTACATAAAAAAAACAGCAAGAATGCATATGAAAACAATTTAGATGGCAAGATAATATATAAAAATTTAATCAACTCTTTGGAATTGATTAGTAAAAAAACTCAAATAATTTAATTAATCATTAATGTTTAAATTAATTAATAAACAAAAATCTAATTTTTATAAACCAAGTTTAATAGCAAGATCAGCGAGGATTTTTATTCCTTTATTATATAAGCTACTACCATATTCAATTTATAGATATACTTATAATTACCTTTACTCCATTTACCGTTTTCTTTATCGTTATTCATACCTAATAGTTTTGTTAAAAAGTTTATTTAAGAAAAAAGTTTTCAGGAAAAGATCTTTATTAACTTGGAAGCTTTTACCTTATACGATGGGAGGATGCAAATGTTTGGAAAACGCATTTGACATGGTACAAAATGTTGAGAGCAATAACATTCCAGGTGCTTTTGTAGAATGTGGTGTAGCGCAGGGAGGCACAGCGGCAATGCTTGCTTGTGCTCAGGATGAAATAAATTCTAATTATAGAAATAAATGGTTTTTTGACTCATACGAGGGTTTGCCAGAACCGACAAAAGAGGACTATATCAATGGGAAAACTGGTTCTTTTATTAGACCGCTTCCTAAAGGTTCGTGTTTAGGCACTATTGAGCAAGTAAGTGATTTGCTATTCAATAAACTAAACAAATCCCCTACAAACGTCAAACTTATAAAAGGTTGGTTCCAAGATACAATTTCTTCTTATAAAGATAAAATAAAAGAAATTGCAATTTTAAGGTTAGATGGTGACTGGTATGAGTCAACTAAAATCCCTTTAGAAAATTTGTATGATCAGGTTAGTGTAGGAGGGATTGTGATTATTGATGATTATGGGACTTGTTTTGGATCTAAGAAAGCTACTGATGAGTTTATAAATTACAGAAAATTAAAAGTAAATCTTTTACCAGATGGCCGTGGAGGGATTTATTTTTTTAAAACATAATTTTTAATATTTTAGATTTTTAAAAATATATAATTTCTATATACTTTTTCGGTTTAAATCTCTTATGTGATTTTAGTCTTTTTAGGCAGAAGAGGATATTTAGCTCTCCTATTAATTAAAATCTTTTTTGGGTTAATTATGAGGATCAAAAATATTAAAGTTTCTATTTCTCTATTAATGTCGATTATTAGAAATATTTCACGATCTTTATTTAGTAAAATTTGGAAATTTAATATTTATCTAAAAGAAAAAATTGAAATTTACCTTAAATGTTGGAATTTGTGATGTTTAATTTTTCGCCTAAATTTTTTAATAATTTTATTAAATGTTTTAAGTCTGAATCGTTAATTTTAAGAGATTCGATTTTTAATATGCTATCTATATGACTACGTGATCTTACACCAATAATAACATCTGCTTTATTCAAGACCTTTAATGTGGAATAAAGTATTAAAGTTGAGTTTTCTACTTTATAATCGTTTGCTATTTGTCCAATCTCTAAAAGTGTTTGATTAATTAAATATTTGTTTTTGTAATTATAAATATTTAATCTTTCTCTTGTATCTGAGTATTGTTGATTTTTAAATTTATAACCTGACCAAGCAAGTATGCCTTGCGCGAATATTCCGTATACCATAACTTTGTTCACTAAATTTGAAATCTTATTAATAAATCTCTCTTTATTTAATAATAAATTAAATTCGGTTTGATATGTTATTTCATGGTTAGATCCATTTTTACTTAGGAAATCTGTTATTTCGTTATCAAAGTTGCAAAAACCATATTCTTTAATATGTCCTTTTAATTTAAAAGTCTTGATAGTTTCTAAAGCTTTTTCTAACCCTTTAGAAGTTTTTGGCCAATGCAGTAGAACCCTATTCAAATATAAGCCCTTTAACCTTGACAATGATTTTTGCAATGCAATATCTAAGTATTTTGGATCATCCTCATGATTTGTTTCTGCTCTTATTGAGTCTGAAGATACTTTCCATTTAACCCCAATCTTTGTTGTAATTTCGAAATCTTTTCTTTGATTGAATAATAAACAACCTAGTCTGATTTCACTTGCACCTAATCCGTAAACATCTGCAGTATCAAATTTTCTAAATCCAGATTCTGCAGCATAATTGATAGCTTCCATTGTGGATTTTAATTTTGATTCTCCCCAATCACTATCACCTAGTTGATCACATCCGATTATAACTCGATCGAAAATCATAAAAATTTCTTAAACAATGAGATAATTGTCTGCACTAATAAAAATATATCTGTTTGAAGATTCATATTATTTACGTATTTAAGCCTAAGTTGATTTTTTTCCTTAAATACTTTTTTCAAGTATTCATCATGAGCATCATTTTTCCCAACAATTTCATCTAATGAAATAAATTTAATTGATGCATAATCAGTAATTCCAGGTCTAACCGTTAGGATTTTTTTTTCTTCTGCAGAATATAAATCTACGTATTCTTTTATCTCTGGCCTGGGGCCTACAAAGCTCATATCACCCTTAATAATATTGATTAAATTTGTTAATTCATCAAATTTTATTTTTCTAATAATCTTTCCAAAGCTTGTAATTCTCTTATCATCCTTAGCGGTTGTACCAGATTGCCACTCTGAATTGATGTACATGCTTCTTATTTTTATTATTTTAAAAACCTTTCCTTTAAGTCCTACTCTATCACCAAAATATATTGGATTTCCAAAGTCATCTAGAAGAGTAATTATGATAATCAATAAAATTATTGGTGTAAATATTACTGTCAAAAGCAATGAAAGCACAAAATCAGATAACCGTTTGAATTTTTTGTATTTAATCATTCTTTTTTATCCCAAGTTGGTTTCGCATATATTTCTGGTCACCTACAAAAGATGGGTAAATATTTGGTATGCATTTAACTGTTATATTTTGTTTGTCTTTAAGTTTTATTGAATGACAAATAATATATTGTCCAAAGCCACAATCTTCATTATGTTCTTCATATACATGGATATCTTTATATTTACTCAATAGCTCTACTAAATTCTGTGATATACCTTTTCTCACTCGATAAATTAAGCAGCAATCATTTTTAATTTCTGAATCATTTAATATGCTTGATATACCACCAAAATAAATTTCAAGTATATTTTTTTTTCTAGAAAACTTACTGCTAATTATTCTGTAATCAACTTCATTTTTTATATCATTAATACTTGCATCATTAAATTCTGATTTATCTAATCTAAGGTAAGTTGGCTTATTAGTATCACAATGAATCCAATTTTTAGTGAGATTGTATGCATCATTACTATTGCAAGGTGTATAAATTTCAATTTCGGGCAAACTTCTCATAATTCCAAAATCTTCTGTCGAATGATGACTCATCCCAAGTTGTCCGTAACTAAATCCAGAGCCATTTGATACTATTAGAACTTTTAATTTGTGGTAACAAATATTGTTCCTTATCTGTTCCAAACATCTTAAAGTTGGAAAATTTCCAATACTATAAACAATAACCTTATTTTTTTTATCAGATAAACATATCCCAGAAGATACGTTGATCATATTCTGTTCACATACACCAATATTTATATACCTTTTACCTAATTTTTTTTCTAAAAGATCAAAAGAACCGAAACCTAAATCTGCAGTAATAAAGTATAAGTTTCTATTATCACCTTGCTCAATTATTGATTCTACGAATGCATCTCTCAATTTAATTCCTCCAATGCATTTATTAATTCAGCTCCTTTTGCATTTCTATAATGCCATAAGGCCTTATTTTCCATAAAAGAAATACCTTTTCCCTTTATTGTCCTTGCAATTATAAATCTCGGTTTGACCATTGTTTCACTTTTTAAAGAGGAAGTTAAGATCTCATGATCATGACCACTAATTTCTATAGTATCCCAATTAAATTGTTCGAGTTTATCTTTAAGTGGTTCCACATTGAGAGTATCTGTAGTTGACTTAATTGATTGCAGTCCATTTGCATCTAGAATGCAAGTTAAATTATTCAACTCATGATGTGCAGCAAAAAGAATAGCTTCCCAGGTAGAACCTTCATTCATTTCTCCATCACTAATTAAGGTGTAGACTTTATTTCTCGAATTAATAAGTTTATTGTTGTAAGCATAACCGCAAGCCAAACCTAACCCGTTACCTAGGGAACCTGTAGATACTTCAATTCCTTTTATTAGATGCGAATTCACATGACCTGAAAAATTACTCCCGTTCTGGTAATGCTGTAAAAGATCCTCCACATTAAAAAAACCTCTTCTGGCTAAAACTGAATACAATGCTGCACCTGCATGGCCCTTACTCATTATGAATATATCCCTATCTTTTTTTAAAGGATTGTTGGGATCAATATTTAGAATATCAAAGTATAAAACTGATAATATATCTATACAACTTAAGCATGAGCCCACATGCGCAGAGTTGCCTGCACTAGTCATATTTATAATATCTTTTCTACATAAATTTGCTAAATCTAAAGATTTCATATTTATTATGCTTTAATCCAATTATAGGATAAGTCTAAATTTAACAAATAATTTAATTGTTTATCTATAAATTTTAAGATGTTTTAATTCTATAGTTTTATAAAAAGTTCAATTCAAAACTGACTAGTTTAAATAAATATAAAATTCATGGCACTAATTTAACTGATGTGCGTTTTCTCAAACTTTATTATTAGCTCAAGTATTAATTAAAATTTTTCTTAAAAAACCCCATAATTAAATTAATAATTAAATTTGCAAATCCAATTTTTCAATAGTTTTTATAAGTTTTTCTACATCATCTTTAGTGTGATAAGGAGTCAAACCTACATAAAAAGATTTGCTATGATGATAGTCTGCTCCTTCCAATTTATCATTTGCTGCTTTTAGGTTATACCTTTCCCCCGCAGGATGTTTTATTAGATTACCAGCAATTAGAGGTCTCGATTCTATACCTTCACTTTCTAGGTAATCAATAGCAAATTGAAAGCTTTTATTTGAATCATAAATCTTTAATGGAAGAGCCATAAAACAAGGTTCGCAGCCAGATACAATTTCAGGCCCTTTTAAATGTTTAAGATTTAAAATGGAATCATAAAAGTAGCTAGATAAGTACTTTCTTTTCACATTAAAATCATGTAACTTTTCTAATTGATGAATTCCAAAGGATGCGTTGATCTCAGTAGGTCTAAAATTATATCCTTGATCAAGGAAAAGATATCTATTATCAATATTGTCAAATTGACTAAGGTTTATATTTCTTTCCTCTAAAAATATATCTAATTCTTCTTGATGAATGCCTCTTGACCATCCATGCGCTCTTGAAATTTTAGTTTGGACCAAAATATCTTCACAATTACTCGTTACTATTCCCCCTTCAAGAGTTGTCATATGATGAGAAAAGAAAGTAGAGAATGTTGCAACACTCCCAAATGTTCCAAGATACGCACCCTTATATTTTGCTCCTAATGATTCGCAGGAATCCTCTAAAAGTTCGATATTATATTTTTCGCAGATGTTTATTAGAGTATCAATATCTGAACAACAACCAAGTATATGAGTTGTAAATATAGCTTTGCACTTTTTTAGGATTTCATCAGGAACTGATAAGATGTCAGGGTTAAAAGTCTCTTTGGAGCAATCAAATAAAATAGGAACTAGACCACATTGCATAATTGACCAAACTTGTGTTGGCCATGTGATCGCAGGTACTAGAACCATATCGCCAATTTCTAGTCTTGTTTTAGGAGATTTTAAAACAGAATTAATGGCAAGTAAGTCAGCTGAAGATCCACTATTACAAAAAACAGAACCCTTTGTATTTAAAAAATTAGAAAAATTTTGTTCGAATAATTTTGTTTTTTTACCCATACTAGTTTGAAAATTAATCAAACTATTTATTGCGGACAAAATTTCATCTGTTCCATAAGTTGCGTAATTTAAGGGATACCAATACTTACTTGCAACATCATTTTTGCGATTATTATTTTCAACATATTTATTAATAAGTTCGATTAAACTTTTTTCTTCATTAATTTTCATAAGTCTCTCATAGAATTAGAATCATAATCTTTAAGAAATGCTTGATAAGTTTTTTGTAATCCATCTTTAAGTTGAGTTGAATGGATCCAGCCTATGTCCTTTAATCTTTCTACATCTAACAGTTTCTGATTAGATCCATCTGGCATTGATTTATCCCATATAATCTTACCTTGATATCCCACTATTTTTTTTATTAGATAAGCTAAATCATATATCGAAATATCTTCTCCTGTTCCAATATTAATAAAACTAAGATCTCTTGATGAAGAATTGAATTCTTTTGGATTCCAAGACTCCAGTAGATAAATGCAACATTTTACCAGGTCTTCTACATACATAAATTCTCGTCTAGGTTTGCCGCTACCCCAGCACTTAACCATTTCATGGTCAAATACTTTTGCTTCATGGAATTTTCTTAATAAGCCAGGAATGACATGTCCATTATTTTTACTGAAATTATCATTTGGTCCATATAAGTTTGGTGGCATTACTGATATGGCATCAAAATTATGTTCAACTCTTAAAAATTGGCATAATTTTAAACCACATATTTTTGCTAAAGCATAACCTTCATTTGTTGGTTCAAGAATTCCATTTAACAAAGATTCTTCTTTAAATGGTTGTTGAGCATGCTTGGGATATATACAGCTACTTCCTAAAAATAATAGTCTTTGGACTCCAGTTTCAAATGAAGTTTGTATTAAATTATTTTGAATTTGTAGGTTTTCAAGAAGAAACAAAGAATTATTCTTACTATTAGCATTAATACCCCCTACTTTAGCCGCTGCAATGATAACTACATCTGGCTTTTGGGATTCGAAAAAGTTCTCTACTTCATCTTTTTTTCTTAGATCAAGATTTTCTCGATCTTCAGTTATTAAAGACCAATTAGATTTTTTAGATATTATTGTTTTTTCAATTTCTTTTTTAAATGCACTTCCAACTAAACCTTTATGACCTGTTAAAAAAATCTTGTCATTTTTAGCTAATAATGTCATTTTTATAAATCTTGATGATACCTAAATTAATTGTAATTCTTCCTAGCTTTGTCTATTCCAATCTGGAATTAATTTTGAGATCAAATTTAAAGATTGATTTTTTTCTTGAGCATCTAATAAAAGTTTTAATTCTTTTAATTTTGGCCACAAAACATCGGGTTTAATAAATTTCTCTTTGGCTTTAAATATTTTAGGGTGAATAGTTGGCTCACTTTTGGCATCAATAAGAAGTTCTTCATAAAGTTTTTCCCCAGGTCTCAAACCAATTGTTGTAATTTCAATATCTCCATTGGGATTTTTCTTATCTTTAACGGTTAAACCACTTAAATAGATCATCTGCTTAGCGAGAACTAATATTTTTATAGGATGACCCATATCTAGTAAAAATAATTCACCACCTAAAGATAATAATGAGGCTTGAAGAACCAATTGAGTAGCCTCTTCTATAGTCATAAAGTATCTAATAACATCTTTATGGGTTAATGTAATTGGCCCTCCTTGCGAAATTTGCTCTCTAAATAATGGGACCACTGACCCAGATGAATCTAAAACATTTCCAAACCTAACCATTGAAAGTTTTGTCTTACATTTTTTTAAACTTTTTTTATTATTTTTATTAATACTATAATCAAAAGCTTGGACAATAAGTTCTGAAAATCTTTTTGAAGCTCCCATAATATTTGTTGGTCTTACTGCTTTATCACTTGAAATTAAAGTAAGTTTTTCAACATCATGCTTAATAGCCATATCGCACATTACGTAAGTTGAAAAAATATTATTTCTTAATCCTTGTATAGGATTTTGCTCCACAATAGGTACATGCTTATAAGCAGCAGAATGAAAAACGAAAGTAAAGTTGTGCTTTGAAAAGATATTATCAATAAGTTTTTTATCTGAAGCATCTCCTAAAATAGGTATAATATTTATAGTTTTTCCGTTTAAATTTCTCTTTAATTTTTTATTAGACAAGTAAAGACTTGGTTCATTATTATCTAAAAGTACTACTTTAGAAGGATTTGCTTTTATGATTTGATTACATAATTCATATCCTATTGAACCTCCTGCTCCAGTAACTAAGACTGTTTTATCCTTTAATGATGAATCAATATATTTAGATTCAATTTTTATTACTTCTCTACCTAAAATATCTTCAATAGCAATTTTTCTTAAATTGTCTACCTTTATCTTTCCTGTCGAGATTTCCTCTAAAGTTGGGATTTCTAACACTTCAATTTTATATTTAAAAAGCTTTCTAATTATATTTTTCTTATCAGATTTTCTTAATGAAGGAATTGCTAAGAATATTTTGTCAATTTTGTTTGTATATTTATGAATATTATCTGAATGTATTACTTTAATACCCTTTATAAACCTATTGTGTTTATAAGAATTATCGTCTAGAAAATATTTAACATTATAATAGCTAGAGTTTTGCAAAGTATTAAGCAACATCACTCCTGCCTCTCCTGCTCCGTAGATAGCTATTTTTTCTTTTCCTTTTTTTATATTATTCTTATGATTTTTTTTCTTGTTAATAAAATATATAAAATCCCTTATTATAAACCTTGAACCTGCTAATAATGAAACTAGTAAAATAATAAAGATTAAAAATAATTTAAAAGAAGGGGTTTCTTGTTTAAGTACAAATAAAATTAGATATATAAAAAATTCTCCAAATATACATCTCAAAAAAATACTATATAAATCAGGGCTACCTACATATCTAGTTATACTCTTATACTGTCCAGTTAAAGAAAAAATCAGTAAGAAAACTAATATATAAATACTTATATTAATTAAGTAGTTTTGTGAAGTATGATAAAAATTATCATAAATTAAAAAACTACTTGCACTCAAAGATAATACTATCGAAAATATATCATATAAGATAAGTATGTATTTCTTATAGGAGATTGGGGATAATTTCTCTCTATTATTATTTTTCATTGGTTAAATAAAATTTAATAATTTTAAAAAATTAATATAGTCAATTTATTTTAGAGCACCACCTGCCGTATTCAATTGAATGCTTTAAGCTACTGATATATTGACCTGATAAAAAAGTTACATTAAATCCTAAAAATATAAATATAAATATAGTTACGATTGTTTGCTTAAAATTAAATACAAAGATTTCTAAGATAATTGGGAAAATCGCAATCAATAAATATGGGAAAAATCTCTCGCTAACTAGGCTGTTTTTGTAAACAAAAATTATTAAAATGGAAAAAAATAAATTTATATTGAATAAATCGGAAGGAAAAATTGATTTATGAATATTGTATTTAGTTAAAAGTATTATTATAGTAATTATAGAGAATAACATCAATGGAATCCCTAAATCAAAGCCTATAGTTTTTAACCCTCCATGCTCGCCAATAGGAGTTAATTCTAATATTCCAAAAACTCCAATAATAGTTGTTATTAAAATTATTATCTTTCTATTTATATGAAAATTAGTTTTATTTAGTAACAAGTTTTGTAAAGAACAAAACCCTATTGAAAAAACAAAGAATAACCCTGACTTGTGTGAAAAAGCTAGTAATAATGAAGTTAATAAAAAAAAGAAATTTTTAAATTTAAAATTATCAGAAATTTTAATATTCATTAAAATAAGTGTAAAACTTATAGCTACCCCTTGTCTTAGAGCATTTATTAGATAAGGATAAAAAGGCCAAATGAGAATTGAAGATGTGGTTATTAATACAGAATATATTTCTCTTTGAGAGGCAGTAAGTATTTTTGATTTTCCATAATTAGATAATTTTTTTAAGATTTTATTGATGTAGAAAAAGAAAGATATAAATAGCAATGTTGAAGTAAAATAAGGGGCTATATAATTTGATTTATAAGTAAGGGTGGCCAATCTCCCACCAATAAGTTCACCTAATCTAAAATTACTATTACCTATGATTTTATAAGCGCATATATCTACACTTGATCCTAAAAAACCTTGCCCTGCCAAAATTATCATTAATAAAATAATTGTTAAACTATAAAAAAGTAATCTTTTCATAGGACGGTCAATTTATTTTCAGGATATGAATTTTTATAAATCGCTAGGTATGATTCTAATTTTTTTTGGGTTTTAAGCTCTAATAAAAGCGATTTTTTGCACACATAAATATTAAAATTCCTATATAGAAAATATGGTAAAAGTGACGAATATGAGATTAATATTAAACTATCTAATTCTAAATTTTTTAAATTTCTAAAATCTTTTTTAATTAAATATCTTATTTGATTAAAATTAGATATATTAAAATTATTCCTGGGGTGAGTTCTAAAAAATATCCTTTCAATATTGAATTTGTTACTAAGTTTTATTGAAGTTTTACAGAGTTGCAAATTTACTTGTAATAGATTATTTCCAATGATATAAATATTAGTCTTTTTTTTAATTATGCAATCTTTTTTTTTATTAACTTTGGGGTAAATTATAATAGATTTACTTTTGATAATATCTTTATATTTTACTGAAAGTGTTTCTTCAAGTGCGTTTTTATAACAAGGGTATAAAAAATAATATTTGTCTATTATATCTATTGGTAAAATATAATTTTTAACATAAGTTTGATTTTCCCTCGAAAAAATAATTTTCACAAAAAGTCTACTTATTAATTTATATAAAAAATAAGTAAGAAAATTAATTTTCATTATTCAAATTTATTCTTTGGAAAGCATATGGAAAGGTAAAACACACACCGTAAATATTATATTTTTTAAGTTTGAATATAAAAACCAATATTAGTTGAAAAAGTGTCTTGCAGCTATCAATATAAAGATTCATTTTTTTTCTAGTGAATATTATCCTGAAAATTATTCTTATAATTGCAATAAAATCAAAAAAGTTATTATTAACTAAAAATTTTTTTATATATATTGAGGATGAGATTATTTTAAATATTTTTTTCGTTGGTTTGTATTCAGATTCAAAGTAATCATAAATAAATATATTATTTTTAGTTGCTTTCATTAGTTCTTGAGTTGAATCAAATGAATCTTTACTCGAAAAAAAAGAATATAAATTTGTAACTAAAAAAATGTTGGTGACTTTAGTATTTTGTTTTTTATTCATTTAAATTAATAAAATTATTTTCCTATCACTTTTTTAAATGTCCCAATATAAAACCCTCCTAATAATGTTTCAAATAAAGATTTAATAGCATATGAAATAAAAGCTGTAGGCCTTGCATATAGTGGATAATATCTCATCACTAACCAAAATCTATGTTTTAATGAAGATGGATTTTTTATCGAGAATAAATTTTTAATTCTTTTGATTAACTTTATTTTTTTTTTATAAATACAGAAACCAGTATTTTCTTCTTGATTTCTTACTACCGAAGAAAAATCAATATATGGGGTATAGCCTTTTGAATCAAGATCTAAGCTATAGGCGTAATCTCCACCATAATGAGGTAAAAACTTTGCATCAATATAAAAGTTTTTATTTATTATTTCAATTGGAAACATCACAAAAGATATAGGTAAGAAATCGACTTTGCATATTTTCTTTTTTAAATTATCAATTTTTTGATTTATCATAATATGCTCATTGATTGCTAAAAACCAATTTTTAACCCTTATGCCAGTTTTTGTGATTTCCCTTTTATTATTAATGCTAACGCAACCAAGCTGTATATTGTCTTTATGATTTTTTACTAGATTATTTAACAAGTTACTTGAAAATGTGTTGTCAACATTAGCGATTATAAGTTTATCACCTTGCTTATTATAATCTTTGATTTTATAAAGTCCTCTATTTACTGTTGCAGACCAATATTCACTTTCTTTCCCATCAATTAATATTATCTTTTCAGATATTTCTTTAAAGAGATTCATTATTTTGTCCCCAAGATCGTCTTCAGGATTTGCATTAACTATGTAAACAATCCAATTTTTATAGGTATTTTTCAAAAGACATTTAATGAATAAAATTACATGTTTATGCTCTTTATATGTAGGAACACAAATATGAACTGTCTTATTATTTTTTTCGCAAATCATATAATATTTACTAATTAAAAATTAAATTTTTTAATATTTTAAACTTATTTTCGCTAATGTAGTCTGTTGATTTGTCGATAACTTCTTTATCTAACATTAACCTTTTTCTATTTGAAATTATTGTTTTTATAGTTTCGCGCATTTTTAAAGGTGGTTCAATACTTAATGTCTTTAATAACTTTTTGTTATTGCCTATAATTTTTACAGGTTCATAACTCCTTGACAAAGACTTATTTATATTTATTACGTTATCATAATCTATCTGATACTCTTCACAAATAGATTTTGTAAATTCCTTAACGGTATTACCTTGACCTGTGCAAATACATAAATCTTCTGGGACATCACTCAATATCATCAATATCATGCAATAAACAAAATCTAAAGCAAAACCCCAATCTCTAATAACAAAATCATTTCCTATATCTATAGAATTTGATTTATTTTCATTAACTGCATCTACTTGATGTAAGATCCTCATAAAAAGGAAGTTATCATCTCTACGCAGTGATTCATGGGGGAAAAGTATAGCACTACTGGCCCATATGTTTGCATATTCTCTAATTGACTTTATTAAACTAAAAGATAACAATTGAGATGATCCATATGGATTACAAGGGGATAGATTGCTAAATTCATCAATAGTAGAATCTGACTCTCCAAATATCTCGGAACTGCACGCATTCAAAAGTCTAATTTCTTTTGCCGATTTTCTAATTATATTAATTATTCTAGAGACAATTAATGATTTACTAAAAATGGTTTCCTCAATCATCTCCCAAGATTTACTTACATAAGATTGGCCGCAAAAATTTATAATATGAGATACGTTGTTTAGATTGATTATTTCAGATAAAGAGTTTTCTGAATAATTAGTCTCAATTAATTTAAATCCATTCTTGTTAATTATATTGATTAAATTTTTGTATTTTTTACTCTTGTTTCTAGTTAATCCGATAACTGTGCATCCAATCTCAAGCAATATTTCTGCGGCATAAGAACCATCCTGCCCAGAAACACCAGTAATACAAAAGATTTTATCCATTTATTAAATTAATGAATATCCTCCATCTATAGATAATGTTGAGCCTGTCATATAAGAGTTTTTAGGATCTAATAGAAACATAATTGAGGGTAATAATTCTTCTTTTTGCATCATTCTCTTAAGAGGAACTGCATCTGAATATTTTTCTATGAAAGCATCTGGTTGTTTATTTTGAATGCCGCCAAGGACTAAAGTATTTATTCTAAAATTAGGAGCATAATGAACTGCTAAATAATTGGACAAAGATATAACGGCAGATTTACTAACAGGGTATCCGATATCTTTGGGTGAATTTTTTTCATATATTTTTGGATTAGGTGTTAGTAACCCATAAATTGATGAGAAATTGATTATTGTTCCCGAAGGTCTTGTTTTAATAAATTCTCTACATACTGAATATAGAGAGGTAACATTTATTTCAAGATATTTTCTGAAATTTTCTAGTGGAGAATCTATTGGGGAATAGTTTATTTTATTTTTTTCAATATGATCATTTAATGCAAAAGTATTGATTAAATGTTTTGGTTTATTATATAAATTCATTATTTTTTTTACATTATCTGAAATATCTAATTTGGTTTCAATATCTAGTCCTATCACTTCATAGTTATTATTTCTTAAAAATTCTTCTATAGCACTTCCAATTAACCCTTTATTTCCTGTAAGGATAACTGAATTTTTCATTTTTTTAAACCAACACGGCCAAATCCTGCTATTCGTGTAGGACCCTCCAATCTTGATAAAGTTTGGCCATTATCATCATTGTCTTTAATTATTTTAAAAACTTTTACTAAGCATTTTTTAAAGTAATTTATAGATCTTTTATTGTGTCCTAAATTTGAATAAACCCTATCTGAAGCAAGGATTCCTAGTCTCAACATTTCTTGCGTGTATAAAGTTAGGGATTTTTGCCAATCTTTTACATCCAATTCAAAACTAGTTAAACATGGAGATCCATATAATTTGATTTGTAAATTATTAATCTCAGCAGCTTCTTTAAGAGAATTTCTTATTTCTTCCCCGATTTTCCTTAATTTATGAGGGGAATTGATTCTTTTCATTTTTTTTATTGTAGCAATAGCCGCTGCTGGTCCTGAACGATCAGTCCAATATGTGCTACTTATGAAGGTATCCTCTGCCATTTTCATAATTTTTTTCTTCCCAACGGCTACAGCCATTGGGATACCATTTGAGATGGTTTTGCCAAATAAAGCTATGTCTGGATTTATACCACTTAACATATGATGACCGCCTATAAATTCTCTGAATCCTGAAGTCACTTCATCAAAGATTAGAACTACATTATTTTCTGAGCAAATATCTCTTACTTTTTGTAGAAATGCTTTAGATATTTTTTCTCCTCTAAGAGGTTCTAATATAACTGTACCTATTTCATTTTTATTAATAATTTCCAATAGTTCATCCGAATCTCCATAACTAAAAGTATGAGTAAGGCCTCGCATTTCTTTAGGAACCCCTAAAGGGTTAAGACCAGGAAGTAAATGACCATCAAGTTCCGAATTACTAGATAAATTTGCACTCAGATACCAATCATGCCATCCATGATAACCGCAAACAGCAACTTGACTTTTCTTTGTGTATGATCTTGCAATTCTTACGGCAATAGCATTTATTTCTCCACCAGTTCTTGCATAACGAACCATCCCAGCCCATGGATGAAGATCGATAAGTATTTTGGCAAGTTCAACATCTTCTGGTGGATTTAAGGTGGTTAAATTTCCTCTTTTAACAGCATTATTTGCGGCTCTGACTACTTCCCTATCAGAATAACCAAGAATATTTGCGCCAATGCCAACCATTGTAAAGTCAAGATATTTATTATTATCTAGGTCAAAAATAGTGCATCCCTTAGCTTTTTTATAATAGGCAGGCCAATTGTTGGGAAGGTAAAGTTCAGATCTTTTCCCAAATAAGTTACTCCCATTAGGAATTAGTTCTTTTCCTTCTTTATAAAGATTTTGGCCAGTTCTTTTTGAGAAATTCATTTAAGTATTTTGTCTAGTAAAGTGATTTGTCAATAGTTTTTAATTTTTCTGGGACATTTCTATACCAATTTACCCCATTGAATTTCTCATTAATTTTTTTAAGAAATGGTTTTTCATTTAATAATTTAAGTATATCTTTAAACAAAAAAAGTTCTTTAAAATCAAATTCTTTATAAATTGCTTTAATGAATTCAAGATCTTCAGGATAATCCAATGTCCATCGATGAGTTTTAAACATATTACCTAATTTATTAGTTTGATTGTAGATATTAAATAATTCAGGGTTGTCCCAAATGTAGGGAAATGTGTGTTCTCTTTCATGAGGTTGTTTTGCATTAAACCATGCTTTCTCCAATACATCAGCTCTTGTTATTTCAATATCTAAACCATCAGGAAAAGTTGGTGGATGATAATTACTAGCATATTCTATTAAAGATGAATTCTTTATTTCAGAAATTATTTCTTCATTTATTCTAGGATCAGAAAATGGACAATCAGAAGGTATTTTTGCCACAAAATCGGCTTTAAATATTTTATTAGCTTGATAATGTCTATCTAAAAGATCATTTGAACTTCCTCTATAAAAAGGTGCACCAATATCTCTACAAATAGTCTCAATATCATTGTCTTCATTTAAATCAGTTGTAATAATGACAACTTCATCAACATTTTTAGTTTGAGTTATCCTTTTGTATAGAAGTTCAAGGTACATTTTATTACCTATTTTTGAAAGTATTTTTCCTGGAAACCTTGTACTACCAGTTCTACATTGTATATAAATAATAGTTTTTCTCATTTTTTAATTATTATTTTTTCTATATCTTTAAGGGCTTTATTAAAACCATAAAAATTATTTAAGTGTCCCTGCCAAACTTCTATTACTTTGATGTATGGTAGATTAAGAACATTTTGAAGAAAATTAAGCTGCTCTTTATTCATTGTAGAAATAGGCTCACCTTCTCCGTCAATTCCTGATGCACCAGCAATGTGTAAATGTCTTACAAGATGAAAAGTAGATAATAGAGAATTTAAAAAATTTTTTTCATTAAAATTACACATAAACGCATGAGAAATATCAAGACAATAATTACAATTTAATTCTTTGATAATTTCGATATCCTCAAGAGAATTAAAAAGCTTAAGTTTAACTGAACCTCCAAAATACCAAGCAATAGGAGGCAACAATTGAGGAATCATAATATATTTCCCTATATCTGAGTTTTCTTTGCAAAATGTATTTATTTGATTAATAGAGAAGAGTTTATTTTTATAAAAAGTTGAGAAACTACCAACAATTGGGACTTCTTTAGATGTTAATCCATTGAGAATTTTAGATAATTTTATACAGTTGTTAATTATTAAATTACTTTTTGATCTTATTTCTTTGTTGGTAGAAAATGGATCTATTATTGTATTGCTATCTATATAATCTGGTAGATGGATACTATATTCTGTCTGAGATGAGAAGTTCTCTTCATTTAGTAGTTCTGATGATAAAGTTTCATTAAATGATAGATGAAGTTCTTGCGAAGTTTTCCTTACTTCTTTTTCAATTGATTTTGAATCATGTAACCTTACTGGCAGCGATATTTTATATTTTTTAATCCAGTCTGAAGAATCTAGATTAAGTTGATTTTTTTCAAAGTGATGCGCACATATAGCATCATCCTTATTGATATCCCTAATTGTTGGTTTAAGAATAAAATCTTCTAAATTTTCGTAATTCAATCCAACCTGGGGGGATCTCCATACAAAGCTTTCATTTGTGATAATAGTACCCTTGTTTATTTTTTTTAAAACATAAGGGGAACGACCCAAATTTTGTTTATTTATAAGCTCACCAGCATTTAAAGCTCTTGGGTGGTTGCCCTTCATTGCTAAATGCAGATTTTTTGAATAGAAACATATCTCTTTAAATTCACTCGGCGTAGAACTTGTACTGTGATCAAGTCCAGTATCATTTTTATTATGAGTAATGTGCCTTTCAATAAAGTCAACGCCCATAGAAATAACTGGTAAACACATTTTCCAGTCATAATCATGCGAAGAATAACCAACTTTACCTGGCCATATTTTTTTTAAGTGTTTTATGTATCCTAATTTCGCATTATAAATTTCTAAAGGATAATTACTTACACAATGCATAAGAACTGTTCTGTCCAAATCAAAGGATTTGATTTGTTCCAAAATCGTAGACTCTTCTTGACATCCTAAAGAAAGTAATAGTAGTTTATTTAGTCCTGATAGTCTTTTAATAAGCTTATTATTGGTAAATTCTACAGAAGGAATTTTAAAAAAATCAAAATTATTTTCTAGGTCTTTAAAATCATCTAAATCTTCTTCGATGAAAAAACTTATGCCAACCTTTAATTTGTATTTCTTTCGGCTTAACTTACTTAAATCAATTATTTCTTCTGGAGTAAGGTAACACCTATTTATTTCTGATTTAAGAAGCGAATCTCCAATTTCATCTGAATTATTATTACTATAAGCTCTTTTTAAATTTCTATATTGAAATTTGATCCCATAACATCCTGATAGATAGGCTTCTTTGATTAGGGACAAGGCCTGATCTAATTTTCCATTATGGTTAATACCTATCTCGGCTATAACATTAGCTGGGAAAATCATTAATGAAAAAGTATTTACCTATAGTGAATATTACTATAACTTACTTTGATTAAATTCTTCATTAAATGATTTAAGAGTCCTATTTAACCCTTCATCAAGCATAATAGTTGGTTTCCAACCCATATTAAATATCCTTGTACAATCAAGTTTCTTTCTTGGTGTTCCATTATTTTGAGTTCCATCCCATTTGATTTCACCATTGAAACCAGTTAATTTAGCTATCTTATGAGCAAGATTATATATGCTTATTTCTTCTCCTGATCCAACGTTTAAATAATATAAGTCTTCACCATAATTATTAGAAAACTTATTGGAAGGATCCCAATTCTCTAGAACAAAAACTATAGCTGATGCTAAATCATCTACATTAAGAAATTCTCTTAATGGTGAACCATCCCCCCAACAATATACGACTCGCTCTTTGTTTTTGACTGCGTCAGTAAATTTTCTAATTAAAGCAGGTAAAACATGACTCCTATTAGTTTCATAGTTATCGAATTTTCCATATAAGTTTGTGGGCATTAAAGATATAGCATCAAAACCATATTGAATTCTTAGGGATTCACATAACTTAAGTCCCGCAATCTTTGCGATTGCATACCATTCATTTGTTTTCTCAAGTTGATTTGATAAAAGATATTCTTCTTTAATAGGTTGCTTTGCAAACTTAGGATAAATACAACTACTACCTAAAAATAAAAATCTTTTGACATCATATTTATAAGCAAGTTCAATTACATTATTTTGTATTTTAAGATTATCCAACATAAATTCTGCGGGATACATTTGATTTGCTTTTATTCCGCCAACTTTTGCTGCTGCAAATATGACTACTGATGGTTTATTTTCTTTGAACCAATCCTCAACTTTGTTATAGTCTGACAAGTCAAGTTCAGATCTTTTTGGCGTTAGTAATTTACCATAGTGTTTTTTATTACCATATCCTAGATCAATTAATCTTTTCGTGGTTGCTCTGCCAACCATTCCATTTGATCCTGCGATAAAAATATGATCACTAGTGGAGATTCTATTATCCATAAAAATTTTTACTATTTCATTTTAATTAAAATTTCTAATTTTTTTAAATCCTTCATTTATTAGGTGAGATTCTTTTTCAGCCTCTTGTAAATCATAATCGATCATCTCAGAAATTAATTCTTCTAAAGAAATTTTGGGAGACCAATTAAGATTTTTGTAAGCTTTTGAAGGGTCGCCTAAAAGTTGATCAACTTCTGTAGGCCTAAAATACCTCTTATCTACTCTAATAACTATTTTATTAGTATCTGGTCTCTTTCCGATTTCATTAACACCATTTCCTTCCCATATTATAGAAGGTTCATTATTAGATTTCGCCCATCCTATTTTTCTAGCACTTATCTCGATGAATTTTCGAACTGTCTCCATTCTTCCAGTTGCGATAACGTAATCTTCAGGTTTTTCTTGTTGTAACATAAGCCATTGCATATTAACGTAATCCCTTGCATGGCCCCAATCTCGTTTGGCATCAAGATTGCCCATATATAAACAGGAATCTAACCCAAAATTTATTCTTGCAAGACCTCTTGTGATTTTTCTAGTAACAAAGGTTTCCCCTCTTCTTGGACTTTCATGGTTAAAAAGAATCCCGTTGCATGCATAAATTCCATAGGATTCTCTATAGTTTACCGTTATCCAATAACCATATAATTTAGCAACTCCGTAGGGACTTCTAGGGTAAAAAGGAGTAGTTTCCTTTTGAGGAACTTCCTGAACCAATCCATATAATTCACTCGTACTTGCCTGATAAACTCTAGTTCTTTTTTCAAGTTTTAATAACCTAACCGCCTCTAGAATTCTTAACGTCCCAAGTGCATCGCAGTTAGCTGTATATTCTGGAGACTCAAAACTAACAGCCACATGGCTTTGAGCTGCTAAATTATAAATTTCATCTGGTTTAATACTTTCTATTAATTTTATAATATTTGTACTATCAGTAAGATCTCCGTAATGCAGTAAAAGGTTTGGGTCTTTCAGATGCGGATCTTCGTATAAATGATCAATTCTTGATGTATTTAGACTACTGGATCTTCTTTTTATCCCGTGTACTTTATATCCTTTTTCGAGGAGCAATTCTGCAAGATAACTACCATCTTGTCCAGTTATACCTGATATAAGTGCAATTTTTTGATTTTTTTGCATATTTTTAGTTAATATCTATCAAAAGTTTGGTTAAACAATTTTAACTTCTATGTGGCAAACAAATTTAGATTATAAAAATTTTTATTAATGAAAGTTTAAAATGTAACAACATTTATATCGCAAAAATATTCATTAAAAACGTTTTAAGAGTTCAAAAGGAAAAATTTGAAATAAAAAAATGTTGATAAAAATTATCTTATTTGAAAAACTAATACTATTTAAAAAGATTCTATTTTGCTTTTATATTTGAAATAATAAATTTTATTAGATTAATATAATTAAATAAAAACTTATAAACCAAAATAAATAATTATTCATGAAGTCTATATTAGTTACCGGTGGTTGTGGATTTATAGGAAGTCATACATGCTTAGTTTTACTAAATGCAAATTATAATTTATTGATAATAGATTCAAATATTAATAGCAGAAAGATATCTTTAGAAAAAATAATTGAAATTGGTAATTTAGTAAATAAAAACTATAGAGATAAGATAATTTTTATAAAAGGAGATATCAGAGATAAGAATTTAATAAATTCTATCTTTTCTGAATCTATACAAAAAAAATTGCCAATTGAGGCAGTAGTTCATTTTGCGGGTTTAAAGTCTGTTGAAAAATCTGTTAGTGATCCGCTCCTTTACTGGGAAAATAACGTATTAGGTTCACTAGTTCTTTTCAATGAGATGGAGAGATTTAATTGCAAAAAAATAGTTTTTAGTAGTAGCGCAACAGTTTATGCTACCAAAAAAAATAATAAGAATATAAAAAAAGTTTATCTCTCAGAAAATTCAGATTTGAAGCCTAGTAATCCATACGGAAATACAAAATTAGCTATAGAAAAGATACTTAATGATATTTGTTCTAGTTCAATTAATAATTGGAGTGTCATTAACTTAAGGTATTTCAATCCTATAGGGGCTCATCCTTCAGGGATGATAGGAGAAAATCCTCTTAATCTACCTGATAATTTATTCCCTTATATATGTAGAGTAGCTTCAAAAAAAATAAGTAAATTAAATATCTATGGTAGTGATTGGCCAACTGTTGATGGAACTTGTATAAGAGATTTTGTACATGTTATGGATTTAGCTGATGCTCATTTAAGAGCCTTAGAATATTTATTCAAAAATAAACCTCAAAATGTTAATTTAAATATTGGTACTGGCATTGGGACAACTGTTCTTCAATTAGTAAAAACTTTCGAAAAAACAACAGGCTTAGAAGTGCCATATCAATTTTCATCTAGAAGACCTGGAGACGTGCCTATCCTAATTGCCGATAATAAACTTGCTAAAAAAATACTTGACTGGGAACCAAAAAAAAATTTATATGATATGTGTAAAGATGGTTGGGCATGGCATAGAAAAAATCATTAAGGATATATTCAATAATTAAATATTTTATTATTTATTAAGATCCATCTCCAATTCGCCAGAAATTAAGCCCGCAATTTTTTACTTCTTCTGGAGAAAGTATGGATCTTGTATCAAAAATATAAGCTGGTTTTCTCATTAAAAAAGATACCTCCTTCCAGTTAATATTTTTATATTCTTCCCACTCAGTAAGAATTATTGATGCATCTGCGCTCCTGAAAGTGTCCATATAGTTTTTTTCAGAACACCATGAACTTTCTATTAAAAGATTATTAGTCTTCATTTTAGATATATTCCTATTCTCTTCCTTCTCTAAATCTTTAGAAATTTGACTTGGATTCACTTTTGGATCATGAATACTTAGTATTGCGCCTTCTTCGATAAGATCTTTGCAAATCTTTATCGATGCCGACTCTCTTGTATCATTAGTATTCGCTTTAAAAGCAAATCCTAAAATTGAGATTTTTTTACCAGTTATCGTACCAAAAAGTTTTTTTACAACCAATTTTGAGATTCTATTTTGATTCCAACTATTAAGTTCAACAACATTCTCCCAAAAACTAGCAACTTCGAATAAACCATAATACTTAGATAAATATACTAAATTTAAGATATCTTTTTTAAAACAACTCCCCCCAAATCCAGGACTTGAATCTAGAAATTTTGAGCCTATTCGACTATCTAAACCAATAGCTCTAGAAACCTCTCTAATATCTGCTCCGGTAGCTTCACATAAAGCACCAATCGAATTTATTGAACTAATCCTTTGAGCTAAGAAGGCATTCGCAGTCAATTTTGCTAATTCGCTGCTCCAGATATTTGTATGTAATATTTTGTTTTTTGGAACCCATTTATAGTAAATATTACTTAACGCCATTATGGCCTCTTGACTTTCTCCTCCAATAAGGACTCTATCAGGTTCTTCAAGATCCTTTATAGCTGATCCTTCAGCTAGAAATTCTGGGTTGGACAAGACATCAAATCTTTTTTTCTCTTCAGCGCCAAAAGATGATTTTGATGCTTCTAGAATATTTTTAATAACTTCAGCTGTTTTAACCGGAAGGGTACTTTTTTCGACAACTATTGTATAACCAGAGGCATATTTGGCGACTTGTCTTGCAGATGCCTCTACCCATTTAAGGTCACTTGCCTCACCCGCACCAACTCCCTTTGTTTTAGTAGGAGTGTTTACTGAGATAAAGATCATATCTGCTTTGGAAATATTTTCTTCTACCTTCGTTGAGAAATTTAAATTTTTGCCTCTACAATTAGAAATTACTTTATCAAGACCCGGTTCATAAATGGGAAGCTTATTCAGATCTTTACTGTTCCATAATTCAATTCTTTCATTGTTAATATCAACTACATTAACTTGAATATCTGCACAATTATTAGCTATCACCGACATGGTTGGCCCACCAACATAGCCAGCACCTATGCAACATATATTTTTTATTTTAGTAATCATTTATGTCTATTAGCTTGATCTCTATGAAAATTATAGACCATAGCTCTACGATGATTTACTGTTAGTAAATCATTTGGGGGCAGAAATGATGTTTAAGTAGAACGACCGTACTTATCTTGAAATCTTACAATATCGTCCTCTCCAACATATGATCCACTTTGAACCTCAATCAAAGTTAATGGAATTTTTCCTGGATTCGAAAGCCTATGTTTAGATCCAAGTGGTATATATATACTTTCATTTTCAGCTAGAATGTCGATATTATTATCTAATTCAACTTGGGCTGTTCCTTTTACCACAACCCAATGCTCTGACCTATGGTGGTGCATTTGTAGCGATAGCTTTTCTCCTGGCTTTACGTGAATAAGTTTCACCTGCCATCTTAAATCTTCAACAACTGATAAATAATGTCCCCAGGGCCTATAAATTTTTCTATGATTTTGCCCTTCAGGAAATTTATTATTTTTTAGTTCCTTTACTATCTTTTTAACTTTCTGGGAATTATTTTTATCTGATATTAAAACCGCATCACTTGTCTCAACAATTATCAGATCTTTGATCCCAATTCCAACTAAAAGTCTATTTTCGCTCCTCAAATAACAATTTTTAGCATCTTGCGTAATTACTTTCCCTTGAATAGCATTTCCATTAATATCTTTTTTGGAAGTTTCCCATACTGCCTTCCAACTACCTATATCACTCCAGCCTGCCTCGAGCGGAAGAACTGTTCCCTTCTCAGTTTTCTCCATTACAGCTAAATCAATAGAGATATTCTCACACTTTTCAAATTCTTTTTTATCAATTCTCTGAAAATCTAAATCAATTATACTTTTATCAATAGCACTTTTACAGTTTTTTATTATTTGTGGTGAATATTGTTCAATCTCTTTTAATATCGTATTTGTTTTGAACATAAACATCCCACTGTTCCAAGTATATCTTTTGTCTTTAATCAACTCTTTTGCAGTGTTTAAATTTGGTTTTTCCAGGAAACTATCAATATTTGAACCTTTAATTCCTCCTTTGATTAAAGGGTTCGTTGCTTTGATATAGCCATAACCAGTCTCAGGAGATGAAGGTACTATTCCAAAAGTAACTAATCTATCTTTGTTAGCATACTCAAGGCCATATTCAATAACCCTTAAAAATTTATCTTGATTAATTATTTCATGGTCTGATGATAGAACTAACAAAATTGATTCCTTTTCTATTTTTTTTGCTTTTAGAGCTGCTAGTGCTATCGCAGGAGCAGTATTCTTTCCAAATGGCTCTAATAAAATTGTAAAATTATTTAAATTAATTTCCCTCATTTGCTCTGCTACTATAAATCTATGCATTTCATTACAGACTAAAATAGGATCTTTGAGATCTGCTAATTTTGAAATTCTAAGTTGTGTTTTTTGAAGAAGTGATTTATTTTCTCCGGCATTATTATTTATAGATAAAAATTGCTTTGGAAAACTTTCTCTTGATAGTGGCCATAGTCTTGTTCCTGAACCGCCACATAGTATTACAGGTATTATAGCTTTCGAATTCATGAATATATTTTTTGAAATTATTTCTATTAATAAAATTCTAACTTATTATCAAAATAAAAAAAAATTAGTTACTTTAAAAATATTTTTTTAACTATTTAGTAAACAATTTTAAGTTGATTTTTTCAAATTTTGTTTTTATTACGTCCTTTATTGCCTGATTGAAATTATCATCTTTTGTAAAAATGTAACACCATAATCTTTCCATATAATGTCCCTCAATAGGGTTTCTGTGATGACTTAAATTATCTAGTAGTCTGTCATAAAAGTTTAAGTCATATTGTTTAATTAATTGTTTTTTAACAGAAAAACATCCTCCATAGGAAGTGGGAATAATAATTGGAATATCTGGAAAAATTTTTTTTGCAAATTTTCTGAAACCAATTTTTGACCTTGATATTTCCTTATTTTCCCATGCTTTTTTATATCTAAGATCTTTTTCAATACCAACATTCCATTTCCAATGATATGGAGTTAACATGCCAAATCTACTAACTGCAAAACCATATTTTTTTGTTCTTTTTAAATAATCATTTGGATCTTGATACGCCATACATCCAAGATCATCAATTCTACCTTGAAGAAATATATTTATATCATTTAAACTATTGTAGTTATTTACAATGTGATAAAGCCATGTATGGGATTCTCTCCCAACATTATCAATATTTAAAATATTTTTAAAACCTTGATTAGTTAACTTATTACCTTTATTGTATATGATAATTTCAAAATTTTTATATGGTTTTAACCAATCTAAGTTCTCATCAAATCTAGAAATTATTATGCTTTGACTCATGATTTTCCAATAGTTTATTTAAAGTAAATGAGTTCTATACATTTTAAAAAAGTTTTAGTTGTTGGAGCAGGATTAGCTGGTTCTACAATAGCAAGAACATTAGCTGAAAATAAAATAAAAGTTGTGGTTTTGGAAAAGCGTAATCACATAGCGGGAAATATATACGATTTTGTAAATGCTAATAATGAGAGAATACATAAATATGGGCCACATATTCTACATTGCGACAAAAAGTCAGAAGGATTAAAATTTCTTAGTAGATTTACTGAGTGGATAACTTATCATCATAAAGTGAGAGCTTTATTAAAAAATGGTCAAACAACACCATTACCAATAAATAAAATCACTTTAGAAGATGTTTTTAATAAAAAATTTCGAAATGAGGAAGAAGTTAGGAAATTTCTTGATGAAATCAGAAATAAAAAATTAATCCCAAAAAATACTGATCAATTTTTTGAAGCTAATGTAGGAAATAAACTAGCGGATATTTTTTTTAGACCTTATACAGAAAAAATGTGGGGTATTCAATCTGACAAACTTTCAATAAATGTTGGAGCAAGGTTGCCTATAAGAACAGATGAAAATATTAATTATTTTAATGATAATTTTCAAGCACTCCCTCAGGATGGCTATTCAAAAATGGTTGAAAGGATTCTTAATCATAAGAATATTAAGGTATATTTGAATACTGATTTTAAAAAAGGAATGGAGCTTGATTTTGATCATGCCTTCCTTTGTGTAGCAATAGATGATTTTTTTCAATTTAAATATGGAGTGCTTCCCTATAGATCAATAATTTTTAAAAATCAAATGCATTCAGGAAAGGATCAATCTGCTCCTGTTATTAACTTTACAGATAAATCACCTTATACAAGAAAAACTCAATGGAGCTTGTTTCCAAATTCTTTTACTTCCAATTCTAATCTAAATACAATTACTTATGAAATTCCATGCAGTATGGATAGAAATCCTGATGAGTATTATTATCCTGTGCAAACAAAAAATTCTCAAAGAATATTCGAAAGATATAAGAAATTAGCTAAAGCTGAAAAAGATATTACTTTTTGTGGAAGGATTGGTCTTTTCAAATATATTGATATGATTCCTGCTGTAACTATGCATTTGAAAATTGCAAAAAATTTTTTAAAAAAATATAATTCTTGATGCAGAAGAAATCAAAAATTCGTATCTTAATGATTTCATCAAGTTCTCAGATGGGAGGCGGTGCAAAGCATATGTTTTTACTAGGTGAAAATACTAATAAAAATTTTGAAATATTTTATGCAATACCACAAAATAATAATTTCACAAAGTATTTAGATACTAAAAATCATTTAAAAATTTCTGAAAGAAAAATAAAACCTAGAGATATTTTTAATTTTATAAAATTTGCAAATTTGCATTCAATAGATATTATTCATGCTCATGGGAAAGGAGCAGGTGCATTAGCAAGAATTACTAGTTTTTTTTTAAAAAAGCCAGTTATATACACTTTTCATGGTATTCATTTGAAATGTCATAATTGGTATAAAAGATTATTTTATGTTTTTTATGAATACTTGTTAGGTTGGATCGATACAAGTAAAATACTTGTTTCAAAAAGCGAAAAAAATTATGCTGAGAAATCAAAAATATACCTTGGGACTAATTCAATAATTATTAATAATGGAGTATCAAATATGCCCCAAAAAGGATCTAAAGAAAGTGATCCATATCTTATTAAGAATATAAACTATTCTAAAACGAATATCATTTCAGTTTGTAGATTCGAACAACAAAAAAATATTAGAGATATTTTAAAAATAGCTTTAAAGTTATCTAACTTTAATTTCAACATAATTGGCGATGGGCCTATTTGGGAAGAAATAGAGAATTTAATTTTAGAAAAAAATATCAGAAATGTTTTTTTATTAGGAAAGAAAAAAAATGTATTTAATTATTTATATTCATCGGATATTTATCTTTCTACTTCTTTATATGAGGGCTTACCTTTAAGTATTTTGGAAGCAATGTCGATTGGACTCCCAATTGTTGCGAGTAATGTTGTGGGAAATTGCGACACAGTAGAAAATGGAATATCTGGTTATTTTTATGAATTGAAAAATATAAATAAAGCTGTATATTATTTAGTAAAATTAGCAAAAAATAAAAATTTAAGGAAGAAAATGGGAGATGCAGCTTTTTATAGACAAAGAAATATTTTCTCAAAAAATAAAATGGTTTCTAAGTATCAAAAATTATATAAAAATATAATCTCAAGTAGATAATAAAAGTTCTAAAGTTACTTATATTTTTTTTGAAATATTTATCATTTCAGCAAAACTTTTTGATTTGCTTTTTAATTCCTCAAATTTACCATAAGCCTTTATTTTTCCTTTTTCAAACTCATATATACAATCACATTCTTTAATAGTTGATAATCTATGTGCAATAAAAATAATAGTTAATTTTTTATTCATAGAATTCAAAGATATCATTAAATCTGCCTCCGTTTTATTATCTAAGGCTGATGTTGCTTCGTCTAAAATTAATAATTTTGTATCTCTGTAAAATGCCCTAGCAATTGCAATTCTTTGTCTTTGACCTCCTGAGAGTCTAATACCATTATCCCCAATTCTTGTGTTTAAACCATGGGGTAAATTTCTAACTAATTCTCCAAGTTGAGCAGCATTTAAGGACTGCCATACTTTATTTTTATCTATTTCATCTTCCCTTAATCCGTAAGCAATATTAGAAATAAAGTCAGTATTAAGCAAATTTATGGATTGTGGTACATATGAACATAATGATTGCCAATTTATAATTTGATTATTTTTTAGTTCTTTATTATCAAGTAAAATTTTTCCAGAGGAAGGTCTTAGAAGGCAAAGAATTTGATTCGCGGTTGTACTCTTTCCACTTCCTGTTTTTCCTACAAATGCTATTTTTGATCCTATTGGGATTTTTAGATTTATATTTTTAAGAGCAATCTCATTACTGGATGGATAAATATAATTAATTGAATTTAATTCAATAGATTTTCTTGGTATATCGAAATTATTATCTTTATTTATTTTTGAGTAAGTTCTTTTTGGAGTTAATTCTAATATTTTTAAAGATTCCTCTAAATCTGGAATACCTCCCCTTAAATCTGTAATACCTCTAAAAAGGTCCTGTAATGGAGGAGTTAATTTTAAAGATGCCACCGCTATTGTGGCTAAAAACGGAACTATTTCAACAAAATTAGAAGGATTTTTTCCTGTAATGTATGGGAACAGTCCAATAAAAAAGATTAATGTTATTCCGAAAGGTTCAATTAATGCTCTTGGAAATTCGGGGAAAGTTTCAGCTTTCCATAAATATGGCAGAGCTCTTTTACCAGCTTTAGAATATTTATCCTGAAAATAATCTTCAGATCCAGTTAAATGCACATCAATTATTGTTCTTATTGATTCAGTCATTATTTTGTTAATTTCTCGTTCAAGTAAAATTCTTTGCGTTGTAGCTTTTCTAATAAATGGAGTTACTGTTAGTGATAAAAAGGTATATCCAAGAACTAAAAATACAATAAGATATATCGCGGTAACTTTGGCAAAAAATAGGATTGCAATAATTATAAATAATATAATAAATGAACCACTAACTATTTGCAGCACTGGCCTTACAAATTTTTCAGAAACTCTTTGAATATTTAAAATAACTTTAGAACTAATTTCTTCGCTTTTTTCGGTTAAAAAGAAATCATATTTTTGAGTAAAAATATTTCTTTGAGCTATTTGTGATAAGTCAATAAAGATTGATGCTCTTAATCTTTCTTGAAAACCTCTTAAAGTTAATCTTAAAAAAGAGGCTAACCAGTTAAATAAAATATATATTGAAATTAAAATTATCAATTTTATAAATGGTTCGGTTGAAAATATTTCTGAGAAAGGAATTATCGGTCTATTTTCTCTACCAACCAAAATTACAAATAATCTAGAAACAAGTCCTACAATAAGCACATCAGATATCCCTGTAATAATTGCTAAGGGAATTATTAGAGATAAAGTTCTTTTTCTTTCTTTTGAAAGAATTTTTAGAAGCCTTAAGACAAGTTTTAAAGTAATGCTGTACATAAATACATCAAAGCATATTAAATTAAATTTTTTTATTTAACCACTTATAAATCGGCATATATTAAAAATTTAGTATGCACCTCTATCGTTTGGAAAAAATATGACGCCAAATGTTCTAATAATTATCCTAAGATCAGTTATGAAATTAATGTTTTTTACGTATATGCAATCAAGTGTTACTCTTCTTTTATAACTAAGGTTATTTCTACCACTTACCTGCCATAAACCTGTAATCCCTGGTTTAATAGATAAAACTTCTGAAATTGAATTTTCGTATCTTTTTAATTCTTCTTTCACAATTGGCCTTGGACCGACCACGCTCATTTCCATTTTAAGTACATTTAAAAATTGAGGGATTTCATCTAAACTGGTTTTCCTTAATAGTTTACCAATAGTTGTTATTCTTGGATCATTTTTTAGTTTATGATTTTCCTCGAACTCTTTTCTTAAATCTATATTATTTAGCATTAAATTTCCTAAGATATCTTCAGCTTCTGGATGCATTGTTCTAAACTTTATGCATTTAAAAGGTTTATTATTTTTACCAATTCTTTCTTGCAAAAAAAAGATTGGACCCCTTGAACTTAGTTTAATCAACAAAGCAATAATAATAAAAAATGGAAATCCAATTGTTATAGCTCCAAGAGCAAATAATAGATCAAAAAGTAATTTAATTACTTTATAGAAAACTTTATCACTAAATTGCTTATTATTTTGTCTCATGATTTAAGTAATTTAAGCATTTTGATTAAAACTTTCTTCTAAAATCATCAAATGCTTTGTTAATAAATAAATCAATTTTTGTTATGAAATTTTTAGAGCTAAATTTTCGAGCATAATTGTTTAAATCCTCAGCATTGAATTTTTTCCAGATTTTATTATCTTCAAACCAATCAACAGTGTCTATAATATCTGATGATTTTTGTTCTTTAAAGAGAATACCGTTAGCTAGATTGTTTTTAGATCTTTTCAAATAACAATTAACTGTATCTAATATTCCTCCTTTGCCAAATGCAATGACAGGCGCCCCTGAAGCCATTGCCTCCAGAGGGGCTATACCAAAATCCTCTAAACCAGCATATACAAAGGCTCTGCATCTGCTCAATAAATTTTCAACTTCTGCATTTGGGATGCCCCCTAAAAACTTAATATTCGATTTTGAGATCTTTTGTAATTTAAGTTTTTCTGGTCCATCTCCAATAATTATTAAAGGAAGTCCTAATTTATTAAATGCTTTAACTAATAAATCAATTCTTTTATTTGGGACAAGTCTATTAACACTTAAATAAAACTCTTCTCTTGCAACATTAAATCTAAATCTTTCTACCTCAACAGGAGGATGTATTACTTCAGAATTTAATCCCCAGTATTTTTTTATTCTTTTGGAAGTGAAATTTGAATTTGATATTAAGTAATCAATTCTTTGAGAACTAGAATAGTCCCACTCTCTTAATTTATAGAGGACATATCTAATGGGTATTTCAAAGCCAAATTTTGATAATTTTGATTGTTCTAAATATGTATTCATTTGATCCCAAGCATATCTCATCGGTGTATGTATATAGCTTATGTGTAATTGATCTGGACTAGTTAAAACACCTTTAGCAAATGCATGACTAGAACTAAAGATTAAATCGTATTTAGTTAAATCAATTTGCTCTATGGCAAAAGGAAGAATGGGGAGATAACTTTGTACTTTTGTTTGTCCAAAAGGTAAGTTTTGAATGAAACTTGTCTGTAATGAAACATTATGATAATTATATTTGGATTCTTTGAGATTAGATGTGAGTGAAAAGATGTCTGGTTTTGAATAGTTCTTATTTAAAAATTGATTGAGAGTAAGAGTTACTTTCTCAGATCCGCCAAAAGATTTCCTAATGAACCAATCGTGAATTATGGCTATATTTGAATCTTTTATATTCATTAAAATTTTTTTCTTAATCTAACTCTAAATTATTAATTGCAAGTTGTTAATTGCTTTAATTTTATCTTAAGTAAGAATTTTGAAAGCATTTATAAATTTAAATTCTAGGAAATAAGTTAAACCATCAACAATATTAAGAATCTTAGCGCTCTCTTCAGACTTATCATAGATTTTTGCTTTATTTAGAGAAAATCTGGCGTCTTTTTTATCTAATAAGTAAAGATTTATTATAGATTTCGCCAGTTGAGTATTTCCGTTAGAAAAATCTTTATCTAATATTAGATTTATAGTTTTTTCTGCACTATCAACTTTTCTTTGTAAGATTTGACATATTAAAACGTTGTATAAATCCTCTACATTTTCATCCTCATGAAATCTCTGCAGATATATTTTTTCAGCATCTTTAAGATATATTTGTTTAGGGTCACTTTGATTAAGAACTCCAACTAAATTAAAAAGTTTTTCAAATTCGCCTTTTCTTAAAAACTTACCTAATAATTCAACTTTTGAAATCTTATTAGCCATTTTTATTGGACTCCCATATTCTTTTTCCTCTTTAATAATTAGTTTATTCTCAACTAAATCTAATTGGCTTATTGTACCCTTCCCCTCCAAAAGTCTCACTTTAATCTTATATTCTTTTTTATTTTTTTCAGGAAAATTAATTGGGATATCTTGTGTCAAGAAATAGCAACTTTCTTTATCGAAGTTTCTATTAAAAGAGCCGTTTGCTAATGAAATATTTGTGGAAGTTTTATAATCTTCATTAATAAAGTCTATTAAAAAACTTGAAGATTTTATAGAATTTCCTTTGCCCATTAGTTTCAATCTTATTCCCTCTGGGATTTTTTTTATATCTAAATTAGACAACCTATACTGGCAATCATGCTTTACTAAATAAGTATTTAATGAATCTCTTCTTAAGAGGGAAACTTTACTTTTGTCTGGCAATGTCCACTCTTTTTGAATAATAAACGAAGGGCTGTTTAATAAATATTTATTAAGTAAGTTCTTTGCTTCATTTGACATTACTCCTTGATAACCTGATTTAATAAGGAACCAGTCAAAAAACTCTAAATCTTCTTTATATGTCTCTTTATTACTAATTACCTGTCTAACTGCAACATATTCTCCCTGCCTGGAGGCCTCCGCCTCAAGATTGAAAGTATTAATTTCTTTAGTATCAGGTAATATAGCTAAGGTTGATATGAGATATCTGCTTTCTTTCTTTATCTCTTTGACAATTTCAGTATGGGGCCACTTATATGTTGAGTAAGTATTTAAGTTTTTAGAATAAAGTTTGCTTTTAGTAAAAAATAAAGAAAATAATAACGAAATTATAAGAATTATTTTTTTTCTTTTTTTTGAAAAAATTTTGAATTCTTGTGAATCTAAAAATATTGCTGGATATATGCATAATATAGGAAAAATGGGCATTATAAATCTAATATCTTTTGTAGACATCAAACTTATAATTAGATAGCAATTTAGAATATAAATGAGGACCCATAAATTTAACTTAGTTAACAATTTAAATTTGAAATTAATTAGATTTCTTTTTAGTCCTTTTTCTATCAAAAATATGGTTGAAAATATTGAGAAGTTGATTGGACCAAATATTAAAGGCAGCTTTTTAAAATAGTATATCCAGCTCTCTATCGCATAAAATTCAAGGCCATCTTGATAGTTAACCCCCCAGTTCCAAGCATTAATAGTAGATGTAATAATAGTTAGCCAATTTCGAGAAAACCAAGGAAAAATTATAATAATAAAT
>MDTG01019726.1_pt1 | contig 52556 bp, 51 predicted proteins | sample 811421 | NCBI WGS metagenome assembly MDTG01 (sample SAMN05326645, study PRJNA326480) | marine metagenome | isolation source: seawater | place: Pacific Ocean: South East | collected 2011
ATCATTGTAACAGTTGGTTGGGCAATTTACCCACTCGGCTATGTACTTGGTTATGCTGGTGCCGGAAGTGCAGATGCGCTTAACATCATATACAACCTTGCTGATTTTGTTAACAAAATCGCATTTGGTGTTGTTATATGGGTTGCCGCTACATCTGACGCAAAATAACAATAACGTTGGTGGTTGTTTATCAACCACCAACACTTATAACCCCCTAAACTTCCTGCAGATGAATGAAGACCCTATACAAGTAATCTATAATGAATCCTGCTCAATCTGCCGATTTGAGATTAATCATTACAAAAAACAAAACTCATCCATTCAGTATCTTGACTTACACAAAGATTTACCTGAAATAGTTGCTTCAATTGATAAATCAAAACTAATCAGAAAACTTCACGTATACGAAGGCGATAATCTATATGTTGGCGTAGACGCATTCAAGTTAATTTGGTCAAAGATAGACCGGTATAAGTTTCTAGCAAAATTGCTTAACTACAAGATAGTATATTTTTTTGCAACCTACTTATATGAAGTCTTGGCTTTTTTTCTATACATAAAAAACCGAAAACAGATTAATGGCTAAAAATCTACCTGAAAAAATTTGTATACGATGTAAAAAGCCTTTCAGCTGGAGAAAGAAGTGGAAACTTAATTGGAATGAAGTTAAATACTGTTCAAGGCGTTGCAGGGATAATAAATAATTTCTACGAGGAATATAGTAGTCGCAGATTACTCTCATATTTCTCAAGCACCTTATATCTTTTTACTTTCATGGAAGGAGTCATCATTTCATTTTCTATCGTAAATTCTTCATCAACAATAATGTAATTTTTCACCTTTTCGATGGCTGAAAGTTGATGGTTGACCCGGATTAGTGCGTCATCAATAATTATCTTTGCTGATTGAGTCTTATCTATGAAAGTTGTATCAATAACAATGATAGCAACTAAGTATTTTTCTCCATCTCCATATACCATTGCCTGATTAATTCCTGGTTCCATCACGAGCATAGATTCTATTTTTGTAGGCGAGATATTATCTCCTCCAGAGTTTACGATTATATCTTTCATACGATCTGTAATCACTAAATAACTATCCTTATCAAAAGTACCAATGTCTCCTGTTTTTAACCATTCCCCCGAAAATGTGTTCCTTGTTGCATCATGGTCTTTAAAGTAGCCATTCATAATATTCTCACCTTTGACAAGGATTTCACCCTCATCTGATATCTTTACTATCGTATTAGGTAATAACTTCCCCACAGTATCGATCTTATTATTCTTTGGGTAATTTACAGATATTACGGGTCCACTCTCTGTCTGCCCATATCCTTGGTATATTGGAATACCAAGTGAATATAAGGATATTCCTACATCGTAATTTAGAGCTGCACCACCTGAGATTAGACCAACTAATCTTCCTCCGAATCTTTTTCCAATCTTTTTTCTGACTAAAAGCGATAAAATTTTATTATAGATTGTATTCCACAGTGAGAGCTTACCATCCTCATACAATTTTCGCCCCAATGCAATTGTATCATGGTATAAATTTTGTTTTAGTTTACTTTCTTTGTTCATCTGTTGAGATATCTTCTGTAAAAGGCTCTCATAAAAGCGAGGGACCGCTGACATCAAGTGAGGCCTGACCTCACTAAGGTTCTGAAGAAGTTTTTCTAGGCCCTCTGCGTAATAAATTTGGTTACCAGAATACAAATTATAAAATTGTAAGGTGTGCTCATATGAATGTGACAGTGGTAGCCAAGATAAAAAAATTACATTCTCAATATTATCTAGCTCAGATCTGAGTATTACGTACGCGCCCTCGCAATTATGAAGAATTGAACCATGACTTAACATCACACCCTTCGGAAAGCCAGAAGTACCAGAGGTGTATATGATGCATGCAACATCCTTTCTATTTTTTCTTTTTGCCTGGTCAGATACGTGGTCGGCATCATTACCAAGGGCCTCCTTCTGTATTTCATCCCACGTATGGAGCGTAATATAGTTATTTTTTTTTGGTACAAAATCGTCAATAATTATTATATCTCTTTTTATTTTCAGTCTATTTATCGCAAGCTCAATTTTTAAATATAAAAATTCAGAGGATACAATTATTACTTTTGTCTCGGAGTGGCCAATTAGATATTCATAGTCTTGCGAAGTGATTGTTGTGTAAGCTGGCACTGTAATCCCATCTGCTGCCATGATGGCTAAATCGCTTATTTGCCATTCTGGTCTATTTTCAGAGACCAGCATCACTCTTGCATTATCCGCAATATTTATTCTTTTTAATTTGCAGGCAAGGTTTTTAACCATAGCATATGTGTCATTCCAGCTTATTGACTTAAAGTGCTGGTCTTTTTTTGACCAAAGATATGGTGCGTCTCCATATTTTTCTGTTTGGTCACAAAAAATAGAAAGTATATTTTTATATTTTTGGCAAGAGTAAGGCATAAAATTATTATCTCATAATTGTAGAAATATTAAAAGGCTGGTTATATTGGCTCTTTAATTATTTATTTGACTAATCTCACCAATTGTCTTCCTTAAGAAACTGTTTCTATCAACTTCCTCCTGTTGACGATAACATTGAACGCTTGAGTACCAAATATTCTTACCATCCAGCCATCTCCAGTCCCAAGGCCTGCTCAGGAGCATGTGTGTATTAATGTCAGCCGCCCCAGTCAGGTGTATTGTTGTGTTATCAATAGATACAATAAAATCACAAGCACCCGCCAGATTTAAAAGGCCATCGATATCATTAAAAAGATCTATTTTTTTATCATCATAAATAGTTACACCAAGTTTCCGTCTCACTTGGTCGATCTCTTCAATTGAGGCGTTATATTGAAGATTAACATAGTTATAGTCATGCATTGAACTTCCAAATGATTTTATAAAATTCATTAAACTGTAACTTCTATCTTTGCCAGATTGATTATTAATAGAAAACCAGCTAATACCACATATCTTTTTTGTACCTTTTAATCTTTCCTTTATTTTGGTTGTTTCATTACAATCAAACTTTAATACGACATCGCTTTTTTTTGGATCTTGATCTATTTTTGAGTAATATTTTAGAAGACCAAACATTGATAGATGCTCGTCATAATTAATCTCTTTTATGTCATAATCACTTGGCAAGAATGTTATATTCTTGCCAAAACTTCTAGTAAAGATTTTCTGTAGGCGTGGATCGCACAAAATAATTATATCCTTAAAATTACTCAGAGGATTGTTGAAAAAAAGCGAGCACATAATCTGATCTCCAGGTCCCTGTTCATCCCATATTAATAACGTTCCTCCTTGGGATGACCCATTCCACTCTTCTGTCTCAAAATTATATCTCTTTGATTTGAATGCAGGGCTATTCCAGCGATGATCAAATAATTTCCAGCCATCTTTAAAATTTTTTTGTTTTAAATTTGTGATACCTTTAAAATACATCGCGTCATAATTTTGGGGGTGAGACTCAATGACTTTTTTAAAAGTATGATTTGACTCTTCAAGACGGTCGAGCTTAAATTCTATAAAACCTCTGGTGACTATCATATCTTGATCCTCAGGGTGTAATTTTATGGCCTTCTCAACTTGTTTTAAAGCCGTTTGCCACTCACCTTCTCTACCAAGTGCCTTTGCGTAATTATGTATGCACGATGCATTATTTTTATTCAAGCTTAGTGACTTCCTGTAATCAATAATTGCTCGCAAATTCTCATTTTTTCTCCCGTAAGATAGGGCGCGCCAGAAATAATAGTCAGGATTATTCTTCTTGTATTTAATTGCAGAGGATAAATAATGGATTGCCTCTTCATAAAAACCTTGGAAATATTTTATACAGCCCATTTGATGAAGAAGTGCAGAATTATGAGATGAATTTTTTAGTAATTCCGATACTTGAATTTCAGCCTCTCCAATTTTTCCTGAAGATATAAGAGTCCCAATAAAATGTATCTTTTTATCAATGTTTTTATCAGAATTTATCATGGTTAATTAAAGTAATTTATGTATAATTTTCTTCTGTTCTTTCTTTGGCTTTTCCATAAAAACATCAATCATTGTGTAGAATTCATCTATACTCATTCCAAACGAAATCTTGAATGCGGACTCCCAACCAACTATCGGCACACTTTTATAATATGATTTAAAACTATCCATAAAATTCTCAAGACCCTTTTGACTTTCAAGAACTGCTAATGCGATAGCTGCAGTTTCATACTGTAACCACCCTTGGCATTCTTCACACATACTTCTTACGCTTGCTTGATCTTGACGTGTAGCAATATCCCGAAGAGTAAATTTATGGGTCTTATTCACTTTTATTGCGGCATCTAATGCTCCATTCAGGAAATCTTTATAATGATCATTATAACCATCTTGGTAAGTAAACTTCTGAGCTAATCCTTCAGCAAAGCCTTCTTCAAGCCATACTGGTCCATGCGAGTATTTTTCTGTCAACCCAGCTTGCTCGGCATCAATATCATTTCCCCATAAAAAAAATCCATTTTGAAACACATGGATATATTCGTGTGCACTTGTAATAATAGAGCGACCTTCTTTTGTAGATCTATTATCTTCACTAAAAACTGCTGATTGGTATCTGATAGTCTGACCGATACCATGTGAAGGATTATGTGCGGCGCCACAACATCCAAAATTTGGGAAATCGTTCATAGCATTATTAATGCAATTTTCAAATGGCTCTTCTGTATATTTATCGGAAGAGGAGCAGTAGGCTCTAGCAATTTCTTCAACATCTACGACATATCCTTTTTCTTCATTATTACCAACTAAATAGACGTGATAGGGGCCATAATTTCCTAAGCGGCTGGAGGCAATTTCAATTCCTTTAATTACGGCACTTATTGACTCATCGTTAAATGCGCTAGTTGCAAATATCAGTGGGGGGTATTGTGTCTTGGCACTTTGCATTAAGCATCCCGCTATTTTGTCTTTGTCAATTTTTGGAGGAACACCATCTTGATCATCCCTAAGATTATTCAATATATCCTCGTATCCATCCCAGCAATTATGCCCTTTATAATTGGGCAGACTTGATTCTAAAGACATGAGTATGGGTTTTATGTAATTTGAGTTTTTTTCTACCGCAATAGAGCTTTGGGGCCATGTAATTGAAAGACAAAAAAATAGTATCAACCAAATTAGGTTATTTTTTTTAATTTTGTACATTAGATCCTCATAATTAAATATATCATGTTCGTCGTAGTTGCCCATCAACCAAATATTATTGTATCATTTTATTCTTAAGCATGTTAAGTAAAGAAATGAAAAAACTACTAGAAATCGCCTTTATCTTAACTATTTTTTGCTTACCTGCAATAGCTCATGATGAGGAAATATACACATCTGGTGGTCAATGGCCTGTGTCATCAAGTGATGATGATTTTATTCATTATCGAGATCAAAGTCAGTTAATAAATAAAAATAAAGATGATGAAATTGAAGGCAGATTTTTTGTTGACCAAGAGGATGTTACGGATGATTATCAAGTGCATGCTATTTATATATTAGCTTCAGACTCAAAAGATAAAAAGTATGATACCAACGGTACAATTGAGAATATTGTTATCAAAGGAAATGCTCATCTAAAAGAAAATACAAACCAACAACAATTCAGATTGGACCTCAGAGAAAACGGAAAGCTAGATGTGAGCTTTATTAGAGTGAATAAAACACGTAAAGAGATAAACAAGATAGAAAATGGTGCAGGCTATTTTACTGGAATGGCAATTCTTCACGGATTCAATAATCCAAAAAAACTTTATACAATATTTTACCAGGATAAATACAAAAGGGAGTGGGGGCAAGTAGGAGACGCATTATTTAACACGCCTAATGGAGAAGTTGAAGTTAATGCGGGCGTAGTTTATCTAGGAAAAGAAAAGGCAAGTGAAGCTTGGGTACCCCACATTCATGAACTATTCCACGCGATAGGCTTTGTACAATTATGTGCTCCGGGCGCGGTTACAGAAAGAAACTCGCGTTGGGGAAAAAATGACCATCTGAATTATAAGAACGATATAATGAGTGATCGAGGTGGAGACAGAAAGTATATAGACAAAAAGAGAAATGAGTATTACGGCCATTCCAATATAAATTGTGAGCTTAATCTTGAAAAAAGTGCATTCATGGAGCCCACGAAGATAGACATTCAATTACAACCATTCTCGCCTTCATGTAAGCTGACGAGATGGCAGCCAGTTTATAATCATAAGAGATCACTAGATTGTCTCGAAAAATTAGACTTTTAAAATTTAAAAACTTTATAATGGTGGAGCCAGGGGGGCTCGAACCCCCGACCTCTTCGCTGCCAGCGAAGCGCTCTCCCAACTGAGCTATGGCCCCATATCTGCAAAATAACATAAATATAAGTATCATTAAATATAGAATCGTTTTTTGATAAGAATTAATCTTAATGATAAGCAGATCTCATTTACAATAATTTGGAAGAGGCAATTCCTTTGATGCTTCAGTTTCGAAGATTTTATATCTACCCCCAGAATATCGCTCGCAATCTCTTGCGCAACTAATCTCTATCATTTTTTGTTGTAAATCTTCTGTTTTATTTTTTTTTATAATTGAGCAAATACCGACATACCTATCGTACGTCATATCGCCTGTTAAAATGCATGATATAGTATCTGATCCAGCAATGAGGTTTTGCGCACTATTTTTACAAGATTTATAGGTTTTGTGACCTCTTTCTGCTGAGGATATGCCATTTAAGCGAATCTTCACATCGCATACTTTTATTGTGTCTGCATCTATCACATCAACATTGTATGAGGGACAATTAATTTCTTTACTATGCGCTTGAGAGGTATAACTTATAAAAATAATTACTATGAAAACTAGTCGTGTCATAATAGAAGGTCAATCAAGATTATTTAATATTTTTATCATATTAGAATTAGAGAAAAATAAAATTAAAAATGATCAAAAAAGAACGTGTAAAAAAAATCATTCAAATTTTGGATAGGATATATCCAGACCCCCCCATTCCACTCGACCATCGGAATTTATTTGAACTCCTTATAGCGGTATTACTGAGTGCGCAATGTACTGATGTTCGGGTGAATCAAGTTACGCCAAGGCTCTTTCAATTGGCCAATAATGCAATGGGTATGTGCCTTGTCGACTTAAATGTAATTTATGAAATAATAAGACCCTGCGGCTTGGCGCCACAAAAATCCACAGCAATTAAGGAGTTGTCCGAAATTCTTGTCCGTGATTTTAAAGGTCAAGTTCCGGATACATATGAAGAATTAGAGCTTTTACCCGGAGTAGGACACAAGACTGCATCAGTAGTGATGTCTCAAGGGCATGGTTACCCGGCATTTCCAGTCGATACTCATATTCACAGGCTAGCCCAGCGATGGGGCCTCACGAATGGCAAAAGCGTTGTCCAAACAGAGAGAGATTTAAAGAGATTATTCCCTGAAGAAAATTGGAATAGATTACATTTACAAATCATATTTTATGGGCGCGAATATTGTCAGGCAAGAGCCTGTTTTGGTGTTACCTGTGAGGTCTGCAAAACGTGCTATCCGAGTAGAAAAAAACCTATCCTGGTTAAAAAGCCATAAGTTTGATTATCAAAATAAACTTTAAGGAGTAATAAATCGTTATTTAAATGACTAACAACTAAAAGGTATAATTCTATGAAAAGGTTTTCAATTCTCTTCACACTAATATTCGCGATATTAACTCAAAATGACGCAAACTCTGCCACATTCAACATAGATATGTTAAATAAAAGAGATGACGGGGAAAAAATGGTTTTTTCCGAAGATGTTCAATATGTGGAGATTGGTGATACTGTCAATTGGCTACCTACTTCACCTGGGCATAATGTAGAGTTTATATCGGCGCCAGCAAACGCAGATTTGCCCAAGAAACCTTCCAAAGTAAACAAGGAATTTAGTTACAACTTCAACGAGCCGGGTATTTATCTATATCAGTGTTCGCCACACAAAAGCATGGGTATGATTGCATTGGTGGTTGTCGGTAATGATCTTTCTAATAAGGATATGATTGCTTCAACAAGAGTTGTGGGGAAAAGCAAGAAGAAGCTCGAATCACTACTATCAACACTTTAGCAAAACGTCAAGTATCACGGCTATACATTCAATGAACAAAGTTGCTGTCATCGGGGCGGGTATATCCGGTCTTACTCTTGCCAATAAGTTAAAAAATCATTTTGAAGTTGTTGTGTTTGAAAAATCACGTGGGTTCGGCGGTAGAGTTGCAACCAGGCGTTCTGACGACTACATTTTTGATCATGGGGCGCAGTTTTTTAAAGCAAAAACTGAGGAATTTAAGGAGTATATAAGACCTATGATTGATCAGAATGTGATCGAAATATGGAAAGCACGCTTTGTTGAGATAGATAATTCTAAAATAATTAACAATAGAACTTGGAATGATGATCCGTCAAATTATGTCGGTACACCATCTATGAATGCTATTGGTAAGTTTATGGCGGATGGCCTGGATATAAGATTATCAGAGAAAGTTGCGAATGTCTCAAAGAGTTCTAAATGGTCTTTATACAATGAAGCAAATGAAGATTTAGGCCAGTTTGATTGGCTAATTTCTGCAATACCACCCAAACAAATAATGGATATAATTCCAGATGTAATCAACTTATACCCTGGGATCGGTAAACACGAAATGCTAGCATGCTTCTCACTCATGCTCGGATATAAAGAGAAAATAGATGTCGGTTTTGATGCAGCATTAATTAAAGGGTCCGATATTAGTTGGCTGTCAGTTAATTCATCTAAGCCATTACGTTCAAATAATTATACTTTTTTAGTGCATTCAACAAATAAATGGGCTTCTCTAAATATTGATAAAGACAGAGACTGGGTAAAAAATTATCTTTGTAATGAGTTATCGAGTATAATACCAATTAATACGGAAATTGCCAGCTATGTTGGATTACAAGGGTGGCGATACGCAAATATAAAAAAACAAAGTGGCAATACTGAGTTTTTTTTTAATAAAGATGATAAATTTGGTTTGTGCGGGGATTGGTTTATTCAGGGTAGAATTGAAGCTGCTTTCTTAAGTGGGTCGCATCTAGCCGATCAGATTTTATCCTCTTAACTTTTTACTAGACTCTATTCCAATATTCTAAAATTTTTGGGAATGCATCTTTACCGTTTTGAGCTCTTTGATCTGCAGTCACATCCCCCCAATCATATATTGCTTTTTTGTACGCTGGTCTTGTTTTGACTCTGTCATACCAATCATCAAGATATTTTAAATCTTTCCATAATGGCCTCATCATGAAGGAGTCCAATCTGTGCAAGTAAACTACAAATGAGATATCGGCTAACGAGTAGTCTCCTCCTGCAAGCCAAGTATTATTTCTTAAATGGTTATCCATATCCACAAATAGAGATTTGAATTCAATCATTGCTTCCTCAAGTAATGGCGAGTCAATTCCCATTTCGATATTTATCTGATCATTTTTTTTTCGGACTTTATCTTTCATTTCCTTATAGTATTTTTTAATTTGACTGGGATCTTTTTTCTTATAGATATGCCTGTTTACAAGACACACACCAACCGTTCTGCTTGCTACGTGGATTCCTTCATCTATCCTACGCATCCAAAGTCTCATTTGTGCAATGTCTTCCGGATTAGATGGTTTTAGCTCTGGATTCCCCCCATATTTTTCTTCTAGATATTCAATAATCACTAAAGACTCTGGTATGGCAATACCATCATGAATAATTACGGGAACAAGCCCTTTTGGATTTAACTCATAAAAATCTTTTGGAAGCTGATCAATATCACCCATCGCCGTATCTACTATCACACTCTTCCAAGCTATAGATTTTTCTTCGAGATAAAGACGGACCCTCTGGGCTGCGCTAGTTCTATCATAATGAAAAAGAGTCAGCATTTTTATATGTCTTTAGACGGAGTATTAAGGTTAATGCTTATATTCTTTCTTTGTGTGAAACTATCTAGCATTCCCTCGAGTGAAAATTCTCGGCCAATTCCTGATTGCTTGAATCCACCGTATGAATGTCCTGGTGTCTGCGCCAGACCCTGATTAACTTGAACCCAACCAGACTCGATTGCGTGCGCTGCATTTATCCCCCTCGTGATATCCCTAGTCCAAACGTATGCCGCAAGACCGTAGTGACTCTGATTTGCCATTCGTATTACTTCATCCTCATCATCCCATGCTATCGCAACAAGAACGGGACCAAATATTTCTTCCTTTGCAAGGCGCCATTCGTTTGATTTATTCTTAAAAACTGTAGGTATCGTATAATATCCCTCGCTAAGTGGCCCATCTTTTGGGGGCATACCTCCACAAATTACTTCAGTACTTTTATTATTCAAGCCATCAGAAATATAGTCACAAACCTTTGTGAATTGCTTGTTATTTATAATGGTACCGATGTCAGTGTTATCATCTAGTGGATTTCCTATTACTAGCTTATCCAGCTTTTCTGATAACTTATCTATAAAGCTATCAAATATCTTTTTATGTAAGAATAATCTTGAACCGGCGGTACAAGACTGGCTCTGCCTTGTAAATCTCATAGCACTAATTATACCATCAACGGTCCATTCTTCATTCACATCCGGATAAACAATTGATGGACTTTTCCCCCCTAATTCTAGAGATACTGGTAATATCCTCTCTGCTGCCGCTCTCATTACCAACTTTCCAACTCCAGTCGAGCCAGTGAAGGATAATTTATTTATTTCAGGATGATATGCCAAAGGTTCTCCACATTCAGGGCCAGTACCCGTAAGAAGATTTAGAACACCTGCAGGTATGTAGTTCTGACAAATTTCGGCTATTTTGAGAATTGCTAATGGCGCATCCTCAGCTGCTTTCATTACAAGTGTATTTCCTGCACATAATGCAGGTGCAATTTTGCATGCGCCAAGCATCACAGGTGCATTCCAAGGTATTATTGCGCCAACAACACCTAATGGTTCGCGTCTTGTGTAGCTTAGTACTTGTTCACCCAGCGGAATAGTCTCACCTTTGAGCTCAGAAGATAGTCCACCAAAATACCTAAATATATCAACAACAACATTAATTTCTGGCCTGGCTTGTGTTTTTATTGCATTTCCGGTTTCCATGGCAATAATCTTTGCAATTTCCTCCTTTTCATTCTCTATATGGTCTGCAATCTTTTGGAGTGCTCTACCTCTTTCTTTCGGCATTACTTTTGACCAAGATTTGAATGCTTTTAGTGATGACTTTACGGCGATATCTACATCAGTCTTATTTCCGCGCGGGACTGTGGCAAATATCTTTTTGTTAGCTGGACATTCTACTTGAATAAATTGTTCCGTTGTACTGTTTGTGAATACACCATCAATAATCATTTGGTGATTTGTTATTTTCTGACTCATTCTTACCTCAGTATATTTGATTTTATATTATCATATACTCACAGTAGATTTTAATCAATTGCTTGGTTAATAGTTTTGCAACTATCCTCTTCGCAATACATTTGAGTCATTATTTTGTTATTTGTGCTATAGATTTTTCTCACACCATTCATTTTCCCTTCTCTATAATTTATTTCTGATCTTTTTGTTGAGTCGATATTATAGAAAGTCCAAAGTCCTTCTTTCAGCCCATCTCTATAATTCCCCTGATACCAAACTACCTCGTTAATATCCCAGATACAAAGGCTCTTTCCTGTATAGGGTGTATGAGAGCCTTTTAAAAATAGAACTCCATATCGCTTGATTCCATCAAGGTCATCACAAATTGTCCTTGACACGGCAACTAAATAAAGGGCAAGAATTAACAGGATAAAGAAAATTAGAAGATAGATATTATTTTTATATTGCTTAATCAATATTCTACAAGCTCATCATCTATTACCTGCCAGAGATACCATGTCGCAACTGTTCTGTATGGCTGCCATTTCTTTGATATTTGGACTATTCTCTCAATTTGTTTCTTCTTGTCATGCATCTCGAGGTTATAAACCTTTTTTACTGAATTTATCAGTCCAATATCTCCCATTGGAAGAATATCGGGACTCATTTTATAAAAAATTAGGAACATTTCAATTGTCCACGGCCCAATACCTTTAATGCTAATAAGGTTTGACTTTATAGTTTCTTCATGTGCATTCAAAAAATATTCATTTGTTGTTTTGTCGAGATTCTCTATAAAATAATTTGCTAAATTGATTATATAATCTAACTTTTGACGTGAGAGCCCTGTATTTTTTAACTCTTCATTATCAGAGGCTAAGATGTTCAATGGAGAAATATCTTCATCAAGCAATTTTATAAGTTTTTTGTAAACGCTTTCTGCTGCTTTCACTGAAATTTGTTGGCCAACAATTGCTTTTAGCAGAGTGCCGAAAGGATCATTTTTTGATCTCAGGGTATTGCTTTGATTATTATCAATTATAGATTTAAGAATTGGATCAACTTTTCTGAGTTGAGTGACAGCTTTCTTCCAGTATTCGGGTTCCATTAGATAATTGTGTAATGTGATCGAGTATTACTCTTCATCACTTTTTGGGGTTATAATTAAATCTGATTCCTCTATATCATCTTCTTCGACGAGAAAGTCGTTATCATCATCTTCAATTAATTCCTCATTCTCTATGTCTGGGATATCAATATCATTCTCATTTATTAATTCTTCTTCGGATTCATCGTCGAGGATATCATCGTCATCCATGATGATTGGGTTATCATCTTCGATGACGCCAGACTCCGCACTGTTATCTAATTTTTCTTCATTTGTTTCAGTATCTGTAACATTTTCCACTACCTCTTGGACGGCAGCAACTTTAGAAGCTTTTATTTGAATCTGTGATTCTTCAGTTATCAACAAAACTGCTGTCCCACAAGCAGGGCAAGCGACATCTTGTTTATTAAGATCATAAAACTTGACGCCACATTCTTGGCAGGTGTGTTTGTTTCCTAATTCTGGTTTAGCCACTTTAGACCTCTTTTGTACGTTTTTGTCGTTTTAAAAATATGTTATAGTATATAGTATAATGATATCTATTCCTATATATACATGATCATGAAAATAAACAACAAAAATAATCCAATCACTGTTGAGCAATCAGCTGCATTATCTGGCGTAATAGATACGCCAAGTGATAAATCGATTTCCCACCGCGCACTAATTCTTGGTTCATTGTGTATTGGAGAAACAAAAATTCATAACTTACTCTTATCTGAGGATGTCCTGTCAACAATTAATGCCCTAGAGCAGTTTGGTGCCAGCATAAACATAGAAGAAGAAATCAATACCACAATTGTTCATGGATTCGGAATTGGAGGCTTACTACAATCCGAAAGAAAAATTCATTTGGGTAATTCAGGTACATCCGCAAGGTTATTAATTGGCCTCATATCCAGCTGTAATGTGTGTGTTGCATTTGAAGGTGATGAATCACTCTCCACCAGACCAATGGGTAGGGTATTAGATCCTTTGAAAGAAATAGGTCTGGAAGTTGTAAGTAAAAATACGGATAATTTGCCATTAGAGATAAGGGGCGCAACTTTACCTGTTCCCATTAATCATAAGCTCAGAGTACCATCAGCACAAATAAAATCTGCATTAATGCTATCGGCACTAAATATTAGAGGAACTTCTACTATAATTGAGAGCAGCAAAACACGTGATCATACAGAGAAGTTATTTGAATATTTTGGTGCTGATATTGAGACAAGAATGAATATTGAAGGTGATAAGGAAATTCGGGTAAATGGCCAAAGAAAACTCTCACCCAGAGAGCTCGATATCCCCGGGGATCCCAGCTCGGCTGCATTTTTTATTGTCGCCGCCCTTATTACAAAAGGATCTAATCTAAGAATAAATAATATAATGATTAATCCAACACGTTCCAAGTTTATCGATTATCTGATTTCAATGGGTGCAAAAATAAATTTTATTAATGAGTATTCAAAATGTGGGGAAGATATATCGGATATTGAGGTTTGTACAAGTTCATTAAAAGGTATTAAAACCGAAGTGAAAGATGCTCCATCAATGATTGATGAATTTCTAATACTATCTGTTGCAGCTGCTTATGCAAAAGGTGAAAGTAGGTTTTGCGGTGTTGCCGAACTAAAAGTAAAAGAGAGTAATCGCTTTGATGTCATAATCAATATGTTAAATGCCTCTGGTGTGAACTGCAAGGCAGATGGCGATGACCTAATAATAATAGGTAGCGGAGAAGTTAGAGGTGGCACTACCATTAAGACTGATTATGATCACCGTGTTGCTATGTCTGCTCTAATACTTGGCCTTGGAGCAAAAAATAAGATCTGTGTTGATGACATTTCCCCGATAGCTACTAGCTTCCCAAATTTTATGGAAATCTATGAAAAGATTGGAGGTAAATTTTACGGTGGATGAAAAAATTATTATAGCAATTGATGGGCCGGCCGCTAGTGGTAAGGGAACAGTTGCAAGAAAACTAGCGAAAGTGTTCAACTTACCCCATCTAGACTCAGGGCAACTCTATCGACTGATTGGATATTGTGCTATTAAGAACTCGATCAATCCAAATGATAAGAGATCAATTATTGAGCTGACTAAAAAGATAGATTTTAATTATAATAAAATTGAAGATTTAATGAATGATGAAATATCGACAATTGCATCAATTATATCCCAATATGGGGAAGTTCGAGATCAATTAATTAATTACCAGAGAGATTTTGCATCCAACGGGGCAGTTGTCGATGGCAGAGATATTGGTACTATTATTTTTCCAAACGCCAATTATAAATTTTATATAACAGCATCACTAGAGCAAAGAACAGAAAGAAGATACTTGCAGCTAAAGAAAGATAATACCGAAATAGATAGAAATAATATTAGAAATGATATAAAAATGAGAGATCTCAGGGATATAGGAAGAAAAATTGCCCCTCTAAAAAAAGCGAGAAATGCGATCGAGATCGATACAACTGAGATGAAAATTGATGATGTAATTGACTTTATTGTAAAATACATACATAAAGGTTAAAAATTCTATTTGAATTGGAGAATAAATATATATGGCAAAAAAAGAACTTGAAAAGTTAAATCCATCTGTTGATGATTTTGCTGCTTTACTCGAGGAGAGCTTGAGTAAGATTAACCTCTCTGAGGGCACTGTTATAAATGGTAAAGTTACCGCAATTGAGAATGATTATGTAATAGTTGATGTTGGACTTAAAACTGAAGGTAGAATTCCCGTGAGGGAATTCAAAACAGCAGCGGGGCCGAGCATACCAGAGCAGGGTGATAGTGTGGATGTATATCTGGATAGGGTTGAAAATTCAGTTGGGGAAGCTGTATTAAGCAGAGAAAAAGCAAGAAGACAAGAAAGCTGGAATAAGCTAGAAAAATTACATGCTGACGGAGTCCGTGTTGAAGGAGTCATTTTTGGAAGAGTTAAAGGAGGTTTTACTGTTGATCTTGATGGCGCAATTGCTTTTCTTCCAGGAAGTCAAGTTGATGTAAAACCAATTAGGGATATTGGTGGTATGCTGAACGTATCCCAACCATTTCAAATACTTAAAATGGACAGAAAAAGGGGTAATATTGTTGTATCAAGAAGGGCAATAATTGAGGACTCAAAAGGTGACTTTAATCCAGAACTTGCCGATAATCTCAAGGAAGGCCAGACTCTGGATGGAATTGTTAAGAATATTACAGATTATGGTGCATTTATTGATCTTGGAGGAATGGATGGCTTGCTTCACGTAACAGATATCTCATGGAAACGAGTGAATCACCCAAGTGACTTACTAAAGATTGGCCAATCAGTTAAAGTTCAAGTAACTAAAATAAACGCAGAGAGTAAGAGGGTTAGTTTGGGTATGAAACAACTTGAAGCTGATCCTTGGGATGGTATAACTGATAAATATCCAATAAATACAAAGTTAAAAGGTCATGTGACTAATATAACAGATTATGGTGCGTTTGTTGAAATTGAACCAGGTATTGAAGGACTTACTCACGTTTCAGAGATGAGTTGGACAAAGAAAAATATACATCCTGGAAAGATAGTATCAAGCTCTCAAGAAGTTGAGGTTGTAATTCTTGAGATTGATCACGAAAAAAGAAGAATTTCTCTTGGGATGAAACAATGTGTTGAAAATCCGTGGGCTAAATTTGCTGAAACTTACCCTGTTGGTTCAGTGGTTAATGGTGAAACAAAGAATTCAACAGAATTCGGTCTATTTGTTGGTCTAGAAGGTGATCTTGATGGTATGATACATTTATCAGATTTGGATTGGAACGAGAAGCCTGAGGTATCTCTAGAAAAGTACCAAAAAGGTCAGATAATAGATGTTAAAGTACTTGATATTGACGTCGATAAAGAAAGAATAAGTCTAGGAGTCAAGCAGCTTGCAGATGATCCTTATTCCAGTCTTGGCCAAATAAAAAAAGGTGATACTGTAACATGTTATATAACAAACATCAGGGATGGTGGTTTGGATGTAACAATTGGTAAGGACGGAGCGCCGAGTTCGATTAAAAGAACGGATCTGTCTGTAGATAAGTCTGAACAGAGGCCTGATAGGTTTGATATTGGAGAAATGGTTGATGCAAAGGTGACCCAGATAGATCAAAAAAATAATAAAATTATATTATCAATAAAAAGCCTGCAAATTGATCAGGAAAAAGAAGCCGTAAAACAGTATGGGTCTGCTGACTCTGGGGCTTCATTGGGCGATATTTTGGGTGAGGCTCTCAATATTGCAAATGATCAAGAAGAAAATGAAAAGCCTATCGAGTCACAAGATGCAGCAATAGAAACATCAGAGAAAAATACTAAGTCAAAGACTGAAAAAAAAGAAACGGTAGAAAAAAAAGAAAAGACAAAAGACTCAAAGGCTTCTGAATAATTAAAGTCAATTTTTGAGGCATGAAAATTAGTGACTCAAATCAAACGGTAATATTATATGGTCTTTAAAAACTCATCAGAAATTAAATTGTACCGAAGGAAGTTATTTATTTGGCGAGTGTTCTCATTGGTCTCTGTTGTACTCCTTATCTATGCTTTATTCAGTAACCCAAGCACCAATATTAGTCTCAAACCACATATTGCGAACTATGAAATTAAGGGCTTACTTATCGACGCTAATCGGATCCTAGAGGATTTGGATTATTTAGAATTCGAAGAGAATGTTGAGGCTATAATCATTTCTATAGATAGCCCCGGCGGTACTACCGTTAGCGCCGAAGAAATATTCTTAAAGGTAAAATCTATATCATCTACAAAACCAATAGTTGTTGTCATGCAAAACATTGCCACATCAGGAGCGTATTTATTATCAGTTGGCGCAGAGAGAATATTTGCCCGCGAAAATACTATCACTGGTTCCGTAGGCGTCTTGCTTCAATGGGCAAGGATTGATGAAGGACTTGAGAAGCTCGGAGTTGAGATGAATGAAGTAAAGAGTGGTAGATTAAAGGCTGAACCAGATTTGTTTGGTGAAGCTGATGAAAAAACAATAGAGTTAACAAAAGAAATTGTTGATGAAACGTTCACATGGTTTATGAGTATTGTCAAAGAACAAAGAAAGATTGGGAATTATGAGGTCAGTCTGATATCAGATGGGAGAATCCTCACAGGAAGGCAAGCACTAAAATTAAATCTGATTGATGAAATAGGTGGAAATGAAGAAGCTAAATCTTGGCTAATTGAGAATAAGCACCTAGATTCGGAACTCGAAATTTTGTCGTATGACCAAAAAAAGGATACCAATTTTATTGAACTAAGTGTTGCAAAAATTATGGATTATTTTAATATAAGCTCATCTTACGGTGAGCGTCTGAAGACAAATCTCTCAATGATAGGTATTGACGGTCTATTATCTATTTGGCGTCATCCAGGTTGATAACTTCTGGGGGAAATATGAAGAAATCAGAATTAATTGATCAATTAGCTAAAGAATATCCTCACCTATATCATCGTGATATCGAAAAAGTAGTGGAGGTATTTTATAATTCAATATCTGATGCTTTAGCTAGTGGTCAAAGGGTAGAGCTCAGAGGGTTTGGAGCCTTCTCAATAAAAGAAAAAGGTCCTAGGATTGGTAGAAATCCAAAGAATGGTGACAGAGTTGCAGTGCCTAAAAAAAAATCAATATATTATAAGCCAGGGAAAGAGCTTAAGGAACGCATCAATAGTAGTAGTTAGTAACACAACCAAAGAGGAGAGGTAATTGAATTTTAAAAATAAAAATGCCCTTTTCTGTGCTCTTGATATGAAAAGTATTGAACAAGCCATATCTGTCACAAGCACTCTTAAAGATTATATTGATGGCATAAAGATAGGTATGGAGGCTTTCTATTCGATGGGTATTGATGGCTATCGCAGATTGCAAGATTTAAATACACCAATATTCTTAGATTTAAAACTACATGATATACCAAATACGGTGAAGTCAGCTATAGAGGCTCTAGTTAAATTAAATCCATATATGATAAATGTTCATACAACCGGTGGAAGTGAGATGTTGAGAGCTGCAGTTAGCGTATTAAACGAATGCAAAGAAAATAAGCCAAAGCTAGTTGGTGTGACAATTCTGACAAGTATGGATCAGAGTAGCTTTGATGAACAAGGCATTAAGCTGGATATTGAGGATCAAGTAATTAATCTAGCAACTTTGGCAGCGGATTGCGGTCTTGACGGAGTTGTATGCAGTCCGCATGAAGCAAATAGAGTAAAAGATACATGTGGCTCTAATTTTCTCACAGTTGTACCTGGAATTAGAATAGAAGAAAATAAATTGGATGATCAAAAAAGAATACTTACGCCGGAGCAGGCATTGAAGAATGGTGCTGATATTTTGGTAGTTGGAAGACCGCTAACAAAAGCACGTGATCCTATCGAAGTTGCAAGAGTAATAAGAAATAGTATTGAAGATTATGCGCAACAAAATTAAAATTTGCGGAATTAGTGAGGCAAGAAATATTGAATGTTGTATCGAGAATTCAGTAGATATGATTGGTTTCGTATTCTATCAAAATAGTCACCGTAATATTCCAATTTTGGATGCTAAGAATTTATATCAGGAGTTTGGTCAAGAGATTAATATTGTAGGCCTTGTGGTCGATCCACATGATGACCTAGTTAAGACTATTGTTAATGACATTGGGATTAACATAATACAATTTCACGGTAATGAAGGACTAGATAAATTACTAATGTTGAAGTCAAAATATGATCTACAAATAATTAAAGCCATAAATATTGATGAAAATATTGATAGAAACGAATTAATTGAGTTACAAAAGAATATGGACTACTTATTATTTGACGCACCCCAACCTCAAAACTCGACAAGACCGGGTGGTAATGGCCATCATTTTGATTGGAGCTTAATAGGAAGGTTGAGTTTGAAGGATAATTGGATACTGTCAGGCGGATTGAGTCCAGCTAATGTTGCGGATGCAATTAAATTTACTGGTGCTAATTTTGTTGATGTTTCATCTGGAGTAGAGGATGATCGAGGAATAAAGGATAATGAACTGATTGCAAAATTTACTCATAGTGCAAGAAATTATATGGAGAAGAATTAAGAAATGGATAAATTAAATTCTCATAAACTCGGACCAGATCAAAATGGGAGATTTGGTATATTTGGTGGAAGATTCGTAGCTGAAACACTTATGCCACTAATAATAGATCTCGAGAGATCATATCAAGAAGCAAAGAAAGATGATAGCTTTCAATCTGAGCTATCCTATTTAAATAAATACTATACCGGCAGACCAAGCCCTCTTTATTTTGCCGAAAGACTGACGGATTATCTGAATTCTGCAAAAATTTACTTTAAGAGAGATGAACTGAATCATACAGGTAGCCATAAAATTAATAATTGTTTGGGGCAAATATTATTAGCAAAAAGAATGGGAAAGACAAGAATCATTGCTGAGACTGGTGCAGGTCAACATGGAGTTGCTGTTGCTACCGTCTCTGCCAGGTTTGGACTTCCATGTGTGATTTATATGGGGGCAAAAGATATTGAGAGACAGAAACCAAATGTCTTTAGAATGAAGCTCCTTGGTGCAGAAGTTGTTCCTGTAAAAGCTGGTAATGCAACATTGAAGGATGCAATGAATGAAGCATTACGAGATTGGGTAGCAAATGTTAATGACACATTTTATATAATTGGAACTGTTGCTGGGCCTCATCCATACCCCGAAATGGTCAGGGATTTCCAGTCAATCATTGGCAAAGAAACAAAAGAGCAGATTCTTGACCAGGAAGGACGTCTTCCCGATCATTTGATTGCGTGCATTGGTGGTGGATCAAATGCAATGGGATTATTTTACCCTTTTTTAGATGACATTAATGTAAAAATTACAGGAATTGAGGCTGGCGGTATGGGGCTCCAGGGCAATAAACATTGCGCTAGCTTGGCAGCGGGAAGACCTGGCGTTTTACATGGAAACAGGACGTACCTTTTACAAGACGACGACGGACAAATAATTGAAGGCCACTCAATTTCAGCTGGTCTAGACTATCCGGGAATTGGTCCAGAGCATGCGTGGCTGAAAGAGTCTGGTAGAGTTGAATACTTTGCAATCACAGATAAAGAAGCGATCGAAGCTTTTAAAATATGCACCACGACAGAGGGTATTATTCCTGCATTAGAACCATCCCACGCAATAGCACATTTAATAAATATCGCGCCTAAGTTATCAAATACGGATATAGTGGTGATGAATTTATGTGGGCGTGGGGATAAGGATATTTTTACTATAGCAGAGTATTTGAATATGGAGATATGAGGATTGACTATGCGTATCGAAAATTGTTTTAATTCACTCAAGTCACGTAATAAAAAAGCGCTCATAACTTTTTTGACTGCGGGTGACCCAAATTACAATTTGTCTCTTGAATTAATTGAGGCATTGCCACAAGCAGGGGCTGATATTATCGAAATTGGGATGCCATTTAGCGATCCAATGGCGGATGGTCCTGCCATACAAGCCTCTTCATTGAGGGCAATAAATAGTGGCCATAAAATGGAAAAAACTTTTGATATGGTCAAGAGTTTTCGAAAAAAAAATTCTCACACACCTATAATACTGATGGGATACTTTAACCCTATATACAATTATGGTGTAAATAATTTTATAGAAAAAATCGTAAGCCTTGAAGTCGACGGTATTATTGTTGTAGATCTGCCCCCAGAGGAAGATAGCGAGCTCTGCGACGCACTCGAGAATACAGAAGTTTCGTTCATTAGATTAATTACCCCAACTACAAACCCTGAGAGACTAAATAAAATTCTTCAAAAAACATCAGGATTTTTATACTATGTATCAATAGCTGGCATTACAGGTTCAAAAAGACCTGAAATAAAAAATGTAGAGTCTGCCGTCAAGGAGATTAGGATGAAGACAACGTTGCCAGTAGGTGTAGGTTTCGGTATTAGAACAGAAGATGATATTAAAAAAGTTAGTAGTTTTGCTGATGGGATAATTGTAGGTTCAGTATTAGTTGATATTATAAAAAATAATGAGCGTGAAACCACAATTAAAGATAAAATAGTAAAAAAAGTCAGAGATTTTGCACGCGCAGTTTAATTTTAAAAATTAGGAAATATAAATGAGCTGGATCAATAATATAGTGCCACCGAAGATTAAAGATATACTAATTAAAAAGGATGTCCCAGATAATCTTTGGATAAAATGCCCAGAAAGTGGACAAATGGTATTTCACAAAGATCTTGAAGCAAATCAGGGGGTAGTTCCTGGATCAAACTATCATATGAAGATTTCTGCGAAAAAAAGACTCGATCTCCTTTACGATGATGAATACAGTGTGATTGGTGCTGATGTAGATATATCAGACCCTCTCAAATTTAAAGATGAAAAGAGATATATTGATAGGCTGAGAGATGCTCGTAAAAAAACTGGCCTGGTTGACGCTGTAGTTGTATCACGAGGTAATCTTGGTAATATTCCAGTAGTATGCATTGTCCAAGATTTTGCATTTATGGGGGGATCTCTTGGGGTAGCCGCTGGGGAAGCGATAATAAAGGCAATGGGTACCGCTCTTCAGACATCTTCACCAGTAATCTTATTTGCTGCCGCAGGGGGCGCTAGGATGCAGGAGGGGATATTATCATTGATGCAAATGCCGAGAACAACTATTGCCGTACAAAAGTTAAATGAAGCAAAGATACCGTATATCGTAGTTTTAACAAATCCAACAACTGGTGGTGTAACGGCTTCTTACGCCATGTTAGGAGATGTTCACATTGCTGAACCGGGCGCATTAATTGGTTTCGCAGGGCCAAGAGTTATAGAACAAACAATCAAAGAGAAATTACCGGAGGGATTCCAAAGATCGGAATACTTATTAGAGCATGGAATGATTGATATGGTGGTTCACCGTCACGATCTAAGGAACAAGCTTATAACAATTTGTAAGCATTTACTGAATAAATAGTTTCCCGAATAATCATGCTATTTGAAATAAAATCGTTTGAAGATCGAATTTCTAATTTGTACCCGAAAGTAATGGATTTATCATTGGGAAGAATTGAGAATTTACTTAAGAAGCTAGGTAACCCGCAGGATCAAATTGAGAGAATAATACATATTGCTGGAACAAATGGCAAGGGTTCAACATTAACATATATTTCTAGCATTCTCACGTCGTCAGGCTACTCCGTTGACTCATATACATCACCGCACCTCGTTAGTTTCAATGAAAGAATTAAGATCGGAAGCGATGGGCACCAATATGATATAGATGACACATCTTTGGCGGAAATACTTTTAGAATGTGAGCGTGTGAATGATGGTGATCCTATCACAATTTTTGAATTGATTACTGCAGCAGCATTCCTAAAATTTTCCACCACTAACTCGGATTTTCTTATACTTGAAACGGGTTTGGGCGGGAGATTAGATGCTACAAATGTTATAAAGAGGCCGTTAGTATCTGTAATTACCCCAATCGGAATCGACCATCAGCAATTTCTAGGCGATTCTATTCAGGAGATTGCAAGAGAAAAAGCTGGCATCATAAAGCATAACTGTAAGACTGTCTTATCATATCAGGATAGAGGTATAATGCCTGTATTTGAGGACTCTATTATCTCGAAAAATAATGAATCAAAGATATGGAATGAAAACTTTATAGTAACTGATCACGGGGAGTGGTTTTCATATAGCGATGATAAATATCAAATGTCACTACCTCTGCCAAATTTATACGGAAGACATCAGATAGTGAATGCCGGAACAGCAATTGCTGCAATTTCTTCAATTAGTGATATTTGCCCTACTTTGGAGTCTTTTGAATCGGGTATAAAAAATGCTGATTGGCCCGCAAGATTAGATTTATTAGAAACGGGCCCTTTGCATGAACATGTACAGCATGGAACAGAAATATGGGTAGATGGTGGGCACAATAGTCATGCCGCGATTGTAATAGCAGAAGCAATGAAAGCATTAGATGATAAGGAGCTGATTCTAATCATGGGGATGTTGAATACAAAGGATAGTCTCAAATTTCTGGAACCATTTAAAGAAATTACAGAAATGATAATAGCAGTGAATATACCAGATAATAGTAACTCACATACTCCAATGAGAATAGTTGATGATGCTAAAACGCTTGGCATCTCTGCAACTAAAGAGATAGATCTCCATAATGCACTTGAGCGCGCACAGGAATCTTCAAAAAATCCAAAAAGGATACTTATCTGTGGTTCACTCTATCTTGCAGGATATGTAATGAAAATCCATCGTGGATAGACTGAGCTGTCAGATATTTTCGTCAATCCACTCCAAAAGTGTTGATTTGGGAAAGGCTCCAACTTTGGTCGATACAAGCTCTGAATTTTTAAAAAGTAAAAGCGTTGGGATACCTCTAACTCCAAAGGTAGAAGGGGTTATAGGGTTTTCGTCTATATTAACTTTTACAATTGACAATTTTTCTGCATAGCTTGCTGATATTTCTTCAAGTATTGGGCCAATTTGCTTACAAGGACCACACCATTCTGCCCAAAAATCTACAAGAACAGGAACTGTCGAATTATTAATCTCTGATTGAAAGTTATCATCTGTAAGTTGTTTAGTTGGCATATGATTCTCCCTCTATAAAAAAGTAACACTAAAATTTAAGAAGTCAATAATCTACTTTCGTGATGCTTATATATTTCCTCAAGATTATCGTTGTAATCATCAAGAAATTCTAGTTTTTCTTTATCTTGATTATACACATCTCTCAGATCATCTACAGCCGCAAATGCTTCAGGTATTGTGAGCCATTTTTCGGTATTATTGCTAGTTAGTCTCTTGGATATGTCCATATCTATCAGTCTACGATCCTCATCAACCAATAATTTTGGGTCACGCTCATAAATTATTTTTTTTGCGAAATATTTATAGCCTTCTTGTTCAAATTCGTCACTAATCATTGATTTCTGGCTCCAATCAGACGCATGAAACTTTTCCATAAGAGCTCTATCTTTGTGTGATGCAAATCCCATTGGGTATAAGCTCTCTTCCCAGAATGGATCAAGCTGAGACTCATCTTGGCCAAAATTTTCATTTTCATCTTGATGCCAGTCTAAAATTTTCATTTTAAGATCAGCATTATTTTTTATAATATTGGCCCTATCGATAAGTTCTGTCATGCCAATTTTTTCATATTGCGGAAAGCTCAAGGCATAGTCTTTTTCCATAAATATTGGATACCTATTAAATCGGAAGTTTCTTAAAAATTTCGTCTTGCTATCTTTATTTAATTCCTTCAATTCAGTTCTATTTAGATGCAAGAGCTCGCGCGGGTCTCTTTTTAGATCAAAAAAAATATTTATTTCTGCATTATTACGATTGGAGTAAGACCCAATATGTGTCGTAACAAAAGCTGAAACTCTACCATAATATGCCTCATGATGACACAGGATATCTTTATCTTGGATAAAATTTGAAACGTCATTCTTTGAGGTTGTCATGAGTGATTTTTTCCAGAAGTCCGGGGTCTTCTCTTTTATTATCCTGCATATATCAATTGTTGTTTCGACATCAGCCATGGCGTCATGTGCATTTGAATGGTCAATACCATTTGCTTCAGCAAGATTTTCTAGAGAGAACCTTTTCTTAACATCGAGCAGTTTAAGACATGCTGGATGAAAAATAGATGATGCCCGCGCCATGATTAGTGCATCAGCACGCCTATTACCATTTATTTGCGTAAAATAAGGATTGTATAAATTTTGAAATAGTGAATTTCTTAAAAATTCTTCGTCAAAATCTATAGAATTAAAGCCTATATATATCGCATTACCCCACTCTTTGAATTTTTTTAGCATTTCGCTGATAAGTCTATAACTTGATATGTCATTTGCATTTCGTATTTTTGTCATTGATAAATTATTTACAAGTAATGCAGATGGATGTGGAATCAGAGTCTTATTCAGATTAGATTTAATTTCAAAACGATCTTTTTCGACCAAGTTTTCATCGCAAAGAATTGCCCCTACTTGGAGAATTTGATCCCATTGTCCATGGCGGGTTTTTTTCTGCATTTCTCCTCTACCCGAGGTCTCCAAGTCATAAAATATAAGATTACTCATCATTATTCACTTACAAAATTCGTTTGCTAAATTTATTGCTTCTTCATTCCCTGCATGGCACCAAACGCTCTCATATACCATACCGTGGCAGGCTCTTTTTTTTATCAGTTTATTCCAAATTTCCACTAGAGAAAATTTTTCTCTATCAACTAAATCGAGCATTTTTGTATTAAGTATGGAAATACCCATGAATACCAATTTATCTTTACTATCGCTGTCTATTATAAGGCCATCTTTTGTTATTAGAAAATCACCGTTTCCATTATACCCAATCGCATACTTAGGGGAGGATAATGCCAGCAGCGCATCCATCTTATTTGGATTAAATCTTTCCTGTAAGGAGCCAAGTAAGTATGGATAATCATCAAATAATATGGCATCACAATTGATAATGAGTATTGACTCAGTTGCGCTAGTGTCTATCAGGTTCCTAATTCCCCCACCTGTATCTAATAGGTTTTTCTCATAGGATATATGTATATTTGAAATCCTCCTCTCTTGAAGGAATTTCGAAAGTTTTTCATGTTGGTAATGGGTATTAATATATATATTCTTGATATTTATGGCATCTAGAGCGTCAAGTATATATTCAATCATTGGCTTATGATTAATCTCAACTAAGGGCTTTGGAATGCTCTTAGTAAGCGGTAAAAGTCTTCGGCCATAGCCGGCAGCAAGAATAAAGGCTTCGCTTACTGCTCGATTTCCATCAATAAGCTTATTTATTTTGATACCCATCCTCGCTAAACTCAATTTTTGATAAACTTTTCCCAGATAATGTTGACTCAAATGTTTGCAATCTTTTAAAAATTGAAATGAGCTCAATGATTGTCGGCCATGCATTGACAATGTACTGAAAAGAATTGGATACTTGGCCAAATGCTGTGAGTATTTGTTGTAATATTCCGAATGTTATTTTACCCGCAACAATAGTAGGAATAAGAATTAAGTAAGAAAAGATATTATCAGCTTGTAGATAAAAGCTTCTTGCAACATTGAAATATAAATAATGGAAATATAAACGGAAATAATTTCGTCTAACGTTATTGAAGAGTTCATTTATTGATTGAGGTGTTGCTCTATCTTTATTATCTTCCCCATAAACTAATTCTTTTCGTAGGGACGCTTCAACCCTCTGATTTCTGAACTCAAGACCTGGTAACTTGACTCCTACGATTGCCAAAAATATTGTGCCGAATAATGACCAGAATATCGCGGCGTTAAGAAGGGGCGCTGGCACTTCACCAATAATTGGCAAAACCGTCACATATTCAGATAGAGCGAGCAAGACTGGTAAAAATGCAATCAGCGTCATAACTGCGTCAATTATTGATACCCCAAGTCCTTCCATAATAGCTGCAAACCTCATTGTATCTTCTTGAACACGTTGAGCCGCTCCCTCAATGCTTCTTAGTTTTGACCACTGGTCGGTGTAATAGAAATTCATAGCCGTACGCCACCTAAAAATGTAGTGGCTGACAAAGAATCTTGTTAAAACAAATACAGCAAGTGAAATAAAAGCGATTTGTGCGAAGATAAACATTAGTAAGTATAGATCTGCTGGGTAAACCTGAATTTCATTACCTAGTGCATTTTGAATTGCATCGAAAAAAGGTCGCCTCCAATTATTAATTGCAACTGCTACCTGAACGCCAAAATATGTTGAAAATATAATTAAAGCTGAGCCTAAAATTGACCAGTTTTGCCACTTATGCGGTGAATATCGAAACCAGAAACTAGCAAATATAAATGTGACGAGGGCATAGTATATATAGAACCAAACAAATTTTGCAGATATGAAGTAGCCAAGGCCAATTATAGGATCAGCATTATCATCAATCTTGAATCCAATAAATGATGCAATATCATTCCCGAGCCAAAACCAGACTATAGTAGTAAATATAATCCAAATAATAGCAGAGGAAAAAAAAATTTTTGGCATTGGAAAAAAAGATCTAAACATTGAAAACTTCCTTAAAATTCTTGTTGAGCCAATATTTGAGCTCCGGTAGATTACCTGACTCTAGTATACGTTTGATATAAGTGATTACTCTTGGCATATGAACTATATAATTATGATTTGAGTCAATTATAGCAAGTCTGGCGAAAATTCCCAATATCTTAATTGATCTCTGGACTCCTAAAATCTGATATTGCTCCATAAATGATAGCTTATCAAATTCGAAATCATTGAAACAAAAACTACTCTTATACAAATCTATTAAATATTGTTCGTGACCTTCATCTATTGTCAGTCTTGCATCATTTGACAGTGATACAAGATCATAAAGAGGATGCCCAAGTAATGCATCTTGAAAATCAATAATAGCGCATTTCTTCAAACCTTTCTCGTTTTGTAAGAACAGAAGGTTTGGTGAGTGAAAATCTCTTAGCATAAGTGTTTTATCATCTGAAAGATTAGAGTATAGATTTGACAAAATTTCTATAAATTCCTGCCTTTCATCCTCGCCACAGAATGTCCCATTGACGAAAGGCCAATAGTAATCAATAAATGTTCCTGCTTCTTTTAAATAAATATTTAAATCAAAATCCCTCATATAATGTGGATTTGGGCCTGTGCTGATATTTTTTGGATGTTTAATATTAGAAATATGTATTAACGTTTCTATCGCTGGCTCATAGAGTTCTCTAAAATCCAATTTCGCTACCATGCCCGTATAGCTACACTCCCCTAAATCTTCTTCAAGTAGTAAGGTATTAATTTTATTTCTTGCAATTAATTTAGGAACACGAACATTAATACTATCTAAATATTCACATATTGTGATGAAGTCATCAATACCACCAGTCATCAACGTCTTGCCATTGGCATCATTTTCCTGAGTTACGTCCATCACTATCAAATTTTTATTTGAGTTAGAGACCCGAAAGTAACCTCTCTTTGAGGCATCACCTGGTAACTTTTTTATCTCCTTAAACTTGATATCGTGCTCGTCAAGGAAGTCCTCTACTTTATTTAGACTATCTATTGCTTCTCTGCATTTACCAAGGGGGTTTATTTTGTAATATCTCTCCTGATCTTTGCACTCAATCGAAATTTCGATACGATCTTTTGGAAGGATATTTGGGTATTTGTTTGCCCATTCAATAATACATATCTTATCTGTATATGACTCATCAAGATCAATTTCAGCTAGTTCAAGTTCGCTATCAATCCTATAGAAATCGTAATGCAGTACATCGAGGGTCTCCCCTTCGTAGGTCTGATATAAATTGAATGTCGGGCTGCTAATTTCTTCGATAGGGGTTTGAGTTAAATTGCTAATTAGGAATTTTGCAAAGGTCGTTTTACCAGCACCGATCTGACCATTTAAGGTTATTACGTCCCCTTTACCTAATACAGAGGATAGACTTATTACAAAGCTCTCTAAATCAGATAGATTCTTGAATATGTACCTATCTTTGATCATGTTGTAGCTACTGGTATCTTGATAGCAAGCTGATTAGTTTTAGGAGTAAAATTAATCTCTCCTGAGTAAAATGTGATGTACTTATCAATAATAATATTTTCGATACTACCAGGTATATATGCGAATCCTTCGTTCAAATTATTTATATCCTCAAATAAAGTCTTTGAAACACCGTCAAATCTTAAAATGAATTCATAAAACTTTTTGTTTATTTTAGTGCTCATTTCAATGTCACACTCTTTAGTATGATTGTTTGTTAAATGTCTATCGATGAGTCTCACAGCACTTGTAAAAAGACGGGATATATGTTTTACATCAACAGTAACGAGAGTACTTTTATCGCTACCATTCCCTAAGATGGTATAATTAATATTTAAAAAATCTAGTTTATCCAATTCATCTTGTAAATTTTTTATAATCTCAAGCCCATTAACCACTTGATATTCTGACTCTATTTTACCTGACTCAAGTGCAGTTATCTCAAGTATTTGATTTATTTGATGGTGTAGTTCATTTCCAGATTTTTTTATATCCTTGATATAACCATAAAAATGTTGATCCGGATTGCTATCTCCCTGACTTACCTCAATTAACTCAGTAAATCCAATAATATTTTGCAAAGGGGCCCTCAATTCATGTGAGATATTATTCATGAATGACGTTTTTATATTATCGGCTTGTGTGAGTGCATTATTTTTTTCAATAAGTGCTTCTTCTATTTTTTTACTATCAGTTATATCGGTGAAAGTGTAGAGAATTGACCTGTCTGGTAGAATAGATGATTGGTAATAAATAACTTTGTTATTCACACAGCTTAAGATGTTATTATGCTCTTTTCTGTCGACTCCAGATGACACAACATTGATATATATCTCATCAAATATCTCTGGCACTTGTGCTTTCTCAATGATTTTAACTAGATCTTTTATATGTTTTCCGGCTAAATTCGTCGATGTTTGCCAAAGGTCAACAAATTTGGGATTATGAAGCTTGATCTTACCATCAATACCAAAAAGTATAATACCTTCGGATAAGCTGTCGATAGTCTGTTTTTGGATATCTACTAATAGTTTTGCTTCATTTTCGAGTGCTAACCGCTCTGTATGATTCTCAAAGATATGCGTTACGCCACCCATTGGGTTTGGTTGTGAAAGAACACGTATTGTCCGTCCATCTTGCAAATACCACCACTGCTCGCGGTCTTTGAGAGTCTCGTATATATTAAGCTGCTTCTTTTTCCATTCCTGAAAATTTGCTTGATATGGCAATAATTCACTTTGCCTCATGCTATCTAAGATTTCTGACTCAGTTGGCTCATTATTTAAATATTCATATTCCATAAATGAAAAAGCTTTGAATGCAGAATTAAAAAAAACAAGTGAACTATCTTGGTTAAAGATCGCAACTGGGCTATTTAGCCGGTTCATTAACTGAAGGTTTGCTTCATTCTGTTTATCAAGTATCCGGCTCTGTGTATCTTCATCAGTAGAGTCTTCTGCAGAAATGATATGTAAGCCCCCCCTTTTTTCTTTATTCAGAATAAACACACGTTGTTTACCGTTAAGTATTCTTTTTATTTTTTTGATGTCGCTGTTTGAATTTTCTATTTCTTCAATTGAAAATAACTGAATATTCCCACGAATTATCTCAGATCTGGTTTTCTCAATATATAGACTCTCATAATTTTTGTTGAATTCAACAATTTTATTATTTTTGACTACCCAGCATATTTTGTCAGATGATTGTATTTTATATTTATCTTCGCGAATGCTTTTATAATATCTTATATCGAAGATATAAACTAGAAATGCCTGTTTGAGGTATTTAATAGTATTTAGAATAAGGTATGATCTTCTTCTTTGATAAATGACGAAGCATGCCAACAAAGTAGATAAAGAAATCATAAAGATCAGATTACTCGTATTATAAATATTAACTAAAAAATCATTCATACTATCTATTCATTCAGTCAGGCCTTCTGATTAATCAATAGTAAATGAATTTTTTATTTATTGAAATTAAATCGGCCAAGTATGGGGATATTTTTAATATCTATAGTGATCTGGTTTAAACGGTCCATTGTTGGGTACGCCGATGTAATCACTTTGCTCTTCATTTAACTTTGTTAGGTTAACATTTAATTTCTTAAGATGGAGTGACGCAACTTTTTCATCCAAATTTTTCGGCAGCATATATACCTTTTTTGTGTATTTCTCTTTATTATTGAAGAGTTCTATCTGGGCTAAGACCTGATTCGTAAACGAGGCGCTCATTATAAAGCTTGGGTGTCCAGTGGCACAGCCAAGATTCACCAGTCTCCCCTCTGCAAGAAGAATTATTTTTTTCCCATCAGGGAATTCAATTTCATCGACTTGAGGCTTTATGTTTATCCATTTTAAATTTTTTAGTTTAGATACCTGTATCTCAGCGTCAAAATGCCCGATGTTACAAACAATGGCTTTATCTTTCATTAATCTCATGTGCTCAAGTGTTATTATGTCTTTGTTACCTGTCGCGGTTACAAAGATGTCAGCGGTTTCTGAAACTTCTTCTATAGTTTTGACCTCGTAGCCTTCGAGTGCCGCTTGTAGTGCGCATATTGGATCTACCTCGGTTACTATAACCCTTGCTCCCGCAGCTTTTAGAGATGCACAGCATCCTTTACCAACATCTCCATATCCCGCTACAATGGCAAGTTTACCAGCAATCATAATGTCTGTAGCTCTTCTGATTCCATCAATTAAACTTTCACGGCAACCATAAAGATTATCAAACTTAGATTTTGTAACAGAATTATTAACATTGATTGCAGGGAAGGGAAGTGAGTTATTATTCTCCATCATTTGTAGTCTATTTACACCAGTTGTTGTTTCTTCTGTAACGCCGATGATTTTATCTTTTATCTTAGCGAACCAGCCAGGGCTTTTTTCAGATCTTTTTCTGATTTGTTCAAATAAGACCTCCTCTTCCTCGTTTTGAGGATTGCCGATAACCGACTTATCAATCTCATACTTTGCGCCTAGAATGATATAAATCGTTGCATCCCCACCGTCATCTAGAATCATATTTGGACCGCTATCTTCCCACTGAAATATTCTGTCAACGAATTCCCAATATTCTTCTAGACTTTCATTCTTAAATGCAAATACAGGGATTTCTCTCCTTGCGATCGCAGCCGCCGCATGATCTTGAGTCGAAAAAATATTACAGGACGCCCATCTAACCTTTGCCCCCAATTGAACCAGTGTCTCTATCAAAACTGCAGTCTGAATTGTCATATGCAGGCAACCTACAATATTCGCACCAGATAATGGTTTTTGATTACGATATTCATCAAGTAATGCAACTAAACCAGGCATTTCATTCTTTGCGAGTTCAATCTCTTTATCCCCGAAATCTGCAAGCGACATATCTTTTACTACAAAATCTGTGAACATCTTATTAACTCTCTTTTCTCAATAATATAGATACTGTCTGAAATTATACCAAATTTAACTTCTGTAAAAGTTTTTATAACACTTATATATGTTTTGGGAGTCTAATTTTAAACCGTGCACCCTTTTTCTCGTTGATTCTGTCATTTATGACAGAAATTTCACCGCTATGTGAGTCAATTATTTGTTTAACAATAGAAAGGCCAAGCCCTGAATGCTTCTTTGACTCATTATCATTTGGTCTATCTGTATAAAATCTATCAAATATACGGTCTATTTTTGTACCCATAATACCACCACCAAGATCTGATACTTCAATATGAATATTATCAATATCACCTTTGACAGTAACATATATGTTATCTCCAGAGTCTGAGAATGATCTTGCATTATCGAATAAATTAATAAATACCTGATTTAATCTATCCCTATTTATTACAGAGTAGAATTTAACCCCTTTATTATCTTGTTTAAGTTTAATTACGTTTTCTTTATATCGTGAGTTTTGGAGCATTATCAGCTTAAATAGAAATTCGTAAATATCTGTGATCTCTCTTTTTTCGATGGTGAGTGCAGTATCTAGTTTTGAGGATTCTGAAATATCTGAAATTAATCTGTCTATCCTATCTATATCCTCTTGTATAATTCCAATAAGTTTTGATCTCTCACTTTTATTTTTAATGATGGGGAATGCCTCTATAGCACTTCTTAGTGAAGTGAGCGGGTTTCTTAATTCATGCGCGACATCTGCAGAAAATTTCTCAATTGTATCAATCCTATTGAATAGTGTTATGGTCATGTTATTGAGTGCATTAGATAGATTACCAATTTCATCATTCCTCTTGGTGAAGTCAGGTATTTTTTTTCTTAAATTTAGATTGTTCCTAACTTCATCAGCTGCTTCAGCCAGCTCTCTCATTGGCTTTGCGATTGTATTTGAAAGTATCAACGACAGAATTATGGTAATAATTGAGGCGACCATAAAGACTTTCATTATCGAAGCTCTTTCCTCATAAACAATCATATCAATTGTGTTGCTTTGAGTTGATAAAACAAGGAAGCCTATTATTGCTTTAAATTTAACAATAGGTACGGATACATGAACAATTGCCTGACCATTTTCATTCTTATTAACTACGATATTTTTAGTGCCATCCAATGCATTTGAGACAGTATTATAATCAGTTGGGTAATCGAGATACCTGATTGAGTCCAAACCAAGAAACCTGATAATTTTATTATAGATTGACCGAAAAAAAATGTTATTTTTAATATCCGATATTGGAAATGTATCAACTTTTTTTTCAGAAAAGAATTGGTTAGACTCGTGGATGAGTATATTATTAGAGTCGTAAATTTTTGCGTTTAGAGTCTTTGGGTCAATTAGTTGCCCAATAATACGTTCGAGAAGTTTTTTATTTATGGTGTAGTTACGATATTGGATGACTCTCTGATCAAACCCATCACTATCAGCTATGTTTCGGTCAAAAACAAACAAGTTCGTTCCCTTACTTGATGTCGCGCTTGCCGATATTGTTGCAGATATAATTTCACTTTGTGTTTCAAGCGCGTTGACTTTTGCTTCAATTAAACTCTGTCTAAACTGGTTAAGGTATAAGATACCTACCAATAATAGTATTAATGCGAGCAGGTTTAATAACAATATTCTGGCTGACAAATTAATATTTGTGTTTTTAAAAAATTTAAATATTTTCATTATTGTAGAGCTTACTATATATTATTGTATTTTGTAGCCAACGCCATAGATTGTTTTTATGAGATTAAATTTAGGATCAACAACTAAAAACTTTTTCCTTATTCTTTTTATATGACTATCAATTACCCTATCTTCTTTACTTAATGTCTCATTGAATGCCTCATTGATTAAGTCGTCTCGAGTCCTGATGGTTCCAGGTCTCGATATCAATGAGACTAAAATTAAAAACTCTGTAGATGTTAGTTCAATTAAATTATCTTTCCATTTGCATAACATCGACTGTCTGTCCAGAGATAGATCCCTAAGGGTGATATTTGAAGTTTCTATTTTTTGAGTTTTTTTCATGGACCTTCTCAATATAGATTTTATTCTTTCAACTAGCAATTTATGGGAAAACGGCTTTCTTATATAATCATCTGCGCCAATTCGCAGGCCAATAAGCTCATCCATTTCACTGTCTTTTGAAGTCAGAAATATAATAGGTATGTCACTGTATTTTCTTATTCTAGCGAATACCTCAAGGCCATCTATTCTTGGCATTTTGATATCGAGCAATATGATTTCGCCACCATTATCTTGCACATAATCTATAGCCTTAAGACCATCCGTAAAGGAATTTGTAGAAAAACCTGCGGATTTCAATGCCATTTCAAGAGATGTAAGTATATTTTGATCATCATCAATTAATATAATTTTTTGCATATCTAATTCATCTTCATTGACTGCTCAAGAATAAGCTTTATATTAACTTAGATTAATTAAATATCAAAAATTTTAATTCAATTATGGGAGGAGAATTTGGGAACGGCAGACTATAAAAGGTACTTGGGTCAAGCGAAGAACGTGCACTATAACAACTCTGCATCAGAGCTTATCCAGTATGCTTGTGATTTTGATGAGGGGACTCTTACGGTTGATGGGTCTTTTTCGGTTAATACAGGTAAACATACTGGCAGATCACCAAAGGATAAGCATATAATTGCTGATAATGAAACTGAGGATAATGTTTGGTGGGGTAATAATGCTAGAATTGAAAGAAATAGTTTTGACCTTCTTGAGAGTGATATGCTTTCACACATGCAGGGTAAGGAATTATTTATTCAAGATTTACATGCAGGGACAGATCCAAGCGAAAAGATAAACGTTAGAGTCATTACTGAGTTTGCTTGGCAAGCCTTATTTATTCAGCACTTACTTATTTTACCTTCAAGTGCTGAGCAGGAAGATTTTAAAGAAGATCTACTAATAATTGATTTACCATCATTCAAAACTGATCCAGAGAAATATGGTGTGCGCACTGATACGACCATAGCTTGCGATTTCACACATAATAAAATACTTATTGCCGGCACTTATTATGCCGGCGAGATTAAAAAATCAGTCTTCACATATTTCAACTACACTTTACCGCCTAAAGGAATATTTCCAATGCATTGCTCTGCAAATAGTGACTCAAAAGGTGAAAATACTGCAATATTTTTTGGATTATCCGGTACTGGTAAGACAACATTGTCTGCAGATCCAGATCGTCTTTTAGTAGGTGATGACGAGCACGGATGGTCAAGTAAGGGTGTATTTAATTTTGAAGATGGATCTTATGCAAAGGCTATAAATTTATCAAAAGAAGCAGAGCCACAGATATATAATGCGGTGAGAAGGCCTACAACAGTCTTGGAGAATGTGATTGTAGATGAAAATAATGGTGAACTAGATTTTAACGATGGAAGTTTAACGGAAAATACCAGAGCTGCATTCCCAATGTCTTTTGTTGGAGAGAATGTGTCTAAAGACGGCATGGCCGATATACCAAAAAATATTGTGATGCTAACTTGTGATGCCTTTGGTGTCATGCCACCAATATCAAAATTAGACTCAAACCAAGCAGTGTACCATTTTTTATCAGGCTATACTGCCAAGGTTGCTGGAACTGAAAGAGGTGTCATAGACCCATCTGCAACATTTTCAACATGTTTTGCTGCTCCATTTTTACCAAGACACCCCATTGTTTATGGACGCCTGTTAAAACAGTATATGGAAAAATATGCTGTGAGAACTTGGTTAATAAATACTGGATGGAGCGGTGGTCCAGCAGGTGTCGGCCAAAGAATGCCAATTCATCTCACGCGAAGACTATTGAAAGCAGCGCTGAATGGTGATTTGAATAATGCTGATATGAAGCAAGATAAATATTTTAAAATAATGGTACCTCTATCAATAAATGGTGATAGTAGTTATTTAAACCCAATTGATACATGGTCAAATAAAGATGACTTTGATACACAGGCGAGGAAATTAGTTGAAATGTTTGTCGAAAATTTCAAAAGATTTGAGAATGAAGTTGAAGATGAAATAATTAACGCAGGGCCTTCAAATTAATAAAAAAATTAGGTACTGTCCCAACTGCTTGAAATCTTTGTATCAACTTTTAATGGGACTTTGAAATCTATGAGAGGCAATGCAGCGCTTTCCATATTGCTTACTACAATGTCTTTCATTAATTCAATTTCGTCATCTGGAACTTCAAAAACAAGTTCATCGTGAATTTGTAAAATCATTTTTGATTGCACTTTCATTTCTAACATGGATTTCGAAACCTTAACCATAGCTCTTTTAATAATATCAGCAGCGGCCCCTTGGATTGGAGCATTTATTGCTGCTCTCTCATTAAAGGATCTTATTGGGTGATTCTTAGAGTTAATATCTGGAAAATAACATCTCCTTCCAAAGATCGTTTTTACAAGTTCGTTTGTTCTTGCAAATTCAATTGTTGTATTCATGTAGTCTTTAATTCCAGGAAATCTATTGAAATAATCAACAATAAATTGTTGGGCTTCTTTTCTTGGGATTTTAAGTTGTTTTGAGAGTCCAAAAGCCGATATCCCATATATTATACCAAAATTTATGGCTTTAGCGCTATATCTCATCTTCTCCGTAACTTCTTCTAAGGGAGTGCTAAATATTTTTGAGGCTGTCATTTGATGAATATCATGGTCGTTCAAGAAGGCATTTTGAAGCTGCCTAATATCTGCTACGTGTGATAATACTCTGAGTTCGATTTGACTATAATCCGCAGATAAAAATGATTTACCATTTTCTGCTATGAAAGCTGATCGGATAAGTTTACCCTCACTTGTTCTTATTGGTATATTTTGTAAATTTGGGCTAGATGACGATAGGCGACCAGTAGAAGTAAGTGCCTGAGAGAACTTTGTATGGACACGCCCTGTAATTTCATTGATAAAATTTGGAAGGCTGTCGGTGTATGTTGTCTTTAGTTTATTAAGTTGACGCCACTCAATTATTTCATCAGCAATACTGTGACCCATGGTTGCAAGATTTTCCAGTATATCAACCCCTGTAGCCCATGTACCACTTTTTGTCCTTTTACCTCCGCTCAGGCCAAGATTTTCAAAGAGTACCTCACCAAGTTGTTTGGGGCTCGCAATATTAAATTCCTCTCCAGCTAATTTAAAAATATTTTGTTCAATCTTTCCTATTTTCTCACCAAACTTATTAGAAAGTTCACGGAGAATTTCACGATCTGCTTTAATACCAGTCTCTTCAATCTGATGCAGAACATCTACTAGAGGTTTTTCAATTAATTCATATATCTGTATCGTATCGTATTCAAGCAAGTGGGATCTCATGAATTCCCATAAATTGTATGTTATAAGAGCCCTTTCTGAGCACGGTATGTTTATTTTTTGATCGGTTCCATAATCATCATTTCCAATACTTATCTGCGATTTGATTTTATCCTTGTATGAAAAAAATAGGTTAGCAAGATCGTTTTTTAATCTGCCGTTGTTAATCACGTATGACATTAAAGACACATCATCAAATGATTTAATAATGACCCCATATTTTTGAAGGGTTGGTAATATATTTTTTAAATCAAAGAAAATTTTTTTTACTGCCATATCCATCATAAAAGGCTCAATCTTCTCAATTAGTTCCTTTAAAGAGGGGCAGCCCGGATTATTGATATTATCACCTAGAGTGTAAGCATATATACCATTTGTTGAGATAGATACTTCTCTAATTTCATTATCATTTATTTCGAAATCAAAACAAAATGCTTCTGCGGCCGTAATTTCATTTATTAGATCCTCGAGGCATTTATTTGAGTGGATTTCAATTTTTGAGCCTTTACTTTGTTCATTATCATTTTCTGTAATTATATTATTCTTTATTTGAGTTCTCGTACTCAAGTCAGTTTCTTTTGATACGATGTCTTGGGATCTTTCTTTTGAGAACCAATTGATTACGCGATTTGAGAGGTTTGAAAGCTCCATTTCCTCTGAGAATGAAATAATTTTATCAAAATCAAGCTGATTATTTGATAAATCATCGATATCAAATACAATTGGCGAGGATGTATCAAGCAAGGCCAGCTGATAGGAAATGCGAGCATCCTCTGCATGGTTAATAAGATTCTCTCTTCTTTTGTTTTGTTTTATATCACCGGCATTAGACAATAGATTCTCAAGTGATTGGTATTCGTTTATTAGCTCTGATGCAATTTTGACCCCAATACCTGGAACACCCGGAATATTATCCGTTGAGTCTCCGGCTAATGCCTGGACGTCTACTACTTTGTCTGGAGTTACACCAAACTTATCTTGTACCCCATTAATATCAATAAATCTCTCTTTTCCGGGCATAGGATCATACATTCTTACATTATTATTTATCAGTTGCATTAGATCCTTATCACCAGATATTATGATAGTGTTTGCACCTTTTTCTGATGCAATTTTAGAGTAGGTTGCAATGAGATCATCGGCTTCATATCCAATTTGGGATATACATTTTATATTTAAAGCTTCAACGGCACGGTGAATAAGAGGGAATTGAGGTATAAGATCCTCTGGTGGAGCATCTCTGTTTGCTTTATATAATGGGTAAATATCACTCCTGAATGTTTTCTCTTTCGTATCAAAGATAACCGCAATATGGGAGGGATGTATTCCATCTACACCGTTTGTTATAATTTTCCACATCATATTACAAAATGCCATCACAGCACCAGTAGGCGTACCATCAGATCTTGTAAATCCACTTCCTCTATTTTGGGATGCTTTAGACATAGCAAAATATGCTCTAAATATAAAAGTTGAACCATCAATTAAAAACAAGGTAGAATTAGAGTTGATCTTTGACATTTGGTTTAATTTGGTAATAAATATTTACTAGAAATTCAATACCTATAAGATTACTACGACTTATTAAAAATCAAAACGAAAATAAATCTTTTTCAATGAATGAAATACTAAAATATGCAATCGAGACAAATCAGCTAAATAAAATTTATCAGCCAAATAATAAAAAATTTGCAAAGCATGCCTTGATCGACTTCTCTATAAAAATTGAGCCAGGACAAATATATGGATTGCTTGGTCCAAATGGGGCAGGTAAGTCAACATTTATTAACATATTAGCCAATCTCGTTATAAAAACGTCAGGGAATGCAAAGATTCTAGGTTTTGATATTGAAAAGGAAAAAAGAAAAGCAAGGTCTGCTATTGGTATTGTTCCCCAAGAGTTGAATCTCGACCCATTTTTTAAACCCATTGAGGTATTAGAAACTCAAGCTGGCTTATACGGGATTAAAAAGAAAGATCGCGACTCAATGGGTCTTTTAAAAATACTAGGCTTAGAGGATCAAGCCTATTCATATTCAAGAACACTGTCTGGCGGAATGAGACGGAGGCTATTAATTGCAAAAGCTCTGACGCATCAACCACGTGTCCTTGTTCTGGATGAACCAACGGCTGGTGTTGATATTGAGTTACGCCATCAACTATGGGACTTTGTAAGGGAGCTAAATAGAAGAGGAACAACCATTTTACTTACAACACATTATTTAGAAGAGGCCCAATCACTTTGTGACCATATTGGGATAATTAACAAAGGTCGCCTTGTAGCTAACGCTCCGACTAGGGAGCTTTTAGACAGCCTTGATAGGAAGCAAATATCAATAAAATCTGATATTAAGCAAAAGGATATAAATATTAAAATAGATGGAATTATTAGTGTTGGAACCAATCAAGACGGTTATATTGACATTACATATCAACCTAGCAAAATAAATTTCTTTGAGATATTACGGAAACTTGAGGATCAGAATATATCTATTATAGATATAATATCAAAAGAGACAGACTTAGAAGACATTTTTCTTGAATTTATCAGAGGTGATAAAAAATAGGGACTAAATATAACACATTAGCCCCTACTTTTACTTTATGAAATTAACTATTTTAATTGGTCGACAACAATCAATGCTGCGATTACACCAATTAGACCAGCACCTGAGAATTGATTTATAAGATCAATCAGGTTTCCTGCTACGTCAGCGTTAATGAATGCTAATGCATCCGGGAATAGGATTTGCAAGACAACCCCTAATCCAACTAGAACCAACGCAACGTCAATGCCGCTTCTGAGCATGCCAGTTAGTGATGAAAACATGTTATTTCTCCCATTTGTTATAAAAAAGTTCAACAAAATTTACAGTGCTAATTAGCTAAACACTATAAATCCCTTTATTATAGTGCTTAGGTTATTTTCGGCTAATTAAGTATGCAACAAGACCCGCGGCAATTAGTCCAACAAGTCCTTCGCTACCAAATTGTGCCATAAGCCCACCAATATTACCTAATACATCTATTCCGAATAATAATACAAAACTATCACCGAATAGAACTTGTAGTAGAGTTAGTAGTGCTACCGCCCAAAGCGCTATTTCGAGAGAGCTCTTAAGAATGCCTCTCAATTTGTCTAATAAAGCTGTCATAACTTCTCCCATCTTTATTTTCTATTTTTTTAGCTTCTAAACTTAGTAAATAGAATCACTATATAAAGTCTATGTGTGCCAAAAAAATAGTCAAGTGATTAAAAATTTATCACTTTAGCAGTATTTTAATAGTCAAATAGTTGATAAAACCTTAATTATAATTTAATTGTTTAATGTAATTAAGATAACAAACAAGGATACCTCTTAATAAAATTGGGATTTTAAATAATAAATTCATATAGAACCTTCGAATTTAATTAGATTAGATGATGAAAGATAACAAGAAAAATATTTTAATTACTGGGTCCTCCAGTGGTATAGGCTTGACTGTAGCAAAGGATTTAAGCAAATTGGGATGGAATGTTATCGCTTCATGCCGTAAGGAGGAAGATAGCAAAGTATTGAGGGATAAATATGGCCTTCTTAGCACGGTAATTGATTATGATAATCAAAAATCCATTTTGTCAGGCTTAGAATATGCGTTGGATAAAACTGACGGTAAGATCGATGTTTTATTCAATAATGGAGCATATGGGCTGCCTTCCTTGGTAGAAGATATTCCTGTGGATTCTTTAAGAAACATCTTTGAAACTAACTTTTTTGGTTGGCATTCTTTAACTAAAGAAATAATTCCACATATGAAAAAGATGAGCTCGGGGCGTATAATTCAGAACTCATCAATTTTAGGTTTCATGGCATTAAAATACCGGGGTGCATACACTTCAACAAAATACGCGATTGAGGCTCTTTCAGATACGCTAAGATTGGAAATACAGAACGATAATATAAAAGTGATCATAATACAACCTGGCCCTATTACAACAAAGTTTCGGGAAAATAGTTACATCCGGTTTAAAGAATCTATAAATTGGTATGATTCTGACAATAAATCGCTATATTTAAATAAGATAATTCCGAGATTAGAAGACAAAAGCCCAAAGAAGACTACGTTTGAGCTATTGCCGGACGCGGTAAGTAAAGCGGTTATACATGCATGCACATCAAATAATCCTCGCATAAGATATAGAATTACATGGGCCACAGTAATCATGATGTATTTGAAAAGGTCTTTAACGGATGGTCTATTTGATAGAATTTCTTCTAGGCTTTAGATATTGTAATATTAGAACTATGAATTACGTATTTCGCACCCGTAGCTCAGCTGGATAGAGTAGGTGGCTTCGAACCACTTGGTCGGGAGTTCGAATCTCTCCGGGTGCGCCATAATTTTAATGCTTTAATTTTTGTAAGATTATAGTTGCTAATATCATGAAGAAGAGCAAGATTTGCCCATTTGTATATATCTGAAAGAATGTGCTTGGTTCACCCCATAATGCATACGCCCAATAGGCATTTGATAGTAGAGGTAAACTTGCGCTGAGCACTCCTATTACAAATCCATTTTTCACAAAAGCAATGCCAACAGTTACCAGATAAGAAGCAACACCTAATATAAAAGTTAGTCTTATTAATATTTTGTATAGCAGTTTCATTTTTAATATTGAATAATTTTTCTCTCGGCTTTAAGTATTAGAGATCATAACTGGTTTTATAAAGATCATCCACATGAATTTAGTCACGGACACTATAATAATGATATTAGTCAATAAAAGATGAATAAACTCTCTCGAAGCATATTATTTAATTCAAACATTTTGAAGTTTATAGGCCTTACATGGTTTAGTCAATTTGCCATTAAGATTATTAGCTTAACAGTTGGTTGGCAAATATATATACAAACTGGTAGCCCGCTTGCTTTAGGGCTTATTGGTCTTATTCAGTTTGTGCCACAATTCTTCATGATTTTACCTGCGGGCGTTATTGCAGATAAATATAATAGGAGATATATATTAATAGTGTGTAACATAGTTCAGATTTTTGTTACAGGTTTTCTCTTATATTATTCACTACACAGGATGGATGATGGCTCAATTATTCCGATTTATTTGATACTGATATTGCACGGGGTCGCAAGGTCATTCGAAGGTCCAAGTAGTTTTGCAATACTACCAAATTTGGTTAAGCCCGAAATTTTTCCAAGAGCTGTACACTATGTAAATTTTTTTGAAGAATTTGGATCATTATCTGGCCCTATTCTTGCTGGAGTATTAATCGCATATATTCATGAGTGGGTTTACCTAGTTGCTTTAATTAGCTTTATAATTTCAACTTTATGCGCAATATCACTTCCAGATATTGGTAGTGGAATAGGAGAAATCAGGAGGATAACGGGGAAAGTCTTACTGAGTGGATTTGTTTATGTTTGGAAATCAAAAATAGTACTCGGAACAATGACAATAGATATTGTTGCTATGTTATTTAGTAGTGTTATGGGTATGCTACCAATATTTGCCATTGATATCTTGAATATTGGTTCGGAGGGTCTTGGGGTACTGAGGGCAACGCCATCTATTGGGGCTTTATTTGCTGCAATAATATTATCTCAGCTATCATCACTGAGGTACCCAGGGAGGATATTAATTTATTCAATAATTATTTTTGGATGCGCCACGATAGTATTTGCTTTATCCACCACGCTGTGGATCTCTATTGTAGCGCTTCTGATTTATGGTGCATCTGATATGATCAGTATGAATATTAGGCAGATTATTGTCCAACTAGTTACGCCAGATAATATGAGGGGTAGAGTTATGTCAGTCCACTCTGTTATAACTAGTGGATCAAATGAATTAGGGGATTTTAGGGCAGGATTATCTGCAAGTATTATTGGGACAGTACCTGCTGTTATGATCGGTGGGCTACTAACAATTTCTTTTTCAATTATCTGGTGGTTCTTATTTCCGGGTTTGAAGGAAGTAAAAGATATGAAGGATTTAAATAATTGAACTTTCAGATTATTATATTAGTATACACTATATGTTAGGGTATTTGTGAAATGCATTGGTTATATTTATTTATTGCAGTAATTGCAGAAACACTTGGGACTTCATTTTTAAAAATGTCTAATGGTTTTACTCAATTTTTCCCATCTCTCTTGGCTGTGGCTCTTTTTTGTATAGCACTTTTCTTATCTGCAATCACTTTAAAGTATATAGCGATTGGTATTGTTTATGCAATATGGTCTGGATTGGGTATAGTCTTAGTTACTCTTGTTGGTTACTTTTATTTTAAACAAAATCTGGATATTGCCGCTTTAATAGGTATTGGACTGATAACCATTGGTGTCTTGGTAATATTCACGATGTCTGGAACTCAATCGGGTTAACTATTGGTAGACAAATAGTCAGATTGCTAGCCATTTTCTTATATTATTTATAGTCTTCGTTAGCTCTGCTTTTCTCAGATAGGGATCTTTTATTTGTAACTTTTCTTCAAATGATTTTGCGAATATATGACCTTTCTCTAAATTATTTTTCATATAATATAAAATCTCTTGCAGATCTTTCTCACTTATCTCATTACAAAAGCAAGATTCATATATTTTTTTTATCTCTTTTAAGAACATTTTTTTTTCATGATCCTCTAAACTCTTTTCAGACCAATCACCTCCAAAGGCTACATTTTTTAATTGTTTTTTTTTGTCCATAGTGTAGAACAAAATAAGAACAAAAATAAAAAAAATAAAGAAAAAAATTATAAATAATGAATTTTAAAACCCTTTACATTGATATGGACAGTTTTTTTGCGAGTATTGAACAGCAGTTGGATCCTAGCTTACGAAATAAGCCTGTAGCGATAGCAGCGGTAGATAATGACGCAGGATGTGTGGTAGCCGCTAGCTATGAAGCAAAAGCCTATGGCGTAAAAACAGGAACTAGAGTTCATGAGGCTAAGATTTTATGTCCGGGTATTAATTTTAGGCAGAGTAGGCATAAGTTATACGCGAGATACAATAGATATATTTCATATCTATTGGACAGTGTAGCTGAGCTAGAAAGTGTGAGATCCATTGATGAGTTTCAAATATATTTGGGTGATAGCTATTCAAAGCTTTCTAAAGTGATAGAATTATCAATGAAGATAAAGGGCTTAATTGGGAGAGAGGTTGGTGAAGAAGTAAGGCTATCAATAGGTATTGGGCCGAATCCTTTATTAGCGAAGATCGCAGGTAAAATACAAAAGCCAAATGGACTGCAATGGTTATGTAAAGAGAATATGCCCGGAAAGATTAACCATTTGTCCTTGGAAGATCTTCCTGGAATCTCTAGGGGTATCAAACGAAGGCTTTTGGGAGCGAGAATATATTCAATTAAAGACTTGTATGAAATGGACCCGCGCCACGCTAGGTTGGTCTGGAGATCCATAGAAGGCGAACGGTTTGTAAGAGCTCTAAAAGGTGAGAATATTCCTATTAATAGATCTCATAGGGGTAGCTACGGCAATTCAAAGGTTCTCTCGCCAGAGAATCGTTCTCTTAATAGGGCTTATCTAGTAGGTAGATGGTTAATAGAAAAATCATCCGAGCGAATCAGAAAATATAATTACTGTTCAAGTCGATTGGATATCTTTATCAGATTAAATGGTATCGGTGTTTGGCAAGAATCCGTAACGTTTTCTTTCTCGCAAGATACCTTTTTTTTCTTAAAGGAATTCAAAAAATTGTGGGATAAGATGGTCTTGATGTTAGACCCTAAAAAAGTAGACTTTGTTGGCGTTAGGTTGAGTGGATTAATTTCCTTACAAGACAGATCAGGTGAATTCTTATTAAACTTATATCCAGGTGAAAAGAATATTAGGGAAAGATTGTCTACATCTATTGATAACTTGAATGTACGCTATGGAAAAAGGGTAATAAATTTTGGGATTCACAGAGAACACCCTGGTTTCTTTGAAAGAGAATAGCTAATTATTTATCGGTTAAGTATCCTCTTAGACTAGATAAGAATCTCTTCCTTGTGCCTAGTTCAATTTTTCTGAGAAAAATATCTTCTAGTTCTTTTACGCTTTGCTGGAGTTTTCGAAGTATACTTCTTCCTTTTGACGTAACTCTTATTTCCTTATATCTTTTGTCAGTCTGATTGTATTGACTATTGATGTAATTTTTAGTTTCAAGTTTCTTTAAGATCTCACTGATTGTCGATCTATCTATTCCAATAAACTCTACGATTTCATTTTGATTAGATCCTGGCTGGAAATCAATTGTTTGAAGCACAATAAATTGTCTGGGTGTTATATTGTATTTTAAAAAGAGTTTTCTTTGCTCGATATCCATCTTTTGCTGTACCTGATGAAATAATAGGAATATCGATCCTTTTGGATTTTCAGAGTTTAGGGGTTTCTTTTTAATTGGCATTTTTAATCATTAAGTCCAACTATCAGCCGTGAAAAATCTTTTATGTTAAAGTCACTTAAATCTTCTATTGTCTCTCCGAGACCTATGAAATGAATTGGAATTTTTAATTCTTGCGTAATTGATACTAAGTAACCAGCTTTCGCTGAGCCATCGAGCTTTGTTACAATAAGTCCAGTTATCTTTATAATTTCATTGAAGACTTTAGCCTGTTGAATTGCATTCTGGCCTGCGGTAGCATCTAATGTTAGTATAATTGAATGCGGAGCTTCTGGTTCGTATTTTTTTATGACTCTTATTATTTTTGCAAGCTCATCCATAAGCTCACTTCTGTTTTGGAGTCTTCCTGCTGTATCAATAATCGCTGTGTCATAATTATTTTCTGTTGCTACTTTGATTGTCTCAAAAGCAACGCTAGCGGCATCCTTTGTTCCTGGTAAGCTTACAATATCAATATTTAATTTTTCAGCCCACATCTCAAGCTGTTGAGTCGCCGCCGCCCTAAATGTATCGGCTGCCCCAAGAATTACACTTGCACCGTTCTTCTTCATGAGATATGCAAGCTTAGCAATTGTAGTGGTCTTTCCTGAACCATTCACCCCGACAATAATTATTATTTGGGGTGGCTTTGGTACTTTGATATTCAATGGAGAATATGAGCCTTCTAGTCTTAACTCTATTTGTTCAGCTAAAAATTTTTTTATTTCATCTATTTCGACATCTTTATTAAATTTTTCCTTTTTTAAATTTTCAACTATTGAGATTGAGTTATCTAGACCTAAGTCAGAGCTTATTAGGAGATCCTCGAGTTCTTGGAGCGTTTCATTATCCAGCTTACGAGATGATATTATATTTGAAATACCCTCTGAAATTGTCGACGAGGACTTAGTAAGACTATTTTTTAATTTTTGGAACCAAGTATTTTTCATTTCCAATTATCTGTGTTTAATTAGCGATTAGTTGATCCTTTGAAATACCTATAATTTTTTTCTTAATTATTTCACCCGTGATACCTTTTTCATTCATTATTACTTTCGAGTATTGTTCAGTGCGACCGAAGCCTTCTTTCTCAACCAGTATGTTCTTTTCCCTACCAATTTCTCTCATTAAGAATAAGTTCATTTTTTTTATTCCAAGAGTCCTTAAATCTTTTGCGCGGTTTTGTATAATATTTTTCTCAACTTGCGGCATCCTTGATGCCGGCGTTCCAGATTTTGATGAAAATGGAAATACATGCAAATAGGTAATATCACAGTCATCAATGTGTCTCATTGTGGTTTTATGCATATCGTCGGTTTCAGTAGGAAAGCCAGCAATAATATCTGCTCCAAATACCGTATTTGGTCTTATTTCACGAATCTTCTCACAAAATTTTATTGCATCTTCAGTTTGATGTCTGCGTAACATCCTTTTTAGAATAAGATCATTGCCGGATTGTAGGGATAAATGTAAATGGGGCATTATAACTTCTTCTTCAGAAAACACTTCAAGAAAGTCATCATCAATTTCTATCGAGTCGATGGAGGAAATCCTCAGCCTTTTTAAATTACTTGTTTTCTTAATTATATTCTTTACTAGTATACCAAGATTTGTATTACAGCTTAGATCTTTCCCGTAAGATGTTATATCAACACCAGTTAAGACTATTTCTTGGTATCCTTTATCAATAAGTATCTGAACTTGTGTAATAATATGTTTCTCATCCAGAGATTTTGAATTACCTCTTGCGTAGGGGATTATACAGAAAGTGCATCTGTGGTCACACCCATTTTGTATCTGGACGAATGCTCTTGTCCTATTATCAAAATTATTAATGAAAGGTGGGTCCTCATGCGAGAGCTCAATTTTTTCATTATCGAACCCATCAATTTTTGCCAGGTTGATAAATGTACTCGATTTAATCTTATCGTTATTCCCAATAACAATATCAACTTCTGGCATATCAATGAATTCAGATGGATACAGCTCAGCGGCACAACCTGTCACGACAATCTTATTCATTGGATTATTCTTCTTTTCTTTTCTTATAGCTCTTCTAGATTGTTTTACCGCTTCGTTTGTAACTGCGCAGCTATTGATAAAGCTATGATTTGCCAGTAAATGACTTTCAGCTTTTTCCTTCATAATTTGTGTTTCGAAAGCATTAAGTTTGCATCCAAATGTTATAAAATTTAAATTCTTACTCATTGATCTCTTCAATATTAATTATGCCGGAGTATTCAAGTTCTACTGGACCAGTTTTATGGATATTATTCTCGGAGTCAATATTAATCACCAATACGCCTCCTGGTAAATTTATATTTAAATTATTACTAGAAAGACCTAATTTAAGGGCAGAATAGGCGACTGCGCACGCAGCCGTCCCGCAGGCCTTTGTAACTCCTGCCCCTCTTTCCCAAACAACTAATTTAATATTATTTTGATCTATTAATTCTGCGAAGCTGACATTAATTCTTTCTGGAAAAATTTTATGCTTCTCGATCAACGGTCCTATTAATTCCAGTTTAATATTTTCGATACTATCAAACCAGAATATGATGTGAGGATTCCCAACATTTATTACACTTGTATATTTTGCTTCATTCAGATCGCCGAAATCAAAATTGTAATCAAAGTTTAGCGTGTCATCTGTTTCATATAATGTGGGGATATTTTTCCATTTAGTGCTCGCTTGGCCCATATTTACCGATACTCCATCATTATCTATCTTTTTACAAACATGGAGGCAATATTTAGATTTCAGCTCAAGATATTCGTTATCCGTTTCATCAAAAATTAGCTTTGCAACACATCTTGATGCATTCCCGCACGCCTCAGCCACGCTACCATCATTATTCCAAATATTTATATCAAGGTTCTGCATATTCCTTTTTTCAATTGTTATTAGCTGATCACATTTCGTATCAGAAGAGTTGGAACATATCGTCCTTATGCTATCGGGTGTGTATGGGTGACCGATTTCAGAGTTATCTATTATGATGAACTCATTACCCGCACCATTCATTTTGTAATATTTTATATTTCTCAACATACTTATTTAATGAATTCTTTCACTTTCTCCGTCACGTAGTAGATTTGATCTTCGCTCATATACGGGTGGAAAGGAAGACTCAAAACTTCATTACATAGTTTTTCGCTTATAATTAAAGGATCTCCATTATGATATTTTTTATACGCAATCTGTTCATGCATCCCCTTTGGATAATATATCATTGTGGGAATATTATTTTCCTGCAAAAACTTTCTTAAGCCATCTCTATTTTTTGTTCTTACTGTATAGTGCGCCCAAGCCGATTTTACTTGATTAGCTGTTACTGGAGTTTTTACCACTCTTTTTAACTCTTCATTATATATTTGCGCAGTATTTTCTCTTTTATTCAGCTCCTCATTAAATATTTTTAATTTACTCAATATGATTGCTGCTTGTATTGCGTCAAAGCGTGCATTAGTTCCTATTCGAACATTTTCGTATGGGTTATCCGTGATACCATGCGATCTAATTGATTTAATTTTTATAGCAATTTCATCATCATCTGTGAATACGGCTCCCCCGTCACCATAACAAGATAATGGTTTCGTCGGATAAAAGCTGGTTGTTGTTATCGGTGACAGTTTTCCAACCTTTTGACCTCCAATTGAACCACCAAAGGATTGAGCGGCATCAGATATTAGGGAGAGGCCATACTTCGATGCGATCTCGCGAATGTCATCATAATCAGCTGGCATTCCAAACAAATCAACTGCAATTATTGCTGAGTCAGATAATTCTGATTTCTTGTACTTATCTATTTTTGCAATAAGATCAATATATGAAATGTTGTATGTGTCTTCATCTACATCGACGAAAACTGGTTCTGCACCAAGAAGTGCAATTACTTCAGCTGTTGCTGTATAAGTAAAGGCAGGTATAAAAACTTTTGATCCAGGGCCAACTTTAAGTGATAAAAGACTAACAAATAGCGCGTCGGTCCCACTTGATACAGAAATTGTGTGCTTTGCACCTGTATATTTTGATAGCGCTTTCTCGGCTTCTTCAACAACTGGCCCAAGTATAAACTGACCGCTCTTTAAGATCGAAGCCAATGACTCATTTACCTCATTCTCGATTAGCGAGTATTGCTTTTTTAGATCTACAAAGTTTATAGTTTCCATTTTAAAATTAACTTTTTTGTTTTTATTTTGATTGCATCTGATTGAATTTGCATATTTACAATATAGTTATTTTTCTTATTTTATGATAGTAATTGTTAGACTAATAGGACTATTTTAATATATTATTACATAATTAATTTTCAACTGCTCTAGCAGATAAATTTAGAGGTGTTATATGTTTGATACGCTATCTGACAGGCTCTCATCTGTATTTTCAAAATTAACAGGAAGAGGTCTTCTTAGCGAAGCTAATGTTGACGATGCGCTAAGGGAAGTTCGAAGAGCGCTTTTGGAAGCAGATGTTGCACTAGAGGTTGTAAAGGACTTCCTTGATAAAGTTCGTGAAGAAGCAATTGGTGAAGAAGTTATAAAGTCGGTATCACCAGGTCAAACTGTCATAAAAATTGTAAATGACCACCTCACCAAACTCCTTGGATCTGAGAATGTTGAACTAAATCTTAAATCGAGTCCTCCTTCAATAATTATGATGGTTGGTCTCCAAGGCTCCGGAAAGACAACAACTTCAGCAAAATTAGCTAATTATTTGAGAAATAGTTCAAAGTTGAAGATCCTAATGGCATCGCTTGATGTCAGCAGACCTGCAGCTCAGGAGCAACTTGAAATATTAGGTACAGAAAATGAAATAGAAACATTACCAATTATAAAAGGCCAAAAACCGGCCCAAATCACAAAAAGAGCTTGCCAAGAGGCAAACCTAGGGGGTTTTGACGTCCTTATACTTGATACAGCCGGCCGAATGCATGTTGACGATGCTTTAATGAATGAATTAGATAGCGTTAATAAGATAGCTAATGCTCACAATGTTATACTTGTTGCGGACTCTCTCACAGGACAGGATGCCGTAAATGTTGCAAAAACGTTTTCAGAAAAAATACCTTTGACAGGTGTAATTCTGACTAGACTAGATGGTGATGCGAGAGGTGGCGCTGCTCTATCAATGAGGCAAATCACCGGGCAGCCCATATTATTTGCTGGCGTTGGAGAAAAGATAGAAAACTTAGAAGAGTTTCACCCTGATAGAATATCAAATAGAATATTAGGAATGGGGGATGTGGTCTCACTGGTTGAGAAAGCCAAAGAGACAATCGATGCCGATAAAGCAAACAAGATCGCAAAGAAGATATCAAAGGGCCTATTTGATCTTGATGATATGGCGCAGCAACTAAATCAGATGTCAAAGATGGGAGGAATTTCAGGTATCCTAGGTATGCTACCAGGAATAAGTAAAGTGAAAAAGCAGATGGCTGAGTCAAACATTAATGACCAAATAATTAATAGGCAAATTGCCATAATTTCATCAATGACCCCAAAAGAAAAAAGAAATCCAAAAATATTAAATGCTTCCAGAAAAAGAAGAATTGCGCTGGGCTCAGGAACAGAGGTCTCTGAGATTAATAAGCTGATAAAACTGTATAGGCAGACATCGGATATGATGAAAAAATTTGGCAAAAAAGGCATGCTAGATCAAGGCAAAGGAATGCCAGATTTAGACAATGCTGAAATAAATAAATTAAATGATAGTAAATTAGGTGAAAAAGTGCTATCTGATTTGCAAAGTGGTTCTACGGGATCAAGTCTGCCAGGGTTACCCGGTTTACCGAGTTCTCAAAATAAATTATCAAATTTATTAAATATAACTGGACGAAAAAAGTGATTATGGTTATTTATAGGTGGAATTTTTTTTAAAGTGAAGGAAATGTATTGTAATGGCATTAAAAATTAGGTTAGCACGAGGTGGATCAAAAAAACGTCCATACTACAGAATAGTCGTAACAGATGTCAGGAATCCAAGAGATGGTAGGTTCATAGAAAAGTTGGGAACATACAATCCTCTACTCCCAAAAGATAATAACCAAAGAGTCACATTGCAAACGGATAGAATAAAGTATTGGCTGGGAGTTGGTGCAAAGCCAACAGACAGAGTTTTAAGATTCCTAGATGCAGAAGATATTGCCAAACGTGCACCTAGAAATAATCCGAAAAAAGCAATTCCAAAAAAAGAAAGTGAAGAAAGCTCCGAGGATGCGCCTGCAGAAGAAGCGCCCGCTAAAGAGCCGGCAGCTGAAGAAGCACCTGCAGAAGAAGCACCCGCTGAAGAGCCGGCAGTAGAAGAAGCACCTGCAGAAGAAGCACCCGCTGAA
>MDTG01236823.1_pt1 | contig 52463 bp, 45 predicted proteins | sample 811421 | NCBI WGS metagenome assembly MDTG01 (sample SAMN05326645, study PRJNA326480) | marine metagenome | isolation source: seawater | place: Pacific Ocean: South East | collected 2011
ATCGACAGGCGGTAGGAATAGACCGGCCGCTCGGCGCGCTTGGGCACGAAGTAGTACATGATGGCGAGGAAGCCGGCGGTCAGGAAGAAGCCCACCGCGTTGTGGCCGTACCACCACTGCACCATCGCGTCCTGAACGCCCGCCCACACGATGTAGGACTTGGTGCCGTAGATCGACACGGGGATCGTCAGGTTGTTGGTGATGTGGAGCATGGCGATCGTCACGATGAACGCCAGGTAGAACCAGTTCGCCACGTAGATATGCGGCTCCTTGCGCTTCCACAGCGTGCCCAGGAAGACCAGCAGATAGGCCACCCAGACGATGGTCAGCCACAGATCGGCGTACCACTCGGGTTCGGCGTATTCCTTCGACTGCGTGGCACCGAGCAGGTAGCCCGTGCCCGCGATCACGATGAAGGCGTTGTAGCCGAGAATGACGAACCAGGGCGCGATGCGGCCGGGCATGCGGGCGCGGCTCGTGCGCTGGACCACATAGAAGGAGGTGGCAAGCAGCACGTTTCCGCCGAAGGCGAAGATCACGGCCGAGGTGTGAAGCGGCCGCAGGCGACCGAAGCTTGTCCAGGGCAGATCGAAGTTCAGCACCGGATAGGCCAGCTGAAGCGCGATGATCAGACCGACGGTGAAACCGGCGATACCCCAGAAGACAGCAGCCCAGGCCCCGAACTTGATCGGGCCGAGATTGTAGTTCGGCTTGCCGTCGATCTCTTGCGGAATCGCCATTCCGCCGTCGTTGAAATAGTTCTTGAAAATGATGAACGCGCCACCGGCCGCAAAGAGCGAGCCGATTGCGGTGTGAAACGCCATAACCTGATCGTAGGTCTTACCCGCGATGATCAGGCAGACGAAGGCAATCACGATGAGAAAGACGGCAAAGAAGCCTTCCTCCAGCGTGAGGTATTTGGCTTTTGTCTGAGCCATGTCCGCGCCCCGAGTCCGTTTGTGATCCAACCCCCTATGGGTCCAGGAGGACGGTATGACGCACTGCGCCAAATCCGCCTTGATCCAGGTCAACCTGCCATAGGATAAGTCGCCTGGAATTTCACCTGCCAAAAAGTCCGTGCGACGATTTGTACAGATAATCCGCTTTAAAAATCATACTACTAAGTATATCCCCCTAAGCAAACCTCCGATTATCGTCACAGATACGGCGGCGCTTCCTCCCCGACCGGGGACACCGCTCGCCCTAGACTGCGGGGCCCGGTCCTGCGGGCGGGCGCGCGGCGCCTAGGAACCGCGACGTCAGGAAGGGAAGAATCAGGACCATCGCGACATAGCGCGCGATCTGATGCGCCGCGACGAAGGCCGGATCGAGGTTGAGCAGGAAGGCAAGCAGCGTCATTACCTCCAGTCCGCCGGGCGCGAAGGCGAGCAGCACCTGACCGAAGGGCAGTCCGAAGACGGCCCAGACAAGCGCCGACATCACGACCGAGATGGTCATGCCGACGAAAAAGGCGCCGAGGGACACGACGAACATTCGCGCCAGCGCCTGCGCTCCGAAATCGGAAAAGCGCGTGCCGACCACGCATCCCAGGCCGATCAGCGCGGCATGGGTCAGCCAGCCCGGCAGGATAATGTCCACCGTGCCGGTGGCGCTCAGGATGGCGCTCATGAAAAACGGACCGGTCATCCACCCGGCCGGCACGCCCGCGCGGGCGGTGCCGAAGCCGATGAGTCCGGCAAGCGCCACCAGAGCGGCGAGCAGCGGCAGGCCGGGTCCGGCAGGCGGTTGCGCGGAGATATCCAGAACCGGCGCCCCGCTGCCCGCGATCAGCGACGGCAGAACCGCCATGAGAATGAAGAGCCGCACCGACTGCGCAAGCGCCACGCGCCCGACATCGGCGCGGGGATAGGACAAGGTCATCGCCATCACCACGGCGAGCGCGCCGGGGATCGCCGCAAAATAGGAGGTTTCCCGGTCCCAGCCCGCGACCCTGCGCTGATAGAGATAGGTCGCCCCCATCACCGAGATCATGGTGACCCCGAGCAGCGCCATGGTGAAGGGCCACTCGCCGATGCGCTCGATCGTGTCCGGCGTGACACCGGTTCCCATCGTCACGCCCAGCACCACGAAGAGCCCGTCGCGCAGGGGCGTCGGCACATGCGCGGGCATCTTCGCCAGGCTCGCCAGCGCAACCGCGATCATCGCCCCCGACAGCCAGGCGGCCGGAAGGCCGACCCAGGCGAACAGGGCGCCGCCGAGCGCACCGACGACGAGTGTGGCAAGCGTTGCGGGAACGGCGTGTGGCACGGAGGAAATCGCTTCGGGTTCGAAAATGGGGGATCGAGACCGCGCGAGCGCGTGTCTGCGATGACAGGCGGGAACCTGCTCAGCATAGCGCGTCTTTCAGGGTTTGCGCAGAGCGGTTTTTCGCAAAATGCGCCCTGCTCGCGCCCTTGCATAAAAACCGCGTTCGACCGTCCTGATTGAGGAAGATCAAGGCGGGCGGTTTCCAGGCGGCGAATACTGGGGGCATGACACAGCTCGACGATCGCTATGCCGCACGTTCCGTGCCGCGCTACACCAGCTACCCGACCGCGCCGCATTTCCATGCCGGCATCGACGGGTCGACCTATAGCCGCTGGCTGGACGAGATCCCGGCCGAGGAGGCGCTGTCGCTCTACCTCCACGTGCCCTACTGCCGGACCATCTGCGCCTATTGCGGATGCCACACCAAGGGCGCGCGCAAGGACGGGCCGGTGATCGCCTATGCCGAGACCCTGTTGCGCGAGATCGATCTCGTGGCCGACCGTCTGGGATCGCAACGGCCGGTCACCCACATCCACTGGGGCGGCGGCACGCCGAGCCTTTTGCCGCGCGACAGCTTTCTGGCGCTGGTCGACCGGCTGCGCCGGCGCTTCCGGCTCCAGGACGGCCACGAACACGCCATCGAGCTGGATCCGCGCACGGTGACGCCGGAGCTGGCCGACACCCTGCGCGACGCCGGCATCACGCGGGCGAGCCTCGGCGTTCAGGACTTCGACGCCACGGTTCAGGTCGCGATCGGGCGCGTTCAGCCGCAAGCCCAGGTGGCACGCGCCGTCGAGCTGCTGCGCGCCGTCGGCATCACCGCGATCAACTTCGACCTGATGTACGGACTGCCGCACCAGAGCGTGGCGACGATCGACGAGACCGTCCGCGCCACGCGCGAGATGGCGCCCGGACGCATCGCGCTCTTCGGCTACGCCCATGTGCCCTGGTTCAAGAAGCATCAGCGGCTGATCGACGAGGAGGCCCTGCCCGGCACGCAGGCGCGCATCGCGCTGGCCGATCATGCGCGCGCCGCGCTGATCGATGCCGGCTACCGCGCCATCGGCCTCGACCATTTCGCCCTGCCCGAGGACAGCATGGCCATTGCGCTTGAAGCCGGGACGCTGCGCCGCAACTTCCAGGGCTACACCACCGACACGGCCGACACGCTGATCGGTTTTGGCTGCTCCTCCATCGGCCACCTGCCGCAGGGCTATGTCCAGAACATGCCCGACATCGGCGGCTGGCAACGCGCGATCGAGGCGGGCGAGCTGCCGATCGGAAAGGGCATCGCTCTCGATGCCGACGACCGGGTGCGGGCCGAGATCATCGAACGGCTGATGACCGACCACCAGGCCGACATCCCGGAAATCGCCGGCCGCCACGGCTTCGCGCCGTCGCATTTCAGCGACGCCTTCGAGGCCCTCGACGAATTGATCGCCGACGGCCTGGTGACGGAGGACGGCGGACGGGTCGTCATCACGCCTGCCGGCCAGCGCTATGCGCGGATCGCGGCGGCCGCCTTCGACGCCTATCTTGCGCGCGGCACCGCCCGCCATTCGATCGCGGTCTGAGTGGCGATCTTCGTCTCGCACAACGACAAACGCCCCGGACGCGGGCCGGGGCGTGTGATCGGTTTCCGGCGGATGACCGCCGGCACGGGGGATATCTCAGTGAATGCCGGTGAGCTGGCAGATGCCGCAGACCCGCGAAATATGGATCTGGTCCTGACGCTCGACCTTGATCAGGCCGCGGCGCTTCAGTTCGGAGATCACCCGGCTTACCGTTTCGATGGTCAGCCCGAGGTAGTCGGCGATTTCCTGGCGGGTCATCGTCAGGACGATATTGTGGCTGTCGACACCGGTTTCCGCCGGTCCGACACAGCCTTCGCCGCCGCGCCGGGGCACCATGCGCATGAGGAATGTGGAAACGCGCTCGATCGCGGACTTGCGCCCGAGAAGGACCGCATGATCGTGCATCAGTTCCATTTGCGACATCAGGCATTTCGTCAGATGGCGCTGGAGCGATGCGGAGCGGTCGATCTCGCGCCGGTCGTAGGCGCTGATGCACGCACCGGTGAGGGTTTCGGCCGAACAGTCGTAGGTCTCGCCGGCGGCGGCACCGAAGATCGTGCCCGGGTTGAGGATCTCGACGACCTGCCGGCGCCCGTCGGGCAGCAGCTTGTAGAGCATCACGATGCCCTCATCGAGCTCGAACAGACGCTCGGCGCTGTCGCCCTCGTAGAAGATCACGCTGTGCTGGGAATAGCGCTGGGCCTTCGCGCTGTGTGACTGTTTCAGTTCAGGCGGCCGGGCTTCGAAAGTGGCCAATCCGATGTGGCCATGGTCGACCTCGATCGCAGGCTCCAAATAGGTCATGCTACCCTCCTGTGCATTCTCGGCCAGCGGAGGAATTCTTCAGGTGATGCCCGGCCCGTCCGCCGCGCGTTGCCCCAGTCTGCGTGCCCCGTCCGACACCGACTCTCCGTCAACCGATTGCAAAAGCCTAGCGCCAAGTCGGAAACGCGGGAATCGGGTCGTTTTCGTACGACCTTCTACCTATCCACCCTGCGTGCCTGCAGCCTGCCAAGGTGGCCCGGGACAGGGTCGGGGACGGCAAAACGGGCGCCGCGCCGCAGCCGGGCACGGCCCCGGCACGACGGCCGCAGCACAAGGCCGCAGCACAAGGCCGCATCACAGGTGCGAAACCAGCACCTCTTCGGTCAGCGGCTTGCGCAGCAGGACGGCAGGCTGCTCGTCTCCCAGCATTTCCATGATGTTGCGGTTGGACTGGCCGGTGATCGCAATCACCTTGGGCGGCTGTTTCAGGCCGTTGATCCAGCGGATCAGCTGCACGCCGCTCAGGCCCGGCAGGCCGAGATCCACGATCACCGTATCGCTTGAGGACGGTGGCGGGGCTTCGAAGAAGGATTCCGCGTCCGGATAGACCCGCGCGCTATGCCCGATCTGCCCGAGCAACATGGCAAGGCTGTCACCGACGCCGGGGTCGTCCTCGATGATGTGGACCGTCATCACGCGCGCACCGCGTTCGGCCGCGGCCCCGCGGTCGCCCGCAGTCGCACTGCCTGCTTCCAAGTCGCGCACACGATCCTTACCACCGACGCCATCCCCGTTCGGACATTCGCTCTCGGCCAGGCGCTGGCACATCCTTCCGCGCGCCGGTTCTTCGCGCACGCGTCGGTTTGCGCGCGAAAACGCGCGCGTCGCCCCCTGTCGGCCGGTCGACCCGACTATAGTCGCAAGGCGCCGACGAGAAACTACGCAGTAGCACGCAAGTGCCGATGATATTTGCGTGAAAGAGCGGCCGCCCGGGGCGCGCGTCAGCCGCCCGCCGGCCCTTCGCGCGACAGCACGATCCGCACCAGATCGGCGGCGTTGCGCGCGCCGATCTTTTCCATGATGCGGGCGCGGTGCACCTCGATCGTGCGCGGGCTGATGCCGAGCGTGCGCCCGGCCTCCTTGTTGGAGGCGCCGGCGGTGATTTCCTTCAGCACCTCGCGCTCGCGCGGCGTCAGCGTCTCCGCGCCGGGGAAGGCGCCGGCGGGATGCTCAGGAGGTGTGGCCGTATTCTCCACGGCCGCAATGGCGTCGCGCACGCGCGTCACCACGGTATCGGCGTCGAAGGGCTTTTCGATGAAGTCATGGGCGCCCTGCTTGATCGCCTCCACCGCCATGGGAATGTCGCCCTGACCCGAAATCACGAACACCGGCACCGCGAAGCCGGTGCCATGCAGCCGGCGCAGGATCTCGATGCCGGACTGGCCGGGCATGTGGACGTCGAGAATGACGCAATTCGGCGTGGCCGATCCGACGGCATCCAGGAAGGCGTCGCCATTGTCGAATGTGTCCACCGCATAGCCCTCCATGTCGAACACCAGCGAGAGGGCATCGCGGATGGCGGGATCGTCGTCGACAATGTGGATCACCTTCGCATTGACGCTCATTCGGACGGTCCTTTCGTCTGGGAATCTGCCGGCGCGGAGGTCTCTTCCGCACTGGCATCCAATGGCAGGCGCAACACGAAAACGGCACCGCCATCCTCGCCCAGCGGCTCGACCGAAAGGTCGCCGCCATGGTTTTGCGCAATCGATCGGGAGATGGTCAGGCCGAGGCCGAGACCGCGCCGCTTGACGCCGGAAAAGGCGCGGAACAGGTTCGGCACCACCTCCGGCGGAACGCCGCCGCCGGAATCGCTCACGCTGACGATCATGTCGGGGCCGTCGGTGAAGGCGCGCACGCGCACGACCCGGCGCTTGCACTCGCGCACCGCCTCAAGCGCGTTGCGCGCGAGATTGACGAGAACCTGCTGGATCTGCACGGGATCGGCGCTGATCTCGGGGAGGTCGTCCGGGATCTCGGCGGAGATCTTCACGCCGGAATGGGCATCGCCCAGCATCACCAGATCCAGGCATTCCCGGATCAGCGGCGCCATCGACACGGAGCGGCGTTCCGGGTCGCGCTTTTCCACGAAGCCGCGCATGCGCTGGATGATCTGGCTTGCCCGCTCCGCCTCGCGCACGCCCTTGTCGACGATCTCGACGAGCTTCTCGTCCGGCGCACCGCCCGCCGACGCCTTGCGGCGCGCGGCCTGCAGATAGAGCATGATCGCGGTCAGCGGCTGGTTGAGTTCATGCGCGATCGCCGCGCCCATCTCGTCGAGGGCGCTGATGCGGGTCATGTTGACCAGTTGCGCCTGGGCCTCCGCCAGCCGGCGCTCCACCGCCTTGCGCGGGCGCAGGTCGCGCATGATGCCGATGAACTGGCGTCCTTCCGGCGTCGCCGCCTCGCCGACCGACAGCTCGATGGGAAATTCGGTGCCGTCGCTGTGCCGGCCGCGCACCTCGCGCCCGATGCCGATGATCCGCTTCTCGCCGGTTTCGAGGTAATGCGACAGGTAGCCGTCATGCTCATGCGCGTAATCGGCCGGCATCAGCATCTTGACGTTTTTGCCCCGCACTTCCTCGGCCGAATAGCCGAACAGCGTCTCGCAGGCCTTGTTGAACAGGATGATGCGCGCGGCGTCGTCCATCACCACGATGCCGTCGACGGCCGTGCCCAGAACGCTGGCAAGCCGCGCCTCGGAGACGCTCGGCGAGACCGACATGCCGCGGCTATGGTCTTCGCGCATCTTTGGTCCGGTCCACCCCGTTGCTGGCCCGGCCGCCGGTGTGGCAGCCCGTCATTACAATCGTCTACGCAGAATTCCGTAGCGCATCGCGCATGAGCGCGTCAACGCGCGATCCAGTCGCGCAAACGCCCCGCCGCCATGCTTAAATCCCGCTCCGAGCGGGCAAAACACAGGCGCAGGAAGCCCTCGCCCTCAACGCCGAAGGCACGGCCCGGCGCCAGCCCGACGCCCGTCTCGCTGACGATGCGTTTGGCGAGCGCGCGCGAGTCGTCCTCGCCCTCGATCCCGAAAAACAGATAAAATGCGCCGTCCGGACGGGCGAAGCGCGCCCGCCCGCTTTCGCCGAGGGCCGTGGCGACGATCTCCAGCCCCCGGTCCGCACGCGCCGTCTGCTCGGCGAGAAACCCCTCTCCTTGCGTCAGCGCGGCATGGGCGGCGTGCTGCATGAACTCGGCAACCCCCGAGGTCGAATACTGGATCAGGTTTTCCACAATCTGCGCGATTTCGGGCGGCGCCGACAGCCAGCCGACGCGCCAGCCGGTCATCGCCCAGTTCTTGGAAAACGTGTTGACGTAAAGGATCCGGTCGTCCGGTTCGGCAATGTCGATGAAGGAAGGCGCGCGCGTCAGGCCGCCGCGCACGAATCGGCTGTAGACCTCGTCGGCGATGATCCAAAGCCCGCGCCGGCGGGCCTCGGTCAGGATCGCTTCCAGCGTCGCCGGATCGGCGGTCCAGCCCGTGGGGTTCGACGGCGAGTTCAGGTAGATCGCCCGGGTGCGCGGGGTGATTGCCGCGATCAGCCGCTCCGCATCCAGGGTCCAGCCGTCATCGGAAAACGTCAGCGGAACCGGGATCGCCTGCGCGCCGGCGATCTGCAAGGCGGCCGGCAGGTTCGGCCAGGCGGGCGCGGGATAGATCACCTCGTCGCCAGTGCCCGCGACAAGCCGCACCGCGATCTGGATCGCCTGCATGCCCGAGCCGGTGACGAAATAGCGTTCCGCTCCCCAGTCCTTGCCGAACTGGGCAAGGTGGTAGTCGGCCAGAGCCTGGCGCAGGACCGGAATGCCGCGCTGATGGGTGTAGAAGGTCTCGCCACGTACCAGCGAGGCGGAGGCCGCGCGGGTGATGAAGTCCGGCGTCGGCAGATCCCCCTCGCCGACCCAGAGCGGAATGAGATCGGCCCGGTCCCGGCCGAAGGTCACAACTTCGACAATGCCGCTTTCCGGCGCGGTGCGGGCCTCGTCGCGCAGCGACGCGATCAGGTCGGTCATGGTTCGTTTCCACCCGAAAACCGGCAACGGACGGACGGGGCGACAATCGCGCCCGTCCACCCACGCCTTTGGAACATCTTGACGTCCGGAGGGCTCAGCGCGCTTTCAGCAGATCGCGGATTTCTTCCAGCAGGACCTGCTCACGGCTCGGCGCCGGCGGTGCGGCGGGCGCCGCCTCTTCCTGCTTGCGCAGCCGGTTGACGCCCTTCACCACGATGAAGAGCGCGAAGGCGACGATCACGAACTTGACCAGCGCATTGATGAAGAGCCCGAGGTTCCAGGTGACGGCGCCGGCCTCCTTGGCCGCATCGACGGTGGCATAGGGGCCTGCCGTCGTTCCGCTTTTGAGCACCAGGAACAGTTCGGAGAAATCGACGCCGCCAAGCAGCAGGCCGATCGGCGGCATGATGACATCGTCGACCAGCGACGAGACTATACCGGCGAAGGCCGCGCCAATGACGATGCCGACCGCCATGTCGACCATATTGCCCTTGACCGCGAACTTCTTGAATTCCTGCAACATATCCTGATGCTCCCCGTCGCCCGCGCCACCCGTCCGAGGCGCGTCTCAATCAACAGCCTCCCTTAGCACGACGTTTGGAAACCGGGAATCGCAGAAATCGCGCCGTCCTCGATGCAGGCCGGCCGTGCCGTGTCACCCAGCAGGTCTGACCCGCGTCAGGGCCGCCACGTCGAGGCGTCGCGACATGTCCTCGTAGAGCTCGGCCAGCGCCAGGCGCAGGGTGTTGCGGATCGTCTCGCGGTCGTCGTCGGTAAAGCCGCGGTCGAGCGGCAGGAGCAGGGCAAATCGCGCCGCCTCCTGCGGCGCCACGATCTCTGACAGGGAGACCGGCGGCGTGGCGGGCAGCCGCTGCAAGGCGCGCAGGGCCTCGGCATGGTCCTCGCGATCCTCGCCCATGCCGGCGGCGGGAAGCTTGCCCAGCGCATCGACGGCAACCCGCGCCAGGGTCTCGCACCAGATCTCGTGGGCGCCGGAGGGATCCGCGCAGACCTCGCAACAGGCCGCCGCCGTCAGTCCGGCGCGACGGGCGGTGCGGGTCGTCCAGACCAGGCACAAGGGGGTGGCGGCCTTGCAGGCGCAGGTCAGCGCCTCCTGAAAGGCGGCCTCGGAGAAGAGCTGCGGCCAGTTCCGGCCGACCCGCATGCGGGTGTATTCCACGATCGACCGACGCGCCAGGACGATGGCCCGGCGCGCAAGCTCGGTGCTCAGCGCATCCGGGTCGCGAAGCGGCTCTGGCCGCTTGCGGCGAAACAGGGTCGGCAATCGAAAGATCGGCTTTCTCCCGTGGATTGGCGCCGCCCGGCCATTCGCCCTTCGGCCCGATGGACAGCACCGGGCAACTGTGATCCGATCGCGGTCAAGAGGCAAGAACCGCAGGGAGGCGGCGCAACATGCTTGAGGGTTGGGTCGTCGTCGTTTCGGCGCTCGGGTATATATTGTCGCTCTTTGCGATTGCCAGTTATGGCGACCGCAAGGCGCGGACAATGCCGCCGGGCCGCGGACGGCCGCTGATCTACGCGCTGTCGCTGTCGGTCTATTGCACGTCCTGGACGTTTTTCGGCTCCGTCGGCACCGCCACCCGCAGCGGACTGGAGTTCCTGACGATCTACATCGGTCCGGTGCTGGTCTTCGCGCTCGGCTATCCGCTGCTGCGCCGGATCATCCGGCTGGCCAAGAGCGAGCGCATCACCTCCATCGCCGACTTCATCGGCGCGCGCTACGGCAAGAGCCAGTCGGTCGCAGCCGTCGTCGCGATCATCGCCGTGATCGGCATCATCCCCTATATCGCGCTGCAGCTGAAGGCCGTGTCGCTCTCCGTGACGACGATGGTCGACCAGATCGACCTGTCCGGCGGCGTCGGGCCGCTGTCCTTCTTCAGCGACATCACGCTGATCATCGCCATCGGCATGGCGATCTTCGCCTGGCTGTTCGGCACGCGCCACATCGATGCGACCGAACACCAGGAAGGCTTGATGCTGGCAATCGCGGCGGAAGCGGTGGTCAAACTGCTGGCCTTTCTCGCCGTCGGCATCTGGGTCACCTACGGGCTCTATGACGGACCGGGCGCCTTGGTGAGCGCGATGGCGGGCGATGCCCGGGTGACCGAAGTGCTTACCGGCGAGTTGTCGGGCGGCAACTGGATCGTGATGACGCTGCTGTCGTTCTTCGCCGTTCTCATGCTGCCGCGCCAGTTCCACGTCACGGTGACGGAGAACAATTCCTCGGAGGAACTCAAGCGCGCGACCTGGCTGTTTCCGCTCTATCTCGTCGCGATCAACGTCTTCGTCGTGCCGATTGCCGCTGCCGGCATGATCGCCTTCACGCCCGCCACCAATCCCGACACCTATGTGCTGGCGCTGCCGATTGCCGCCGACCAGCCGTGGCTCGCGCTCTTCGCCTTCGTCGGCGGCCTGTCGGCGGCCACCGCCATGGTTATCGTGGCAACCGTCGCGCTCGCCATCATGATCTCCAACGATCTGGTGATGCCGCTGGTGCTCAGGCGCTCCAGCGAGGATGCGATCATCTCCTCCTCCGGCGAGGACATGAGCCGCATCCTGCTCCTGATCCGCCGGGTGGCGATCTTCGTCACGCTGCTGCTCGCCTATGCCTATTTCCGTGCCGCCGGCGACACGGCGGCGCTGACCTCCATCGGGTTGTTGTCCTTCGCCGCGATCGCGCAATTCGCGCCGGCCTTCTTCGGCGGCCTGATCTGGCGCCGGGCGACCGCGCGCGGGGCCATCGCCGGCATGACCTCGGGCTTTGCCATCTGGGTCTACACGCTGCTGCTGCCGACCTTCGCCCAGTCGGGGCTGATCTCCGACACCTTCCTGGAGAGCGGCCCCTTCGGCCTGTGGCTGCTGCGTCCGCAGGCGCTGTTCTCGCTTGCCTTCGATCCGCTGACCCATGGCGTGTTCTGGAGCCTGTCGGTCAATCTCGCCGCCTATATCCTGGTGTCGCTGTCGCGCGCGCCCGAACCCATCGAGCGGTTGCAGGCGAACATCTTCGTGCCCTCGGAGCTCTCGCCCGCACCGGGCCTCAGGCTGTGGCGCACCTCCGTCACCGTCGGTGAGCTGCAGGCAACCATCGCGCGCTACCTCGGCGAGGAGCGCACCGAGCGCTCGTTCCAGCGCTTCACCCGCGAGCGCGGCCGCGACGCGGATCCAAACGCACCGGCGGACGCCCAGATCATCCGCTTTTCCGAGCAGCTTCTGGCCAGCGCCATCGGCGCCGCCTCCTCGCGCCTCGTCCTGTCGCTGCTGGTCAAGCGCAGCGACCCGAGCGGCAAGGGGGCGCTGAAGCTGCTCGACGACGCGACGGTCGCGATCCAGTACAACCGCGACCTGTTGCAGACCGCGCTCGACCAGGTGCGCCAGGGCATCGCCGTCTATGACCGCGACCTCCGGCTGATCTGCTGGAACCGGCAGTTCCGCGAGTTGCTCGGCCTTCCGGCGGAATACGGCCAGGTCGGCACGCCGCTCGACGCGATCATCCGCTACAACGCCAAGCGCGGCGCCTTCGGCAGCGATCCGGTGGAGGTCATCGTCAGCGACCGGATCGACAAGCTGGCCGTGCGCCAGGAGACGTTCCAGGAGCATCTGGAAACGGAGGCGACGGTGCTCGAAGTGCGCACCAACCCGATGCCGGGCGGCGGCATCGTCACCACCTACACCGACATCACCGAGCGGGTTCTGGCGGAAGAGGCGCTGGCACGGGCGAACGAGACGCTGGAACGGCGGGTGCGCGAGCGCACGCTGGAACTCACTCACGTCAACGACGAGCTCAGCAACGCCAAACGGCTCGCCGACGAGGCCAATCTGGGCAAGACGCGCTTTCTGGCGGCCGCCGGTCACGACATCCTGCAACCGCTGAACGCTGCCCGGCTCTATGCCTCAAGCCTGACCGAACGCTTTGCCGACGGGGAGCTGCGGCATCTGGTGCAAAACGTCGGCGCCTCGCTTGAATCGGTGGAGGAGATCATCGGCGCGGTGCTCGACATCTCCCGCCTCGACACCGGCGCGCTCAATCCGGAGATCACGGTTTTCCGCATCGAGGAAATCCTCAACCCGCTCAGGATGGAGTTCGAGCCGATCGCGCGGGAAAAGAACCTCGACCTGCGCATCCTGCCGAGCGGCCTGTCGGTGCGCTCCGACCGAAGGCTGCTCCGGCGCCTGCTGCAGAACCTCGTCTCCAACGCGATCAAATACACCCGCGCAGGCAAGGTGCTGGTGGGGGTGCGCAAGCGCGGCGGCAAGGTCGTGATCGAGGTCTTCGACACCGGCATCGGCATCCCGGAGTCCAAGCAGAAACTGATCTTCATGGAGTTTCACCGCCTCGACGACGGCGCCCGGGAAGCCCGTGGCCTCGGTCTCGGCCTGTCGATCGTGGAGCGCATCGCACGGGTTTTGAACCATCCCGTCTCCCTGCGCTCGACAGCGGGCGCGGGATCGCGGTTTTCGCTGTCCGTTCCGCTGGCCGCGACCGTTCCCGTTCTGGCGGAGCCGGCGCCGCCGCCGCCGGCTCCCGGCGCCCTCGACGGCCTGCATGTGCTGGCGATCGACAACGAACCGCAGATCCTCGACGGCATGCGGGTCCTGCTGACCGGCTGGGGGTGTCAGGTCACCATCGCCCATGATCCGCTGGAGGCGGCGCGCAAGACGACGGAGGCCGGCCAGCAGCCGGACGTGCTGATCGTCGACTACCATCTCGACGAAGGCACCGGCGTCGAGGCGGTGGTGCAGCTGCGCTGGCGCTTCGGCGCGGAGCTGCCGGCGATCCTGATCACCGCCGACCGCTCCCAGGCCGTGCGCGCGGAAGCCGCTGACAAGACCATCGACCTTCTCAACAAGCCGGTGAAACCGGCCGCGCTGCGCGCGCTTTTGTCCCGGTTGCGGCTGACACGCACGGCCGCCGAATAGGCGCCGGGACACCGGCCGATCAAGCGAGCGTGTAAAGCTTTGACTTGCCTGTGCTCCCATTGCGGGTGAACGCTGTCGGAAAGATCGGGGCTTTCAGGGAGATGACCATGCACAGTTGGACACAGACGGCGCTTGCCGCAGGCGTTTTCGTTCTGGCCGCGGGGGGCGCGCAGGCCGCCTGCGACGTCGACAAGCCGGGATCGGCGCTGACCCTGATGGAGGCGGCAAAGGTCTATCACTGTCTCGAAAAGGAGCTGCACGCCGGATACCTGCAGGGCGACAAGCGCTGGATCCCGAGCGAATTCGTCACCGACTATCGTTCCTGGAAGGCGGCGAGCGACTTTCCCGCCGCGCCCGGCTTTCACGGCGAGCGCTATCTGGTGACCTTCGTCAATCCGGTCGGCGAGGCCGAATACATGCAGTTCAAGGAAGAGAATGTGACCATGCCGGCCGGCAGCGTTCTGGCCAAGGAATCCTTCACGGTCAACGACGCCGGCAAGGTCTCGAAAGGCCCGCTTTTCCTGATGCAGAAGGTGGCTGAGGGCTCCTCGCCGGCGACCGGCGACTGGTACTATATGGCCATTACGCCGGACGGGCTGCCGATGACCATGGACGTGGTCTCCGCCTGCAGCGACTGCCACCAGGGCAATTTTGGCCAGCGTGACGGTCTCGGCTATCCGCTCGAGGAAGCGCGCGCCAAACCTTGATCTAGCTGCGTCCTGCCAGGTGCAAGTGCAAAACCGCGAAGGGCGCGGCAGGTCCCGCGCCCTCTCGTTCGAATCGCGGCCGGCAACGCCGGTCAGCGTGCGATCGCGGAGTGCCACTGCCCCTGTTCGATCTTTGAGGCGGCGATCACCGCCTGGGTGCGGCTCTCCACCCCGAGCTTTTGCAGGATCGCGGAGACATGCGCCTTGACGGTCGCCTCGGAGACGCTGAGCTCATAGGCGATCTGCTTGTTCAGCAGCCCTTCCGACAGCATCATCAGCACCCGCACCTGTTGCGGCGTCAGGCTCGACAGGCGCTGCACCATGTCGGCGATCTCGTTGCTTTCCGACGCCAGGTCGACGTCGGGCGGCGTCCATGTGCCGCCGTTCATCACCGAGGCCACCGCATCCCGGATCACCTCGATGCCGAGCGACTTCGGGATGAAACCGGACGCGCCAAGCTCCATGCAGCGGCGGATGGTCGACACGTCCTCGGTTGCCGAGACGATCACCACCGGCACGCCCTGATACTGCGCGCGCAGATACATCAGCCCGGAAAACCCGCGCATTCCCGGCATCGACAGATCCAGCAGGAGAAGGTCGACCTCGTCGTGAGCATCGAGATCGGCGACCGCTTCCTCAAGCGATCCGACCTCGGAGATTCCGGCCCCCGGATAAACGGTTTCAAGCGTCTGGCGCATGGCGCCGCGAAACAATGGATGATCGTCGGCAATCACGAAATGATAGGATGTAGCTTCCGACACGCAGTCCTCCTCCCTCCAGGCCGGCTGTCGTCGCCGACACTGAACCACGCAGGCCGCCAATCGCCTCCCGCCGATTCGCGTGCCGTGTCCCCGATCCTCCGGTTGCCCGGCGCGCCGGCCCGGAAACGGGCGACCCCTTTGCGCATCGGCATTATCGACCCTGCCAACACACGCATCAAGTGATGAACCGGGCCGATGCCGGCCCTGGCGGGACATGTCCTGTATTCTCACAGTTTTCGCTTTTCCGAAAGTCGTATAAGCAACCCTGAGGTCCGGGTGCTAAGCGTTCGGACCAAGCGTCTTGCGCCGATGACGGCACACGCGCCACATCACCCGAACAGGGATACGCTTAAACGACGCGGGGGAAGACAATGACAGGACGCGCTGACACGCCCGGCAGCCGGGACCGCATCTGGTGGCACCGCACATTGCGCCTCGCGGCGATCGTGCTGGGAATGTGGGCCGTCTTCGGCTTTGCCGTCCACGGCCTGGTCGTGCCGCTGAACACCATGGTGATCGCCGGCTTCCCGCTCGGCTTCTACATGGCGGCCCAGGGGTCGCTCATCGCCTTCGTCGTCCTTGTCTTCTGGTTCAGTGCCCGTCAGGACCGCATCGACCGCGAGGCCGGCGTCGCCGAACCGGATCCCGCCCGCGAGGAGCTGCCGCAATGAGCCTGCCGCAGCGCGACGACGCCTTCCTCGCCAATCTCGGGCGGATCTACGGCACCTATGTCGGCGGCTTCATCGCCTTCGTCGCCACACTCGCCATCCTCGAGCAGATGGGCGTTCCGGACCGGATCATCGGCTATCTCTTCGTCTTCTTCACGCTTGCCGTCTATGCCGGCATCGGCATCGTTACCCGAACGGTGCAGGTCTCGGAGTATTACGTCGCCGGACGCCGGGTGCCTGCCGTCTACAACGGCATGGCGACGGCGGCGGACTGGCTGTCGGGTGCCTCCTTCGTCGGCATGGCCGGCACGCTCTACGCGCTCGGCTACGACGGTCTGGCCTATGTGATCGGCTGGACCGGCGGCTATGTGCTCGTCGCGGTGCTGGTCGCGCCCTACCTGCGCAAGTTCGGCGCCTATACGGTTCCCGATTTCCTGGCCGCGCGCTTCGGCGGCAACCTTGCGCGGCTGGTCGGCGTTCTCGTGCTCTTCGCCTGCTCCTTCACCTATGTGGTGGCGCAGATCTATGCGACCGGCATCATCGCCTCTCGGTTTCTCGGCATTTCCTTCGAGGTGGCGGTCTATGTCGGCCTTGCCGGGATCCTGCTCTGCTCGATGCTCGGCGGCATGCGCGCCGTCACCTGGACGCAGGTCGCGCAATATATCGTGCTGATCGTCGCCTATATGCTCCCCGTGGCAATCCTGTCGGCGCAAAAGTTCGGCTTTCCCCTCGCCCAGGTCACCTATGGCGCGGTCTTGCAGGAAATCGCCGTGCTGGAACAGGATCTGCTCGCGCGCGGTCTTGCCACCGCCGAAACCTTGAAGCCGCATCTGGCGCCCTTCACCTCGCTCGATCCGTTGAACTTCTTTGCGCTGATCGCCTGCCTGATGGTCGGCACGGCCTCGCTGCCGCATATCCTCATGCGCTATTTCACCACCCTGTCGGTGCGCGACGCGCGACGCTCGGTCGGCTGGTCGCTGCTCTTCATCCTCCTGCTCTATGTCACGGCCCCGGCCTATGCGGCCTTTGCCAAGCTGGAGATCTACCAGAACGTCATCGGCGCCGGCCTCGAGGCGCTGCCGCAGTGGATCTACACCTACGGCAAGCTCGGACTGGTCGACATCTGCGGCGCACATGCGGCCTCGCCGGACGCGGTGCAGGCGGCCTGCGCCGCCGTGCCCGGCAACGACGGCGTGCTCCGGCTCCCCGATCTCGCCATCGACCGCGATGTGATCGTCATCGCCATGCCGGAAATCGCCGGCCTGCCCTATGTCATCGCCGGCCTCGTCGCCGCCGGCGGTCTCGCCGCCTCGCTGTCGACCGCCGACGGGCTGCTGCTCGCCATCGCCAATGCGATGAGCCACGACGTCTACTACCGGACGCTGGACACGCGCGCGCCGGCAAGCCGCCGGCTGGTGATGGCCCGCGTCCTGCTGCTGGGGGTGGCGGTGCTTGCCGCCTATGTCGCCTCCACCCGCCCGGCCGACATCCTGTCGGTCGTCGCCTGGGCCTTCTCGCTGGCGGCAGCCGGCAATTTTCCGGCGATCGTGCTCGGCATCTGGTGGAAGCGCTGCACCTCCGCCGGCGCCATCGCCGGCATGGTCGCGGGCTTCGGCGTCACGCTCTACTATCTGGCGATGACCCAATACGGCGGGATGGCGGAGTGGTTCGGGGTGAAGAACATCTCGGCCGCGCTCTTCGGCCTCCCCGTCGGCTTCGCGGTCACGATCCTCGTCAGCCTGGCGACGCCTGCGCCCTCGCGCGAGGTGCAGGCCCTGATCGACGACATCCGCAAGCCCTCGGGCGGGCCGCTGATGCGCGACGGTCCGCTGTGAACGCTCCGGCGATACGGGCGTCGCTTCCGTGAGCGTGATGGTCTACCAGATCGCCAATTTCGTGCTGGCGGCGCTGATGTACACGCTGCTCGGGCGGCTGGCGCTGACGCTGCTGCTCGGGGCCGACCACCCGGGGTTCATGCTGCGCGCCTTTGCCCGTCTCACCAACCCGGTCCTGTGGCTGGTGCGGCTGATCACACCCTCGCTGGTGCCGCAGGGCCTGCTGCTGATCTTCGCCGTCACCTGGACGATGATCGCGCGCGTGCTGCTCGCGGTCGGTTTCGCCGCCAGCGGCGCCCTTTCCGGGGCGGCGTGAGACGATGACCACCCCCGTCACGGAAACCGGCCGCATTCCGCTTGCCATCGCGGCGCTTGCGCTTCTCAACGGCGTGTTCAACCCCTGGCTCCTGCCGCAGACGACGGCTGCCGTGATCCTGCTGGCGCCGGGATTGCTCGTGTCCTCGGCCTCGCTCGTCGTCTATCTCGCCTCTCTCTTCGGCGCGCTGACCACACTTGTCGCCGCCGGCATTCCCGCCGCCCTCTACGAGCGCCTCGCCGGCGGGCGCGCCACCCCCTTCGCGGTCTGCCTCGTCTGGCTCACGGCAACCGCGCTTCTTTCGCTGCCGGCGGCGGGGATGGCCGCGCTTCTGCTTCTGGGATAGGCTTTCGCCTGTTTCGACGTTCTTCCCGCCCACGCCTTTCAAGGACCTTTCCCGTGCCCGAGACGCTTTTTCCGCCGCTGGAGCCCTATGCCTCCGGCATGCTGCCCGTCAGCGAGTTGCATTCGATCTACTATGAGGAATGCGGCAATCCAGACGGCGTGCCGGTTGTCATGCTGCACGGCGGACCGGGCGGCGGCGCGGGGGAAATCATGCGCCGCTTTCACGATCCGGCGGTCTATCGCATCGTGCTCCTCGACCAGCGCGGCTGCGGCCGGTCCATCCCGCATGCGGAGCTGCGCGAAAACACCACCTGGGATCTCGTCGCCGACATCGAGCGGCTGCGCGAACATCTCGGCATCGAGCGCTGGCAGGTCTTCGGCGGCTCCTGGGGGTCGACGCTTTCGCTCGCCTATGCCGAGACCCATCCCGAGCGGGTGACCTCGCTGGTGCTGCGCGGCATCTTCCTGCTGCGCCGCGCCGAGCTTTTGTGGTTCTACCAGGAGGGTGCGAGCTGGCTTTATCCCGACCTCTTCGCCGCCTATCGCGACCTGATCCCCGAGGACGAGCAAAGCGACCTGATCGCCGCCTATCATCGCCGGCTGACGGGAACCGACGAGGCGGAGCGGCTGGAAGCGGCGACCCGCTGGGCGCGCTGGGAAGGGTCGACGCTCTCGGTGCTGCGCAACCCGGAGCGCGAGGCGGCCTTTTCTGATCCGCATTACGCCCTCGCCTTCGCCCGCATCGAGGCACATTACTTCGTCAACGGCGGCTTCTTCACCCATGACGACCAGCTGCTGCGCGATATCGACCGGGTCCACGGCATCCCGGCGGTCATCGTCCACGGCCGACACGACGTGGTCACGCCGATGAAAAACGCCATCGATCTCGCGGCCGCCTGGCCGGAAGCGGACCTGCGGATCGTCGAGGATGCCGGCCATGCGGCCAGCGAACCGGGCATCGTCTCGGAACTGGTGGCGGCGACCCGCCGGTTCGCGGCGCACCGCTGAGGCAGGCCGGAAAGGTCCGCGTCAGGTGCCCAGATAGCGCAGCGTCAGGCTGCGCTGATGCGGATCGCGGCGGTGCTCCACCAGATAGATCTCCTGCCAGGTGCCGAGGTCGAGCCGCCCGGCCACCACAGGCACCTGCAGGCTGACGTCGGTCAGCATGGTCTTGACGTGGGCCGGCATGTCGTCCGGCCCTTCCGAGCGATGGCGCCAGGGCGCATCCTCCGGGGCGAGCCCTGCAAGCGCGTCCAGAAGATCGGCCTGCACGTCGGGATCGGCGTTTTCCTGGATGGTGAGCGAGGCGGAGGTGTGGCGCAGGAACAGCGACACCGCGCCGTCGCGGGCGGTCTGCTCGGCCAGCCAGCCGTCGATACGCCGGCCGATGCCGTAGAATCCGCGGCCACGGGTCGCCACGACGAGGCGGCCCATGCGTTGGCGCAGGTCGAGGCCATCGTCCTCGAAGGTCCAGGACTGGTCGCTCAGGCCGGTTCGGGAACGGGTCATGATCGCGCGTGTTCCTCCCTTTTGCCGCAACTATGTGAGGAGCGCGCCGACAGCGCAAGCGCGGCAGGGCTTGGCAGGCGAATGCCCAGGCTTTAGCCTGCGCTCCGCACCGCTTTGCGGCGGGGCGCTTTCGAAGGCACCGACGACAGGATACCGGCCTCCATGGCTGCAATGGGTTTCGACTTCAGCCATCGGGGCGAGGCCAGCGTGGAAACGCTCGACTTCAACCGGGACCTGGTTCACCGGCTGACGCTTCTGCCGGACCAGTGGTCCTTCGCCCCGTCCGTCATTCGCGAAAAGCGCGCCGAGGGTCTTGGCCCCTTTCCCTGCCCGCCGCGCGATCCGCACGCCGAGGTCCTGACGATTCCCGGACCGCATGGCGACATTCCCCTGCGCATCCTGCGCCCGCGCTCCCGCCCCTGCGAGGGCGCCTATCTGCATTTTCACGGCGGCGGCTGGACCCTGGGCGCGGCCGATCAACAGGATCCGCGCTTGCGCGAGATCACTGAGAACACCGGCCTGGCCGTTGTCTCCTGCGACTATCGGCTCGCGCCCGAGCATCCCTATCCACAAGGGCCGGACGATTGCGAGGCGGCGGCCCTGTGGCTGCATGAAAACGGCGTTCGCGAGTTCGGCAAGCCGCGCTTTGCCATCGGCGGGGAATCGGCCGGCGCCAATCTCGCCGCCTCCGTGCTCCTGCGCCTGCGCGACCGGCACGGCCTGGGCCGCCTGTTTTCGGCCGCGGTCTTCGTCTGCGGCTGCTTCGACCTGCGCCTGACGCCGAGCGCGCGCAACTGGGGCCGCCAGAAGCTCGTCCTCAACACCCGCGACCTGACGATGTTCGTGCGCCACTATCTGGCGCGCGGCGGCGATCCGGCCGCAGCCGACATTTCTCCGCTGATGGGCGATCTGGGCGGGCTGGTCCCCGCCCATTTCGTCGTCGGCGACGCCGATCCTCTGCTCGACGACACGCTGTTCATGGCGGCGCGCTGGCGGGCGGCCGGCAACCGGGCGGATCTCGCCGTTCACCCCGGCGGCTGCCACGTCTTCCAGCACTTCCCCCTCGCGATCGCCGAAGACAGCAACCGCGCGGTCGATGCATTCCTTCTGGAAATTCCGCCCTCCGATTGACACTCGGCCCCACCCGGCGCACACACCTTCACCGAACACCCCCGGAGAGCCACACATGGCCGCTATCGAGACATTGTTTTCTTTTGTAAATTGCTGGGAATGCGATGAAAACGACCATCTGAACGTCCAGTTCTACCTCGCCCGCTTCGAAGAGGCGGACCGGCAGTTCCGTCTGCTGAGCGGCTTGAGCGACGCGCTCGCCGGGGCACGGCGCGCACGGCACCTGCGCTACCACGAAGAGCTGTATTCCGGCGACACGCTGGTCATGCGCAGCCATGTCGCCTTCGATGGCCCCTATATGTTGACGGTGGTGCACGAATTGCGCCGCAGCGCCGACAATGTGCTCGCCGCGACCGCGACCGACGGCTATGCGCCGGCCGACAGTGTCGCGCGCGAATTGCGCCGCCGCTTCCAGGACGTCAGCGCCCCGATGCCCGATGCCGCCCTGCCGCGCAGCCTGGGGACCGCGGCCGAAACCAGCGCCGTGACCGTGAAGCAGCTTGAGACCGCCGGGGCGCGCATCGTGCATCGCGCCACCGTTCTCCCGCGCCACGCCGGGCCGGACGGACGCGCCGACGACGCTTTCGCGCTGTCGTGCTTCACGGAAGGGGCGCCGCATGTGTGGAACATGACCCCAATGACCGACGCCTGGCTGACGAAGCACGGCTTCGGGCGTGTCGCGGTAGAGATGAAGCTTGCCTGGACCGGGCCGCTCAAGCCGGGCGATCCGGTCGTCACCTACAGCGGGCTGACGGGTGCGGCGAATTCCACCTTCTCCTTCCGCCACCACCTGTTCGAGGCGCGCACCCTGAGGCTCGCCGCCGTCTGCGACGTCGTGGCGCTGACCATGGACCTGAAGACCCGCAGTGCCGTGTCGCTGGACGACGAGGTGCGCGCGCGCATCCTCAAGTCCGTGCTGAAGGCCTGAAGGCCGGCTCGACACCCAAGCGATTGACCGACCGACCGCCGGCAAGCCGCAAGGTCCGCCGGTCAGTTGGCCATGTCGTCATATTCCTCGCGCAGGGTCTTCATCAGGCCGAAGAACCGGCGCATGGCCTTCTCGGTAAAGTCGAGCGCCTTGTCGAGCTCGGCTTCCTCTTCCGGCGTAAACGACGGCTCCTTGCCGGCCTCGGGCGCCGGCGCGGACGGGGTCTGCGACCGGGCGGAAGGGGCCTCGCCGGTCTCGCCCAGGCGCCGTTGCAGCGCGGCGTTCTCGTCGCGCAGGGCCGCGAGTTCGTCGCTCAGCCGCGAAATCTCCTGCTCCATCGCCAGCTGCGCATCCGGCACGGCGACGCAGCGCCAGGCCTCGCCACGACGGCGGCATTCGGCGACCCGGCCGCTTTCCCGGTCGAGACGCAGGAACGCCTCGCCGGCCGGGGCGAGCAGATAGCGGTCTTCCGGGGCCGACGGTCGCGGTCCCGTCCCCGCGTCCTCCGACTGAGCCAGGACGCCGGTGGCAAGCGACACAACAAGACCGGCTGCGGCAAGGGCGGTTGCGAGCAGGCGCATCACGAGGTTCTCCATGTGTTCGGCCGTCCGCGTCCGAGCGACGGAAGGGCCGTATCCGGCGCAATATCTTCGATTTTACACAACTATCCGCGCCGGTCGTGGCGAAAGCACGACGTCCCGCACAGGGACGTCCGCATCACGGCGCGGAAAACGGCGCGCGCCCCTCGGCAAGTGCCGCATCGAGCAGATCAAGACGGTCCTGTCCCCAGAACACCTCGCCGTTCAGCACATAACTCGGCGAGCCGAAGACACCGGTCTCGATCGCTTCGGCCTGATTGGCCATATAGCGTTCGACGATGACCTTTTCGCTCGCCTGGTCGAGCGTGGCATCGGCGTTGAGGCCGAGCCGCTCCAGGATCGCGCGATGCACGCTTTCCTGCGCGATGTCCAGTTCGTCGGTCCACAGCGCCTGAAACACGGCGAGCGAATAGGCGGCGACCGGTCCGCCGTCGACCGCGACCGCCAGCGCGATCCGGTCGGCGAGTTCCGGGTTCACCGGAAAATGCGCCGGCTTCAGCGTCAGCGGGATGTTGCGATAGGCGCGCCAGCGCTGCAGTTCCACAAGCCGGTAGGCCTGGCGCACCGGATGGCGCTTGGCGAGCGGCAGCCCGCCGGTTTCGGCAAACACCGTGGTCAGCGAGACCGGACGGAAGCGCACGGCATATTCGCGCCTGTCGGCAAGCGTCAGGAAGGCCTCATGGCCGAGATAGGCCCAGGGAGAGGCGTGCGTGTAATAATAGTCGATGATGCGCTGCATGCGGGAGCCTGTGGCTGATTGCGGTTTCCGGCACCCTGCGCCGGGACCCGTCGTCGATCAAGTGCGTTTGCGGCGAAAGCGCGCCGCCGTCCAAACGCGGGCGCCGAAGTCTGTCAGCCCGTGCGGGTCTTTCGCGCGGAGACGGGCGCGCGTTCGTCGGCGGGCAGAAGCGCTTCCAGCGTCTCGATGCGGTCGGCCTCCGCCGGCGGCTTGTCGAACCTCAGCCGCGCCACCCGGGGAAAGCGCATCGCCACGCCGGACTTGTGCCGGGTGGAGCGGTTCAGACCCTCAAACGCGATCTCCAGCACCAGGCCGACCTCGGTGTCGTGACGGACCTCGCGCACGGGGCCGAAGCGATTGACGGTGTTCTGCCGCACGAAGCGGTCGATCTCGGCAAGCTCCTCGTCGGTAAAACCGAAATAGGCCTTGCCCACCGGGACGAGTTCCTCGCCCGCCTCGCCGGCCTCGCGCCAGACACCGAAGGTGTAGTCGGAGTAAAACGACGAGCGTTTGCCGTGACCGCGCTGCGCATACATCAGCACCGCGTCGATGCGGTGCGGGTCGCGCTTCCACTTGAACCACTGGCCCTTGGGGCGGCCGGGGACGTAGGACGAGGCCCAGCGCTTCAGCATCAGGCCCTCGATGGCCTGCGCATCCGCACCCGCATGCAGCGTTTCCGGCGCGTTGCGCGCCTGTGCCAGTTCCTCCAGACCCGCAACCTCCACCAGCGGCGAGAGGTCGATGCGCGGCGAGGCGAGCCGCGCGACGAAATCCTCCAGCCGCGCGCGCCTGTCGCGAAACGGCAGGTCGCGCAGATCCTCGCCATCCACCGACAGAAGGTCGTAGGCGCGGATCGCCGCCGGATGCGAGGCCATCAGCTTCGCTGTCACGCTCTTGCGGTTGAGGCGCTGCTGCAGCGTGTTGAAGGAGCGCACCTCGCCGTCGATCACGACCAGCAGTTCGCCGTCGATCACCGCCTCGACGTCCAGCGCCGCGACGAGATCGGGAAAGGCGGCGGAGAGATCCTCGCCGGTGCGTGAATATAGCCGCCGTCGCAACGCGCCGCTGCCGTCGTAGCCGGCCGCCGCCTGCACGCGAATGCCGTCCCACTTCCATTCCGCCGCGAACTCCGCCGGCGTGAAGTCGTCCAGATCGCGGTCTTCCGCCGGATGTGCCAGCATCGGCGGGCGAAACGGCACAGGATCGTCGGAGCGGGGGCGTTCGCCCGTTCCAAGCGCCCAGGCAAACAGCGTCTCATAGGGCGGGTCGAGACCGTGCCAGACCTCCTCGATGTCATCCGGCTGGAGCGATCCGAGGCCGGCCACCGCCGTCTTGGCGAGCCGCGCCGAAACACCGACCCGCAAGCCGCCCGTAACCAGCTTCAGGAGCGCCCAGCGCCCGGTCTCGTCCAGCGTGTCGAGCCAGCCGGCGATGAGCGCCGGCACCTCGCCGCGCCTCGCCGTCTCCAGCCGCGCCACCACCTCCTGGAGCGCGGGCGGCGATGCGTCGCCGCCCTCCCCGTTCGGCCAGATCAGCGCGATGGTTTCCGACAGGTCGCCGACGAAATCATAGGAGAGCGCGAAAAGATGCGGATCGACCCGCTCGGCGACGAGCGCCCTGAGCATCGCCGGTTTGGCGTGGCGAAACGACAGGCCGCCGGTGAGGGCTGCCAGCGCAAGCCCGCGTTCGGGATCCGGCGTCTCGACGAAATGCTCGCGCATCAGCGCGAGCTTGGCGCTGCGGCGCGGCTCGAACGACAGGCGGTCCAGAAGGCGGGCAAAGCGGATCATCACATGCGCATACGCATCACGGCTCGTTGACGATCATCGCGATCCGCCAGGTGTCGCCGTCATACAGCAGGTGATAGTGGCAGGTGAACTCGATCACCGGCTCGCCCTGCGCATCCGACTGGGTCCAGCTCAGCGTCGCCACCGCCGTGTCGCCGCCGACGTAGCCGGCCAGGACCTCGTAGTCGGAGGCGACCACGCCTTCCTTGTCGAGCGCGGCCAGAAGCTTTTCGATGTTTTCCAGCAGTTCCTCGTCGTCGGCGAAGACATTGCCCTTGCCGAACTGCCAGATGACATTGGGATAGGCGAAACAGTCGGCGACCGCATCCGCGTCGAAATCGTCGAAGGCCGCGCGATAGTCGTCGAAGAGGTCGAGCACCGCCGGCTCCAGCTCCGTGCCCGTTCCAGCGTCCACGTCCGTGTCGCGATCCGCACCATTGTCCTGTGTCATGTCAGCCTCCCGCGGCCTTCCCCGCCATCGTTTCACGTTCCGTCGTCTCGCCCGCCGACGCCCCGTCCGGGATCGCCGCGCCGGCATCCGTTTCCGCCTCGCCGTCATCGCCATAGCCGATGAGGTTGAGCGGCCGGGCGGCAAGCCCCTCGCCGCGGCACCAGTGCACCAGCGCCTCTTCCGCGCCGTGGGTCACCCAGACCTCGCCCGCGCCCGTCTCCTTGATCGTGGCGCGCAGATCGTCCCAGTCCGCGTGGTCGGAGATCACCAGCGGCAGCTCCGCCCCGCGCTGGCGCGCCCGCGCCCTGACCCGGACCCAGCCGCTGGCAATCGCGGTGACCGGATCGCCGAAGCGCCGGGCCCAGCGGTCGGCCAGCTGACCCGGCGGGCACAGCACCACCTCGCCCGCCAGTTCCTTGGAGCGCCGCCCGACTGTCTCCAGCGGCCCGAGGTCCACGCCTTCGGCTTCGTAGAGGCGGCAGAGCTTTTCCAGCGCGCCATGCAGATAGATCGTGCGGTCGTATCCGGCGGCACGCAATTCCGCAATCACCCGCTGCGCCTTTCCAAGGGCATAGGCACCGACCAGATGGGTACGGCCCGCGAATGTCTGCAAGGAGGCGAGCAGTTTCGCGATCTCGTCGCGCGCCTCGGGATGGCGAAACACCGGCAGGCCGAAGGTCGCCTCGGTGATAAAGACGTCGCAGGCAACCGGCTCGAAGGGGGCGCAGGTCGGATCCGCCTGGCGCTTGTAGTCGCCGGAGACAACAACGCGCGTCGCCCCGCGCTCCAGCCGGATCTGCATGGACCCGAGCACATGGCCGGCCGGATGGAACGACACAAGCACCCCGTTGATGTCGAGCGTCTCGCCGACGTCCGCGCGCTGGCGCATGCCGGTGAAGCCCTCGCCATAGCGCACGGCCATGATCTTCAGCGTCTCGTCGGAGGCCAGCACCGCGCCATGGCCGGCGCGCGCATGATCGGCGTGGCCATGGGTGATCAGCGCGCGCTCGACGGGGCGCGTCGGATCGATGTGAAAGCCGCCTTGCGGGCAGTAAAGTCCCTCATCGGTGAGGGTGAGCAGATCGGCGCCAAGGGTCATCACCGGCAATGTAGGGTCGCACCTCGCGAATTGGAATGGAGGACGCGCAGGCCGCTCGACGCCGGCGGCGCGAGGCACTATCTGTGAGCGCCATGGATGCCGCCGGCCCGCCTCTTCTTCCCCCGGAGTTCCAGCGCTGGTTCGAAAGCCGGGGCTGGCAGGCGCGCGCGCATCAGCTGGACCTGCTCGAGGTTGCCCGCAACCGGCGCTCCGCGCTGCTGATCGCGCCGACGGGCGCCGGCAAGACGCTCGCAGGCTTCCTGCCGAGCCTGACGGACCTGGCGGCGACGCCACGCGCCAAGCCAGGGGCTGCCGGAAGCCGGCGCGGGGTGCATACGCTCTACATCTCGCCGCTGAAGGCGCTTGCCGTCGACATCGCCCGCAACCTCGAGGCGCCCGTCGAGGGCATCGGCCTCGACATCCGCATCGAGACGCGCACCGGCGACACGCCCTCGCACAAGCGCCAGCGCCAGAAGAAGATCCCGCCCGACATCCTGCTGACGACACCGGAGCAGATCGCCCTTCTCCTGTCCGATGCGCAGGGGCGCGAGATGCTCACCGGCGTGAAGACCGTGATCCTCGACGAGTTGCATGCGCTGGTCACCTCCAAGCGCGGCGACCTGCTGGCGCTGGGCCTCGCCGCCCTGCGGCGGCTGTCGCCGCAGCTCAGGACCATCGGCCTGTCGGCGACCGTGGCCGAGCCGGACGACCTGCGTGCCTATCTGGTCGAACAGACCGGCGACGAACCGGACAGGGAGGCGCGCAATCTCGCCGATCTCGTCACGGTTTCGGGCGGTGCCGCGCCCGACATCACCATTCTCGACACCGACGAGCGGCTGCCCTGGTCCGGCCATTCGGCCCGGCATGCGGTCCCGGACATCTACGAGATCATCCGCAAGCACCGCACCAGCCTCGTCTTCGTCAACACCCGCTCGCAGGCCGAGGCGCTGTTTCAGGCGCTGTGGCATGTCAACGACGAGAACCTGCCGATCGCGCTGCACCACGGCTCGCTTGATGTGGGCCAGCGGCGCAAGGTGGAAGCCGCGATGGCGGCGGGCGCCCTTCGTGCCATCGTCTGCACCTCCTCGCTCGATCTCGGCATCGACTGGGGCGACGTCGACCTCGTCGTCAATGTCGGCGCGCCCAAGGGCGCGAGCCGCCTGGCGCAGCGCATCGGCCGTTCGAACCACCGCATGGACGAGCCGTCGCGGGCCATTCTGGTGCCGGCCAACCGCTTCGAGGTGATGGAGTGCCAGGCAGCGCTTGCCGCCTCGCGCGCCGGCGAGCAGGACACGCCCCCCTTGCGCACGGGCGCGCTCGACGTTCTCGCCCAGCACATCCTCGGCGTCGCCTGCGCGGGACCGTTTCTGCCCGACGCGCTGTTCGACGAGATCCGCACGGCCGAGCCCTACCGCCACCTGACACGGCGCGACTTCGACCGTACCGTCGCCTTCGTGGCGACCGGCGGCTACGCGCTTCGCACCTACGAGCGCTACGCCCGGCTGAAGGACGACGGCGACGGCCGGTTGCGGCTCGCCCACCCCTCCTTCGCCCAGCAGTACCGGCTGAACGTCGGCACCATCGTCGAGGCGCCGATGCTGAAGGTCCGGCTGGTGCGCTCCAAGGCCGAAGGCCGGCGCACGCCGGTGGGGCGCGGCGGACGCATGCTCGGCGAGATCGAGGAATGGTTCGTCGACCAGCTCATTCCCGGGGACACGTTCCTTTTCGCCGGCGAAATCCTGCGGTTCGAGGCGATCCGGGAAAACGAGGTCTATGTCTCGCGCGCCCGTGCCCAGGCGCCTAAAGTCCCGTCCTATCAGGGCGGCAAGTTTCCGCTCTCCACCTATCTGGCGGCGAGCGTGCGCGCGATGCTGGCCGATCCCGCGAGCTGGTCCCGGCTGCCCGGTCAGGTGCGCGACTGGCTTGAGCTCCAGCGGCTCCATTCCGCGCTGCCAAGGGCCGACGGCCTGCTGGTCGAAACCTTCCCGCGCGCCAACAAGCATTATCTCGTCTGTTATCCCTTCGACGGGCGGCTGGCGCATCAGACGCTGGGCATGCTGCTGACCCGGCGGCTGGAGCGCCTTGGCGCGCGGCCGCTCGGCTTCGTCGCCAACGACTATGCGCTCGCCGTTTGGGGGATGTCGGACCTCGGCGCGATGATCGCCGAGGGCCGGTTGTCCCTGGACGGCCTGTTCGACGAGGACATGCTGGGCGACGACCTCGACGCCTGGCTGGCGGAATCGAGCCTGATGAAGCGCACCTTCCGCACCTGCGCTGTGATCGCCGGGCTGATCGAGCGCCGCCATCCCGGCAAGGAGAAAAGCGGCCGGCAGGTCACCGTCTCGGCGGATCTGATCTACGACGTGCTGCGCCGTCACGAGCCGGATCACATCCTTCTGGAGGCGACCTGGCAGGATGCGGCGCAAGGACTTCTGGATATCTCCAGATTGGGCGAACTTCTGCGCCGAATTCAGGGCCGAATCGCGCATACTGCGCTCGATCGGGTGTCTCCGCTCGCCGTTCCGGTGATGCTGGAAATCGGCAAGGAGCCCGTGTTCGGCGCCGCGCAGGAAGCCCTGCTCGGCGAGGCCGCCGACGATCTTGTCAGGGAGGCAATGGGGTGAGTCCCTTCACCGCGCAGCAACCGGTCCGGCGCTTTGCGCCCGTGTGCCACGACATCTCGCTTGCGGGCGAGCTTGTCGGTCTCCACGACAGCGGCGCGCTGTGGTGGCCGGACGAGGACACGCTCGTCGTCTCCGACCTGCATTTCGAAAAAGGCTCCAGCTACGCCCGCCGCGGCGTCATGCTGCCGCCCTATGACACCGCCGCGACGCTGGAAAAACTCGCCGGGGTCATCGATGCCTTCGATCCGAGCCGCGTGATCGCGCTCGGCGACAGTTTTCACGACACAAACGGGTCGGACCGCCTGCCGGCGACCTATCGCGCCATGCTGACCACGCTGCAGCTCGGGCGCGAATGGATCTGGATCACCGGCAATCACGATCCGGTCGCGCCGGTGTCGCTGTGCGGCGAGACCATGGAAGAGGTCCGGCTCGCCGGCCTCGTCTTCCGGCACGAGCCGGAGGAGGATGCCGCTCCCGGCGAGGTCTGCGGCCATCTTCATCCGGCCGCCCGCATCCGCCGCTACGGGCGCAGCGTGCGCCGGCCCTGTTTCGCCACGGACGGACAGCGCATGGTGCTGCCGGCCTTCGGCGTGCTGACGGGCGGTCTCAACGTTCTGGACGAGGCCTGGTCGGGCCTGTTTCCGCCGCGCGGCTTTTCGGTCTTCATGCTGGGCGAAGGCCGGCTCTATCCCTTCACGGCGAGCCGCCTCGTCGCCGACTGAGCGGCTGCACCGTCACGCGCGCCATCAGCGTGCAAGCAGGATGAGCAGGCTTCCGGCGGCGACCAGAAGGCTTGCGACCACCACCACCGTCAGCCGGCGCCGAAGCCTCACGTACCACTGCGGCAGCGTGCCCTTTTCCCCCGCATGAAGATCCCAGCCGCCTTGCAGCAGGAAGCCGCAGGCGAGCATCAGCAGCCCCCAGCTCGGCGGAAGAAGCACGGCGACCCAGCCGCCGAGGGACGGCATCACCGACCAGCCGAAGACGCCCGCCTCGGCGCGCGCGCTCGCCACCGCGATCCCCCAGCGCACCCCGCCCAGGAACGACAGGATGACCGCGCCGTACACGATCAGCGCCAGCGTCGCAAAGGCCGCGAACTGCGCGTCCACAAGGCGAAACGCCGCCGCCGTCAGATAGAGCGCGCCGGCGAGAAACGGCAGCAGTCCGGCATAGCCGAGCAGCCGCGACAACCGCGGCGCGGGGCGTTTCTCGACGGCGGAGTCGGCAGACTGGAACGTCACGGGACCACCACGTGTCTTTCGCGTTGCTTCTCCTGACGGTACGCCTCAATCGCGCCGGAAGATCACTCCCGCGAGCCAACCGGTGAAAATCGCGAGCGCGACGGCCAGCAGGCCGTAGAGCGCGGAATATTCATAGGCCAGGCGATAGGTGAACTGCTCGAAGCCGGACTTGGCGATGGTGAGCGGCTGTTCGGCCTGCGCCAGCAGAGCTCCGCCGCGCAACAGATAGGTCGACACGGTGTATTCGCCCACCGGCACATTGGCCGGCAGCGACACCGATGTCCTGAACAGCGAATCGCTCAGGAATTCGATGCTGTCGGTCTGTTCCTGGTAGAGGCCATTCTGCACCCTCAGGCGCAGGAACGCCTGGCGGAAATTGTCCCGGTCGCCGATCGGCACATCGGAGGCGATCGCGATCGGCAGATTGAGGTTGCGCAGGCCGATGCGATGGCGCTCCAGCACGGTGCGCGAGGCCATTTCGTGGGGCGCGCGCGTGGTGTGCACGGCCAGGAAACTCGGCACCCGCTCGAAGGTCTCGGAATCGCGGTTGACCCAGATCCCCATGAAGCGGCCCTTGCGCCGGGTGGTGACCACCTGCTCCGGCCCCGACACCACCACGGCAAGGTCGTAGGGCTCGGGCCGCGCGACGGTCAGCGCATCGCGGGCGATCTCGCCGAAGACGACGATGCGCGTGCCGGTGAAATTGGATTCGATGTTCACCCGGTCGGCGGAAAGCGCTGCGATCAGGTTTTCCGCACGCGCCGCCGGTGCCGCGGCCAGGAGGCAGCCGAGACCGAGGAGAACGATCGCTTGCCGCAAAGGTCGTCTCATCGGCGCACCTCCGCGATCGCAGCGGAGACCGAAAACAGCTCGTCGGGCTGAAGCACGAGGTTGACGGCGAAACGGACGCCGACCGACAGCACGAGAAGCGCGAGCAGCAGGCGCAACTGGTCGCCGCGCAGCTTCTGGCCCATGCGCGCGCCGAACTGGGCGCCGATCACGCCGCCGATCATCAGCGCGAGCGCCAGCACGATGTCGACCGACTGGGTCGACATGGCATGCAGGAAGGTCGCCGCCGCCATGGTGAACAGGATCTGCAACAGCGAGGTGCCGATCACGATGTTGGTCGGCACGCGCAGGAGATAGATCAGCGCCGGCACCATCATGAACCCGCCGCCGATGCCGAGAATACTGCCGAGAAAGCCGATGACGCCGCCGAGAAAGATGATCGGAATCACGCTGACATAGAGGCGCGACTGGCGAAACCGCATCTTGAAGGGCAGACCGTGCACCCAGTTGTGCCGTCCGGGCTGGCGCGCGGCGACGCGCGCGCCGCTCCTGCGCCGCGCCATCGAGCGCAGCGATTCAAACAGCATCAGCCCGCCAATCGCGCTCAGGAACGTCACATAGGATAGCGAGATCACCAGGTCGAGCTGGCCGAGCGTGCGCAGGAGGTCGAACAGCCAGACGCCGATGGCCGAGCCGATGACACCGCCGACCAGCAGCATGCCGGCGAGCTTGAAATCGATCATCTTGCGTCGCCAGTAGGCGACCACGCCGGAGGCGGAGGAGGCCACCACCTGCGTCGTCACCGTCGCGACGGAAACCGCCGGCGGAATCCCGGAAAAGATCAGCAAGGGGGTCAGCAGGAAGCCGCCGCCGATCCCGAACAGGCCGGAGAGGAAGCCGACCGCTCCTCCCATTCCGAACAACATGAACATGTTGACGGGCAACTCGGCGATGGGCAGATAGATTTGCACGTCACACCGGCGACTGGGCCGCTCGCTTGCCCGGGCGGCATGTTGGAGATGAGGCGGCACACGGTCGACCAGCTTGTCGACCCCTGGGCGCGCCACCGAGATGGTCTGGCGGCAGCGCCTTTCGTCCGATAAAGCGCGCTTGTGACAGGCGTGTCAACGTCGCACGCCCCGTGCCCCATTGAAAACCGCCGCGAACGCTCCGATCCGGCGTCTTTCCGGTCAGATCGACTGGCCGGACAGCGCCTTGAGCAGATCGGCGCTGATCTTGCCCGTGACCGGCAGGCCGGACGCCTCCTCGAAGGCCCGGACCGCGTCGCGCGTCCGGTTGCCGACCTGACCGTCCGGCGCACCGGGGTCGAAACCGCGCTTGGCCAGAAGCTTCTGCGCCAGCATGACCATGTCCCTCGGATCGCCCGAATAGGTCGCCCGCGACACGGTATCGGCCGGCGCCGACCAGGACGGCTTCAGCTCGACCTCGTTAGCGGCGGCGGAGCGCGGCGCTTCCTTCCAGTTGGCGACGGCAAGGCGGGCTTCGGCCAGCTCTTCCTTCGACAGCATGTTCGCCAGTTCGTCGCGCTTGTTCGCGGCATCGCCGTCGCCCTGGGCGGCGGCAAGCGCGAACCACTTGTAGCTTTCCACGAGGTTCTTCTCGAGACCGAGACCGCGCGCATAGAGAATGCCGAGGTTGTACTGGCTGTCGGCCAGGCCGAAGTTGGCCGCCTTCTTGAACCAGAAGGCCGCTTCGCGGAATTCCGGATTGCCGGAAATCCCTTCCGCGTAGAGCACCGCGAGATTGTGGGACGCCTTGGCATTGCCCTGTTTCGCCGCAAGCGCGTACCAGTCGCGGGCCGCTTCGAGGTCGCGCTCCACGCCGCGGCCCTTTTCGTAGAGCGAGCCGAGACGATATTGCGCCGGGGCAAGACCGGCCTGCGAAGCCTTCTCGTAATAATGCGCCGCCTTCTGCAGGTCGGGCGTCACGCCCGTGCCTTCCGTATAGCGGGCCGCAATGGCAAAGAGCGCCTCCGGGTTGCCCTGGGCTGCGGCCTGGCGCAGCGACAGCGAACCGACTTCCTCCGGAATGGCGGCCAGTGCGTTGCCATCCGCGCCGGTCATCGCAGCGCTGCCGGCGGTGTCGGACTGCGCGGGCGCATCCATGCCGGTGACGCTTGCCGGGGTCTGGAACGGCGTCTGGAACTGGGCGGCCGGAATGTTGCCGGGCTGGGCGGAAAAGCCGTTTTGCACATTTGCCGGCGGCGCAAAGGCCATGTTTGGCGGGACGTCGCCGGCGGCCGGAGCCTCGGTGCCGGGCCCGGTCGCCACTGCACCGGTATCGCCCGTTTCCGTTTGCGGTTCCGTTGCCGACGGCATCGGCGGTCGCGAGGCGGAGATCGCGGCGAAGTTTTCCTGTGCCTTGGGCAGGGTTGCGCTGACGGCCGGGTCCATGCGCTCGGGCGCAGCGGATGCCGAGGCCTGCTGGACAGGCTCCTGTGCGTCCGGGGTATCCACCGGCTGCTCGATCGCCGCCGGCGTTTCCACCGCGGCAATGTCGCTCGAGGACGGCGTGACCTGCTTGAAGATCTGAAGCGCGCCGATGGCGATCACCACCGCGGCTGCAGCCAGCAGCACGGCCCGGCGTCCGCCGCTGGAAAACAGCGATCCCTTGCCCTTCGCTTCGCTCAGCTCCTGCGGATCGGGCTCGCCGGGGCGCCCTTCGGCGCGCAGCTCGGGCGCTGCCATTTCCGGCAGTTCCGCCTTGCCGCGGCGGCTGCGCGGGCCGTCGCGACGGTCCTGGGCTCCTGCCGCCGGTGCGGCGGCTGCGGGTCCGGCCGCATCGGACGCCTTGCGCTTTCCAGGCAGACGCGCGCGCAGCCAGCCGGCGGCCGTGGCTGTCTTGCCGCCCTCGGCGGCCGCGTCGTCGCGGGCCTTGCCACCCAGAAGACTGCGCGGAGTGTTCTGGTCCTGAACCTCGGCGGCGGCCGCCTGGGCGGCCCGGCGCGCGGCGGCGATGAAATCGGCCTTGCGGTCGCGCGGATCGCCCTGCGCGGCAGCCGGAGCGGCGGCCCGCTGGGGCTGCGGTCGGGCCTGGGCGCCTGCGGCCGGAGCCTTCTGGCGGGGCGGGCTTGCCTTGGCAACGGCAGCCCCCGCCTGCGCGCGCGGATCGAGCCGGATCTGCGGCTGCTGGCGCGGCGCCGGCTTGCCGGATCCCGGCTCGAGCGGGCGGTCGTCTTCCACCGAGCCGATGTCGTCGCCCGCGCCAAGGGCACCGGTCTCCAGCGACATCAACCGCTTGTTGATCGAGGCCATCACGTCCTGGACGCTGTCCATCGATTCCCGCGTGCGCCGCTCGGAACTGGTGGCCGCGTCGAGCAACCGGTCGAGATCGCCGCGCAATGCATCGGCCACTTCACCGCCGGCGCTGCCATTGGCACTGATCAGCGACTGCAGGTCGCCAAGGCGCGAGAACCCGTGTTCGGCGGCATCGAGCTTTTCGGCAAGCGCTGCGATCTTGTCTTCGATCAGCGAGAGCGCCGCACCGTCGTCGGCCGACGAGCCGCGATTGACCGCTTCGGCAAGATCACGCAGCTGCGCTTCCAGCTGCGCCGTCGCCGGCGCGGAGGACAGGGATTCGCGAAGGGCGGCAATCTCGCGATGCAGCGCGGAGAGATCTTCGCCCCGCCCGCTCGTGCCGGCGTTCTCCATGCGTGTGTTGAGATCCGCAATGCCGCTTTCCAGCCGCGCCAGCAGGTCCGCCTCGATGGACGCCGCCTCGCCGCCGGCCTGCAACGTCACGCTGCCCGGACGGTCGAGGGCGTCGATCTTGCCGTCGATGGCGGCAAGCCGCTTTTCCAGCAGCGTGAAGGCCGCATCGTAGCTCGGCGGCATCTGCCGCGCGTTCTCGATGCGCTTCAGCCGGCCGGCGATCTCGCCAAGCTGCTCGTCGAGCCTGGGATCGGGGGCGGCGGCGCGTTCGGCCCGGTCGTCGGCCAGCATTCCGGCGATCTGCTCGAGCCGGTCGTTCAGGCGGTCCACCGCGCCGGCCTGGGGGGCGCGGGCTTCCATTGCCTCGAGCCGGCCCTCGATGGCGCGCTGGCCGTCGGCCAGCCGCTCGACCGCGTCGAAACGCACGGACAGTTCGGACAGGCGCTCGTCGATGCCGCCGACGAGGTCCTGCACGTCGATGCGTTCGACCATATCGCGCACGGCACGGATCTCGCCGCGCAAGGCCGCCACATCCTCGCCGCCGGAGCGGCGCACAAGCTCTTCCACCCGGTGGCCGATGTCGGCGACCCGGTCGTCGAGCGCGACCAGCTGGTCGGCACGCGGGACGATGCGGAAGGCGTCCTCGATCTCCATCAGCCGCTGGCCGAGGTCTTCCAGAAGGCGCGGCTCGGCCCGGTCGCGGGCCAGTTCGTCGAGACGCTGGACCAGATGGGCGTAGCCGCTTTCCAGCGACTTCAGCATGCCGTCGACATTGGACTGGCCGATCAGCGCGCGCAGATCGGCGATCTCGGCGCGCATCTCGCGCGACAGGCGAACGTCGGAGCGGTCGGTGCGCATGCGCTCCACCGCCTCCGACAGGCGCCGGATCTCGCCGCTTTCGCGTGCAGAGGGACGATGGCGTTCGCTGCGCAGCGTCTCAACCAGAACCGCACGCAGGTCCTGGATGTCGCGGCGCATGGTGGCCAGCGCCTCGTCGCGCGGATCATTGGCTTCGTCGATGCGGCGGGCGAGATCGTTGAACAGCGGGCGCAGTTCCTCGCCGAGACCGGAGGCACGGAACTCGGGCGCGCGGCGCGGTGCGGCACCAGCGGCGACAGCGCGCGGAGCCGCGTCATAATCGTCGTAGTCGTCGTGACCGTCGTATGCGGGATCGGCCGGGGCGTCCTCATAATAGGAAGGAACACGGCCACGCGGGCCGGCCTGCTGACCGTGACCGGCGCGCTCGGCGGCGCGATAGACAGGCTCGGACGCGGGGCGCGGTGCCTGGCGGGCCCGGCGCGCCGGGCGCGGCTCGTCCTCGTCCAGATCCTGCGCCTGGGCCGACTGGGACAGGTCCTCGACCCGGCGGTCGAGCCGGTCGAGCGCCCCGAGCACCGCCTCGATGCGGCTGGTGCGGGCGTCATCCACCGACGGCGATCCGGTATCGCGAGCGGGAGGCGGTGCGGAACGGGCGCGGGCGGCGGCGGCGCGGCGGGACTGGCGGTTTGGGGCGGCCTGCGGCGCGGCGTCATGACCTGCGGCGGGATCCATCAGCCGCTCCAGCGCGTCGGCCACCTCGCTCAGCTGTTCCTGCGCGCGGGCACGGCCCGGGTGGCCGGCGGGGGCGGAAGCCTGGGGCCCGTCACGCCAGGCGGGCGCCCGGTGATGCGGCTCGTACCACGCATCGTCGTGCCCTTCCGCGCTGTAGCGGGGGTCTGTGTCCGGCTGTGTGCCGCGGGGGGTGCGATAACGCGCTGTCCAGGACATGCTAGGGGCCTCTTCACCCGATACGGAGCGCCTCTCGACGCGCACAGTCTTCTCGTCCGATCCGCAAACCGCATGCCGCGCGCCGGACGACCTAGACTCAAACTCTCACCGGTTATGGTAAACACCTGGTTAAGCGCCAAAATTACATGGTTAACCAAAGATGAAGATAAACGGGGCCGGTCGCCTTGCCGCCCGGCATCAGGCGCAATGAACCTTGACGCTTACGTTTACGGAAGATATTCGGAAGCCTGAGGTTACGTAATGTCATGCGCCGCCCCCCGGCGGATGACGCAAGGCCGCGCCGCGCATTTGCGTCGGCGACCCGGCTCTTAAGGCAAGACAGGAATACGGCATGAGCGAAGCGCTTTCGGTCAACAACGACATCGTCGAGGCGGTCGCCGCCAAGGACGATTCGACCAAGAAGACGCTCTTCACCATCGGCGATCTCGCCAAGGAGTTCGGCGTCACGCTCCGCACGCTGCGCTTCTATGAGGACCGCGGCCTGATCAACCCGCGCCGCGACGGCATGAACCGGGTCTACACGCGCCGCGACCGGGCGCGCCTGAAACTGGTCCTGATGGGCAAGCGCGTCGGCTTCTCGCTGGCGGAAATCCGGGACATGCTGGACCTTTACGACTTGCGCGACGGCCAGGTGACGCAGCTGCGCGTGGCGTTGTCGCGCTTCCAGGGCCAGATCGACGTGCTCGTCGAACAGCGCCGCGACATCGACCAGGCGATCGAGGAACTCGGGCGCACCGTCGAGATCGTCGCCGGCATGCTCAAGCAGAAGGAAGGCGAGCCGGCGGAGTGATCCGCCCGTAGCCCTCCCTGGCGCCACGTCGCCCGCAATCCGACCCGCTCCGGCCCGTCCGGTCGCCTCCGCCGTACCGCGCGCGGGTCCGCTTTCGCGCGCCTTCCGACAACGTGCAAGACATCGGCCCGGACGGGGATAAACGCGACCGCCGCACGGGGATGCGTCGTCTCTCCGCCACCGGCACCCTTGCGACTTGTCCCCTCCCCTTGCAGGAGATGTCCCCGCCGTCGGGACATCGTCAATTTCTGCAGGACGAATGCAATTCGCATCAAATTCATCAATTTTCCGATCAACTTTGCCGCGTTTTGCAACAAATTCGGCAAACTTCAACGAAAATAAGCGCATGCTGCCGCAAGGACACGTCTTGCTCCGACGCGGACGCCGGACTATAAACGGCTCAAGGTGACGTTTACGGAAACGTCAGGTGAGAGCCCGCCCGTCGGGCCGCGACCGAGATCGACAATTGGACCGGGAGGCAACGCCATGCCGAGCTACACAGCCCCAGTTAAGGATGTGACTTTCCTGCTCAACGACGTGCTGGACTTCCAGCGCCACGGCAACCTGCCGGGCTTCGGCGACGCGACGCCGGATCTGATCGAGGCGATCCTCGGCGAGGGCGCGCGCTTCTGCGAGGAAGTGCTGGCGCCGATCAACGTCTCCGGCGACCGCGAGGGCTGCACCCGCCACGACGACGGCTCGGTGACGACGCCGTCGGGCTTCAAGGAGGCCTATCGCACCTACACAGAGAACGGCTGGATCGCCCTGTCGATGCCGGAGGAATTCGGCGGCCAGGGCCTGCCGACGACCCTGAACACCATCATCCAGGAGTTCATGTCGGCGGCCAACCTCGCCTGGGGCATGTACCCCGGTCTGTCGCAAGGGGCTGCGGCCGCGCTCCTGGAGCATGCCTCGCAGGAGCAAAAGGAGCTTTATCTTCCGAAGTTTGCCTCGGGCGACTGGTCCGGCACCATGAACCTGACGGAGCCGCATTGCGGCACCGATCTCGGCCTGATCAAGACCAAGGCCGTGCCGCAGGCCGACGGCAGCTACAAGATCACCGGTCAGAAGATCTTCATTTCCGCCGGCGAGCACGACCTGACCTCCAACATCGTGCATCTGGTGCTCGCCCGCATCGAGGGCGCGCCGGAAGGCACCAAGGGCATCTCGCTGTTCGTGGCGCCGAAGTTCCTGCCCGACGCAAACGGCGAGCCGGGCGAGCGCAACGCCGTCTCCTGCGGCTCGCTTGAAGAAAAGATGGGCATTCACGGCAATGCCACCTGCGTCATGAACTACGACGGCGCGACGGGCTGGCTCGTCGGCGAAGAAAACCGCGGCCTCGCCGCCATGTTCGTGATGATGAACGAGGCCCGCCTTGCGGTCGGCGTCCAAGGTCTGGGGCAGTCGGAGGTCGCCTATCAAAACGCCGCCGCCTATGCGCGCGAACGCCTCCAGGGGCGGGCGCTCTCCGGACCGCAGAACCCGGGCGGCAAGGCCGATCCGATCATCGTGCATCCGGACGTGCGCCGCACGCTGATGTCGATCCGCGCCTTCAACGAAGCGGCACGCGCGCTGGTGCTCTGGACCGCGCTGCAATCCGACATCGCCCATCGCTCCGACGACGAGGCGGCCCGCCAGGCGGCCGACGACCACATGGGCCTGATGACGCCGGTGATCAAGGGCGTGCTGACGGATGTCGGCTTCGACAATGCGGTCGCGGCCCAGCAGATGCTCGGCGGTCACGGCTATATCGAGGAATGGGGCATGTCGCAGTTCGTGCGCGATGCCCGCATCGCCATGATCTACGAGGGCGCCAACGGCATCCAGGCGCTGGATCTCGTCGGCCGCAAGCTGCCCAAGAACGGCGGCCGCGCGGTGATGGCCTTCTTCAACGAGGTCGGCACCTTCCTCAAGGACAACAAGGACGAGGCGGCCCTCGCCCCGCTGCTCGGTCCGCTGAAGGCCGGTCTCGACGACCTGCAGACGGCGACCATGTGGTTCATGAACAACGCCATGGCGAAGCCCGACAACGCCGGCGCCGGCTCCACGGACTACATGCATCTCTTCGGCACGGTGGCGCTCGGCTACATGTGGGCACGCATGGCAAAGGCGGCCGCGGCCGCGCTTGCATCGGGCGAGGCGTCGGATGCAGCCTTCCTTGAAACCAAGCTGACCCTGGCGAAACACTTCATGGAACGCCACATGCCGGAGACGGCCCTGCGGCTTGCCCGCGTCTCCGCCGGCGCGGAGACGATCATGGGGCTCGACGCCGAAGCGTTTTGATCGCGTCCGCCAAAGGACGCACGACCGATACCGGAAAAGGGGCGCGCCGCAGACCGCCGCGACGCGCCCGCCACGTCAAGGGAGGAGACTTGCGTGACCGTGCTGAACATCGAGCCGCCAGCCTGGATGGACGACGAGCTGACCATGCTCGACGACGCCTTCACCCGCTTCCTGGAGCGCGAGATCGCGCCCGACTACGAAAGCTGGGTCGAGGCGGGCAGCGTCAGCCGGGAAGCCTGGAAGGCGACCGGCGCCGGCGGCTTCCTCTGTCCGGCGATGCCGGAGGAGTACGGTGCGGCCGGCGGCAGCTTCGCCCATGAATCGGTGATCATCCGCCGATTGGGGCTTGCCGGTTTCGATCACTTCGGCATCGCGCTGCATTCCGCCATCGTCGCTCCCTATATCGCGCATTACGGATCGGGCGAGCAGAAGGAGCGCTGGCTTCCCGGCCTCGTCTCCGGCGATCTGATCGGCGCCATCGCCATGACGGAGCCCGGCGCCGGCTCCGACCTGCAGGCGGTGCAAACAACGGCCGTGCGCGACGGCAACCACTATGTGATCAACGGCTCGAAGACCTTCATCACCAACGGCCAGCTCGCCAATCTGATCATCGTCGTCGCCAAGACCGATCCGAAGGCCGGCGCCAAGGGCGTCTCGCTCTTCGTGGTCGAGACGGACAAGGTCGAGGGCTTCCGTCGCGGCCGCAATCTCGACAAGCTCGGCTTCAAGGGCAACGACACCTCGGAGCTCTTCTTCGACAACGTGCGGGTGCCGGCCGATGCATTGCTGGGAAGCGAGGAAGGCCAGGGCTTCTACCAGCTGATGGAGCAGCTGCCGCAGGAACGTCTTCTCGTTGCCGTGCAGGCAATGGCGGCGGTGGAACGGGCGCTCGCGCTGACCCTCGACTACGTCAAGGAGCGCAAGGCCTTCGGCAAGCGGGTGCTCGACTTCCAGAACACCCAGTTCAAGCTGGCGGAACTGAAGACCGAAGCCACCATCGGGCAGGTCTTCGTCAACGACTGCATCGCCAAGCTCGTCGCCGGCAAGCTCGACACGGTGACCGCCTCGATGGCCAAATACTGGTGCACCGACCTTCAGATGAAGGTGATGGACGAGTGCCTCCAGTTCTTCGGCGGCTACGGCTACATGAGCGAATATCCGATTTCCCGCCTGTTCGCGGATGCCCGTGTGCAGCGCATCTACGCGGGAACCAACGAAATCATGAAGGTGCTGATCGCGCGCAGCCTCTAGGCGGCAACGCGCGGCGGACCACCCCAGGCTTTTTTACGGCAAGGAGGCTCTCATGGCCGACGCATTGATTTTCGATCACGTTCGCACGCCGCGCGGGCGCGGCAAGAAGGACGGCGCGCTCTACGAGGTGCCGGCGGTCCGGCTGGCGGCGCAGCCGCTTGAGGCCCTGCGCAACCGCAACGACCTCGACACGAAGCTGGTCGACGACGTTGTGCTCGGCTGCGTCGACCCCATCGGCGAGGCCGGCGGCGACATCGCCCGCGCCGCCGTTTTCGCCGCCGGCTATGACGCGGGCGTGCCCGGCGTGCAGATCAACCGCTTTTGCGCCTCGGGGCTCGATGCGGTGAACTTCGCCGCCTCCCAGGTGATGAGCGGCCAGCACGACCTGGTGATCGCCGGCGGCGCGGAATCGATGAGCCGCATCGGCATCGGCGCCAGCGGCGGCGCCTGGCCGGTCGACCCGCAGGTCGCCCTCCCCTCCTATTTCATGCCGCAGGGCGTGTCGGCCGACCTGATCGCGACGAAATACGGCTTCACCCGCGACGACGTCGACACCTATGCGGTGGAAAGCCAGCAGCGGGCCGCAAATGCCTGGAAGAACGGCTATTTCAGCCGCTCGGTCGTGCCGGTGCGCGACATCAACGGCCTGACCATCCTCGACCGGGACGAGCACATGCGGCCCGAGACCGACATGCAGTCGCTCGCCTCGCTCAATGCCTCCTTCGAGATGATGGGGTCGATGGGCGGCTTCGACGCCGTCGCGATCCAGGCCCATCCGGAGGTGGAGCGCATCCGCCATGTGCATCATGCCGGCAACTCGTCGGGCATCGTCGATGGCGCCGCCGCCGTGCTGATCGGCAACCGCAAGGCCGGCCGCAAGGCGGGACTGAAGCCGCGCGCGCGGATCAAGGCCTTCGCCAACATCGGCTCCGATCCGGCACTGATGCTGACCGGCCCGGTCGACGTCACGGAGAAACTGCTGGCCTCGGCGAAGATGAGCCTCAAGGACATCGATCTCTTCGAGATCAACGAGGCCTTCGCCTCGGTGGTGCTGCGCTACCGTCAGGCCTTCGATCTCGACCCGGCGGTCGTGAACGTCAACGGCGGGGCGATTGCCATGGGCCATCCGCTGGGCGCGACCGGCGCGATGATCCTCGGCACCGTGCTCGACGAGCTGGAGCGGCGCGACCTGAACACGGCGCTGGTGACGCTGTGCATCGGCGCCGGCATGGGCACGGCCACGATCATCGAGCGGGTGTGAGCAGAATGACGCCCCTCGCGTCAGACAGGCCGGCCGGTCGCCCGGGCGTTGTTTCAGGCGACCTGCACGCGCACCGCGTCGCCGACGGTCGGCAGGCTTGCGATGGCCGGACGCGCCAGATGGTATCCCTGCATGAGGGAGACGCCGGCGGCGCGCAGCACCGTAAGCTCGGCCTCGGTCTCGATCCCCTCTGCGAGAACGGCAATGTCAAGCTCGCGGCAGATGCCCATGATGCCGGCGACGATGGCCTGGCGCGCGGGGCTCGTGTCGATGCCGCGCACCAGCTCCATGTCGATCTTGATCAGGTCGGGCTGGAAGTTGGCCAGAAGCTTGAGGCCGGCGAAGCCGGCGCCGAAATCATCGATCGCCGTGATGAAGCCGCGGCGCTTGTATTCGGCGATGATGCCCTCGACGTGCTTCGTGTCGACCATCGGCTCGTTTTCGGTGAACTCGAACATGATGCGGTCGAGCGCGAAGCCGGTGCGGCCGGCGGCGAGCAAAGTGGTGCGAATGCAGGCGGCCGGATCGTAGACGGCGTTCGGCATGAAATTGATGGACAGCCGGGTGTCGTCGTCGGGAAACAGCCGGGCGGCCAGTTCGATCGCCTTCACCCGGCAGGCCTGGTCGAACCGATAGCGGTTTTCCGGCGTGACCCGCGACAGGACCGCCCCGGCGCCGGCGCCGTCGAGCCCGCGCACCAGGGCTTCATAGCCCCAGATGCGTCCCGACCCGAGATCCACGATCGGCTGAAATGCCATGGTGAAATCGAAATCAAGCCGGACGCCGTTTCGGCACCCGTCGCAATGATCTGTCATGAGCCGCCCAACAAGTCGTGTCCACCCCGGATTCAATTCAAGGAATTTATTCGCCGAGAATTGAGATTTTCTTACTCCGCCGCGGTTTATCAAAACGCGCGGCGCAGTGTTCTTCCGGCCGGAGAGTGAGGAGCCCAGCGATGCCAAAGATCGACATCGACGCAATCCCGCCCAAGACGACGACCATCTATCCCGAGCCCTTCGCCGCCCTCACCGAGGGACGCGCCAAACAGGCGCTCGGCAATGCCGGTGGCCTCACCCAATTCGGCGTCAACCTGACGCGGCTGAAGCCCGGCGCGATCTCCTCGCTGAAACACTGGCACGAGAAGGAGGACGAGTTCGTCTTCATCCTGGAGGGCGAGGCAGTGCTGGTGGAAGACGACACGGAAACGCCTCTTGTCGCCGGCGAGGCGGCCGCCTTCAAGGCGGGCAACGGCATTGCCCACCAGCTCGTGAACCGGTCCGCGCAGGACGTTGTCTATCTGGAAGTCGGCAGCCGCGCGGAAGAGGAACACGCGCGCTACGCCGATCACGACCTCGACTACCGGCGCGATGCCGCCGGCCACAGATTCACCCGCAAGGACGGAACGCCCTACTGAGCTCAGGAGGCCGACATGGCTTACACGAATTTCTCGATTGAAACGGACGCCGACGGTATCGCCCTGATCACCTGGGACATGCCGGGCAAGTCGATGAACGTCATCGACCTTACCGTGATGGACGAACTCGACGCGCTGATCGACGCGGTGGCCGGCGACGACAAGATCACCGGCGCGGTGATCACCTCCGGCAAGGACACCTTCTCCGGCGGCGCCGATCTCACCATGCTGGAGGGGCTGTTGCGTGACTATCACGCCCAGCGCGCGAAGGATCCGGAGGCCGCCGCCAGGCTGCTGTTCGACGGCTCGCGGCGCCTTTCGCAGATCTTCCGCAAGCTGGAAACCAGCGGCAAGCCCTTCGTCGCGGCGATCAACGGCACCTGCATGGGCGGGGCGACCGAGCTTGCGCTTGCCTGCCACGCCCGCATCGCCGCCGAGGGCGACGTCTTCAAGATGGCGTTGCCGGAGGTCAAGGTCGGGCTGTTTCCCGGTGCCGGCGGCACCCAGCGCGTGATGCGCATGGCCGACGCGCAACAGGGCCTGCAGTTCCTGCTGCAGGGCCGCACGCTGAACGCCGACAAGGCCAAGGGCCTCAAGCTCGTCGACGCGACTGCACCGGCGAAGAAGCTCGTCGCGGAGGCGCGCAAGATGCTGAAGACCGGCGTCGACCCGGTCAAACCCTGGGACAAGAAGGGCTTCAAGCTGCCGAACGGGCCGATCTACTCGCCCGCCGGCTTCCAGTTCTGGCCGGCCGCCAATGCGATCTACCGCCGCGAGACGCACGACAATTATCCGGGCGCGCGCGGCATCATGCAGTCGGTCTACGAAGGCCTGCAGATGCCGATGGATCAGGCGCTGACGGTGGAAAGCCGCTATTTCGCCCATGTGCTGCAGACGCCGGAAGCCGCCAGCATGATCCGCTCGCTCTTCGTCTCCATGCAGGAGCTGAACAAGGGCGCGCGCCGGCCGGAGGGCATCAAGCCCAACAAGATTAGGAAGGTCGGCATCCTGGGCGCGGGCTTCATGGGCGCGGGCATCGCCTATGTCTCTGCGCGCGCGGGCATCGACGTGGTACTGATCGACCGCGAGCAGGCTGCCGCCGACAAGGGCAAGGCGCATTCCGACGAACTGATGACCAAGGCGATCAAGCGCGGCAAGGCGCAGGAGGCCGACAAGGAAAAACTGCTTTCGCGGATTACGGCGACCATGGACTACGAACATCTCGCCGACTGCGATCTCGTCATCGAGGCGGTGTTCGAGGAGCGCGGCATCAAGAAGGCGGTGACCGAACAGGCGGAGGCTGTGTTGAAGTCACGCGCGATCTTCGCCTCCAACACTTCGACCCTGCCGATCACCTCGCTGGCGGAGGCCTCCAAGCGGCCGAAGAACTTCATCGGCATCCACTTCTTCTCGCCGGTCGACAAGATGATGCTGGTGGAAGTGATCCTCGGCAAGAAGACCGGCGAGCGGGCGCTCGCCATGGCGCTCGACTACATCAAGGCGATCAAGAAGACGCCGATTGTCGTCAATGACTCGCGCGGCTTCTACACCTCGCGCGTGGTGATGACCTACATCCGCGAGGGGCTGATGATGCTCGCCGACGGGGTGCCGGCGGCGATGATCGAGACGGCGGGCCGGATGGCCGGCATGCCGGTCGGGCCGCTGTCGCTCGGCGACGAGGTGGCGCTGGACCTGGCCTGGAAGATCGTCTCCGCCACCCGCAAGGACCTCGGCGTCAAATATGTCGAAGGCCCGCTCGACAACATCCTGGAAGAGATGGTGGTCAAGCGCGAGCGCTTCGGCCGCAAGAACGGCAAGGGCTTCTACGACTACCAGGGCCGCGAGAAGACCCTGTGGCCGGGCATTCCCGAGGTGGTCGGCAAGCCCAAGCCGGCGGACCACTTCAACGTCGAGGAGCTCAAGCAGCGCTTCCTGGTGATGCAGGCGCTGGAAACGGCGCGGATCTTCGAGGAAAACTGCCTGACGGACGTGCGCGAGGCGGATGTGGGCTCGATCCTCGGCTTCGGCTTCGCGCCCTTCACCGGCGGGACGATCTCCTACATCGACGGCATGGGCACGACCCGCTTCGTCGACATCTGCCGCAAGTTCACCAAGAAATGGGGACCGCGCTTCAAGGCCAACCGGCTGCTCCGCGAAATGGCAAAGACCGACGCGCGCTTCTACGACCGCTTTGCCCCGGATCGTCCGGCGGAGAAGGACGCGGCCTGAGGCTACTGACGAGCGCGAACAGAAAAGGGCGGCCCCGTGCCGCCCTTTGTCATCCGCTCAGGTGCCGGGGCAATGTCGTTGCCGCCGTTTCGGCGTCACTCCTTGCCGACGAGCAGCACCACCACGGCGCCGCCGGCATCGCGCAGCAACAGGCGCTTGTCCATCCCGTCAATCTCCACAGCCGCCGGAAAATAGCGCAGGAAGCGCTGCTCGAGATCTCCAGAAGGTCCGGCGCAGGCCATTTTCGTCGCCATCACGCGCTCGGAGACCGAGAGTGTGCGGCCGGATTGCTCCAGCGTCCCGCGCAGCCGGTTGCAGCCGGCGGAGGCGGCCCACAGACCGTGGCGGTCGATGACCACTTCAGTCTTGCGGGCAAGTGCCGCGTCCAGATCAACGAGCGCCCCGTTGGCGGTTGCAAGGGCTGCGATCCGCCATTCCCCGGCAATCGTCGGCTTGTCACCTTGCGCCGACAGCGTCCCGCCCATGCCCAGAAGGGCAAGAAGAACGGCAAAGAAGCGAAACGCACTGCTGCGGTATCCTGCAAGGGTCATGCGGGTAACGTGTCCTTGGACTTCTGTCATGCACATGGAGGCGGGATCGGGATAACACACCAATACGCCCCGTTTCTCAAGGGGTCTCCCAACCCAATACGGCATTAGGAAGGCCGTGCCGCCCGCCGCGTGAAAACGACGCGCCAAATCGGTTGGCCAATGCCGGTCGAGCCCCTACATTCGCACCATCTTCACCCCGGCGGCGCCTTTCGGGGACAGCCGGTTGCCCGACGCGGCACGGCACGGGGGCTCCGAGAGGCCCGTGGCGACCGGAAGCAGCTTTTTATCCGGCGACGAAAGCAAGGATACCCTTTGATGTCGAACCGCTCCCTCTCCCGCTTTCTCGGCGACAGCCCCGGACGGGTGCTGATCAAGCTGATCTTCCTGTCCTTCGTGGTCGGCGTGCTGCTGTCGGCGCTCAACCTGCATCCGCTCGACCTGTTCGACGGTCTGATCGACTTCATCCAGCGGCTTTGGAACATGGGTTTCGAGGCGCTGGGACGTCTCGGCAGCTACTTCGTGCTCGGCGCCGTCGTGGTCATCCCGGTGTGGGTGGTGCTCAGGCTCCTGAGCCTCGGCCGGCGCGACTAGCAGCCCCGCCGCTCAGGCGAATTCGGCCGCCACGCGGTGCAGCGTGGCGTGCCGGCGCGCCAGCCGGTCGATGTCGGTCAGATAGCCGCCGCCCAGCACGCCGGCGAGCGGAATGCCGGCGGCCCGCACGGTCCGGATGACGAAACGGTCGCGCGCCTCCAGTCCCTCGTCGGTGAGAGAGAGCCGCCCGAGCCTGTCGTCCTCATGCGGATCAACCCCGGCATTGAAGAACACGATGTCCGGCCGGTAGGACGCCAGCGCCTGCGGCAGGCTCGCGGCCAGCACCTCCAGATAGGCGTCGTCTCCCACGCCGTCCTCCAGCGCGATATCCAGCGTCGAGGCGACCTTGCGCACCGGGTAGTTGCGTCTTGCATGCACCGAGAGCGTGAAGACGGACGGGTCGTTGGTGAAAATCTCCGCCGTTCCGTCGCCCTGATGCACGTCGAGATCGACCACCATCGCACGGCGGATCGCACCGTCGGCGATCAAGAGCCGGATGGCCACCGCGACATCGTTGAACACGCAAAAGCCGGCGCCATGACGCTTGCGCGCATGATGGCTGCCGCCGGCGGTATTGCAGGCGATACCATGCTCCAGCGCGAGATTTGCCGTCAGCACCGTGCCGGCGGTGGCGCAGCGGGCGCGAAAGCCGACCGCCTCGCTCATCGGCAGGCCGATCTCCCGGGCGACATTTGCCGGCACATTCGCCGAGAACACCTGGTCGACATAGGCGCGCTCATGGGCAAGCGCCACCCATGCGGCCGGCGCCGGCGCCGGCCGGTGGAAGGTGCCGGGCGCAACGATCCCCTCTTCCACCAGAACCTCGGCGACCCGGCGGAACTTGTTCATGGGAAACCGGTGGTTTGCCGGAATTTCGGCGCAAAAGGCCGGATGGTGAACGACGGCAAGCGACATGACGGCAGGCCCGGGAAGAGGACAGGGATGCAAGGGACGTGATCCCGGTTATGGCGCCTTTCGGACGAACGGCAAGCACAACCAGGGTCGCTCCCGGGCAGGGCTTGATTCCGGCGAGACAAACCCCGATATTGAGATCATATCTGATCCCCGCCGGACACGCCGAAAGGCCTCCGGCGGGGTTATTTTTTCACCGGTGCGGCCCGCAGGCACCGGGAAGCAGGCAGACCCGGCCGTGGGCCGGACACAGTTTCAGGGCCGAGCGATGCAGTCTCCCTCCCCCATTCGTGCGATTGCATTTGTCGACGGTCAGAACCTGTTTCACGCTGCCAAGGCAGCCTTCGGCTATCACTATCCCAACTACAGCGTGACCAAGCTGGCACAGGCCGTGTGCGCGCAACAAGGATGGGAGCTGGAGGCAACCCGGTTCTACACCGGCGTGCCCGACGCAAAGGACAATGCCTTCTGGAACCATTTCTGGATCGCGAAGGGCGCGCAGATGGGGCGCGAGGGCGTGCATGTGATCACCCGCCCGCTGCGCTACCGCACGAAGTCGCTGCGCCTGCCCGACGGCAAGTTCCACAAGTTCGTGGTCGGGACGGAAAAGGGCATCGACATCCGCATCGCGCTCGACATCATCCGCTTCGCGCACAAGCGGGCCTATGACGTCGCCCTCGTCTTCTCGCAGGATCAGGATCTGGTGGAAGCCGCCACCGAATTGCGCCGGATCGGCCGGGAACAGAACCGGTGGCTGAAGATCGCCTCCGCCTATCCCGACAACAGCCGGCGCAAGACCCGCGGGATCGAGAAAACCGACTGGATCCCCCTCTCCCGCGAGCTCTACGACGACTGCCTGGACCCGCGCGACTATCGGCCGAAGGCGTAGCCGCGCGGATCACCGCGACATTCAGCCGGAAACCGCCCGCGACCACTCCATCGGCTGCAGGCAAGCGCCGCCAGCCGGCAACAGGCTTGGCCTGTCCGCCACCTGCAACCGTGCGGCGTGATCGGCTCCGCGTGAGCGCGCTTTACAGCATGATTGCAATTTTACATTATTATTACCCTTAATTGCATCCAGTCCTTCTACTGAGGTAATTGCCATGGTAGCGCTATCGAGATACGACAACGGGGCAGAGTTTTTCGACCCCGCAAGCGACGCAAGCTTCACCGCTCAAGAGCTGGTCTATTCCGGACAACGCTTTTTGCTGGTGACAGAAACGGGAGATGAAGACGGCGGCCAACACCTCTTCGAAGTCGAGGAAAACTCGCTTGCACATGTCGCAAGCGATACCATCATCGATCTCGAAACCCTGTTCTCGCCCACGATTTCTTCTTTCGCAGACCGTTTCAACAGGAACCTGTCATGCCAGGTGTCGTCCAAAGATGACCACGAGCTTGCTCATGACATGGCGAAGTCCCTGGTCGGCAACTATTCCTCGAAGTCCGGGCCGGACGGCGGAAACCTTGCCTGCGTCTGGGCTGTGCGGCGCATCCTCAAGAAGGCATTGGGACGCGTGGTTCACAAGAGCGATCTGACCACCACGTTCGAGAACGAGCTTGACGACTGCTTCTCGGATGACCTTCCCGAGAGCGACATCCTGCCCGGCGGGATCGTCATCTCGCCAACGACCTGGAAAAAGGTCGGGAACAAGACAGTCAGGGTCGGAACCGGTCACGTCGGCATCCTGGGCGAAGGAAGCGGAGACTCTCGCCTGATTTATTCGAACTCTTCCAGCAACGCCAATTGGGCGCAGAATTTCACGGTCGCGTCGTGGTACGCGCGCTACCGCGACAAAAAGGGACTGAGCGTCCATTTCTACCCGATTCCGTTCTACAGCCTGTTGAGCAGCTGACCCGGATCGAAGCCCTGCGGCAGGCGGCGGTCCGGGACCGTTCCCCGAACCGCCCAACCAGGCTTCTAGCGCGACCCGCCGAGACCGCGATAGAGGGCATCGAGCTGTTCGACCGTGATCGACGTCTGCGGCAGGCCCGCCGCCACATCGGCGACGATACCGTCGGCATCGCTCAACAGCGTCTCGCCCGCAGGCGCGAGCCGTGCCAGGCTCTGGCGCGCGTCGCGGTCGCTCTTTTCCGTCGTCACGAAGCCGAGCTTTTCCAAAGGCTTCAGCGCCCGCGTCACCGCAGACGGGGTGAGCCCCACCGCGCGGGCAAGGTCGACGCGGGTGGCGCGTGCCTGCGGAAACGCGGAAAGGCTGCGCAACAACCGATATTCGCCCAGACTGACGCCACGAATGGCGGACAGGGACCGGTCGAACCGTTTCTCGATCAGGCTCGCAACATCCATGAGAGAAAACGCAAGCGCTTCCATAGTCTTAACTCCTATACGTGATTTATAATGGATTGTTTCGTGATATATACGTGAGCACTCACGTATATTCAACCCCCTCGCTTCAGGGCGATGCGCGACGGTCAAAGCTCCCGCGCGCAAATGTCTCCCGCGACTTGATGTTGCGCCCGGCCGCGCCACTCGCATCGCGGCTTTCGTCGCCTGTCTTCGCTGCCGGCGGCACCACCGGGGTCACACGGCAGTTGCCGAGCGCGCATGTGCATGCAAGGTGTATCCTTCGTCGGAGGCCCGGTCGGCGAAGGCGATTCCATCGATCGGGCACCGCCCGCCCGATCAGTCTTTACGGACACGCCCGTGCATCCCGCCCGTTCCGCGCAGTCGCGCGCCATTCGCCCATTCGACGTGACCAACCGCACGGTGTTCGCCATCGCGGTGCCGATGACGCTCGCCTATCTGTCGACGCCCCTGCTCGGGCTGGTCGACACCGCCGTCATCGGACAACTGGGCGACGCGGCGCTTCTCGGCGGCATCGCGCTCGGCGGGATCCTGTTCGATCTGGTGTTTGCCAGCTTCAATTTCCTGCGCTCCGGCACCACCGGCCTGACGGCACAGGCGGTCGGCGCGGGCGACGGCAAGGAGGAGCGCGCCGTGCTGTTTCGCGCCGGCCTGCTGGCGCTTGCTCTCGGGCTTTGCGTTGTGGCGCTGCAGGTGCCGATCCTCTCCGCCGGCCTGTGGCTGATGGGCGGCAGCGAGGCGGTGAAGGCGGCGACCGCCAGCTATTTCACCGTGCGCACGCTTTCCGCGCCCGTGGCGCTTTTGAACTACGCCTATCTCGGCTGGTTCATCGGGCGCGGCCAGTCGATGACCGCGCTCCTGCTGCAGACCGGTCTCAACGGACTGAACATCGCGCTGTCGGTGTGGTTCGTGCTCTATCTCGACTGGGGCGTGGCGGGCGTTGCCGGCGCCACCGTATTGAGCGAACTGGCAACGGCGGGCGTCGGCACGCTGCTTGCCATGCGGGCGCTCAGCGGGCGGGCCTGGCCGTCTCGGGCGCGGATCTTCAACATGGCGCGCTTCAGGCGCATGATTGCGCTCAACCGCGACATCCTGATCCGCTCCTTCGCGCTGATCTTCGCCTTCGCCTTCTTTGCCTCGCGCTCCGCCGTTCAGGGCGACACGATCCTCGCCGCCAATGCGATCCTGGAGAAATTCTTCCTGATTTCCGGCTACTTCCTCGACGGGCTGGCAACCGCCGCCGAACAGCTCGCCGGCAAGGCGGTGGGCGCGCGCTACCGCCCGGCCTTCGACAAGGCGGTGCGGCTCAGCGTCCTGTGGGGCTTCGCGCTGGCGCTCGTGGCTGCGTTGATCTTCATGGCCGGCGGCCAGGCGCTGATCGACTTCATGACCACGGCGGAGGACGTGCGCAGCGTCGCGGCGACCTATCTGCCCTGGGCGGCGGCAACCCCGCTTCTCGGGGTGCTCGCCTTCCAGATGGACGGGGTCTTCATCGGCGCCACATGGTCGCGCGACATGCGCAACATGATGCTGGTGTCGCTGGCGCTGTTTCTCGCCGCCTACTGGGTGCTGTTCCCGCTTCTCGGCAACCACGGACTGTGGCTGGCCTTCTCGCTGTTCATCGCCGCACGCGGGCTGACGCTTCTTGCCATATCGCGAAAGCGCGCGGCGGAAACCTTCCCCGAGACGGGCTGACGCGGACCGTCAGCGCAGGCAGTCGAGGATCTCCGCCTCGTCGATCAGGCCGACGACCGCGCCCGCCTCCATGACGACCAGCGTGCCGGCACCCTCGCGCTTCATCGCGATCACCTCGCGCACCGGCGTCTTCGGCGCGCAGCTGACCGCATCGGCCACCAGGGCCTCGCCGTTCACCGGACGCATGATGTCGCGCGCGCGCAAGACGCCGAGCGGGTTCATATGGGCGACGAACTCGGCGACATAATCGGTCGCGGGCTTGCGCACGATCTCCTGCGGCGTGCCGAGCTGGATCACCCGCCCGCCTTCCATGATGGCGATGCGGTTGCCGATCTTGGCCGCCTCGTCGAGATCGTGGCTGACGAAGACGATGGTCTTGTTGAGCTTGTCCTGCAGCGCCAGCAGCTCGTCCTGCAGATGGCCGCGGATCAGCGGGTCGAGCGCCGAAAACGGCTCGTCCATCAGCAGGATCGGCGCGTCGGTGGCAAAGGCGCGGGCCAGCCCGACGCGCTGCTGCATGCCGCCGGACAGCTCGTGCACATACTTG
>MDTG01412193.1_pt1 | contig 52459 bp, 48 predicted proteins | sample 811421 | NCBI WGS metagenome assembly MDTG01 (sample SAMN05326645, study PRJNA326480) | marine metagenome | isolation source: seawater | place: Pacific Ocean: South East | collected 2011
TGTCTTAAGACAAAGTACCATCGGCGCTGAAAGGCTTGACTTCCGAGTTCGGAATGGGATCGGGTATAACACTTTCGCAATAGTTACCAGGCGGTGAATGTATATAAATGGAATTGATTATTGTAAAGTAAATAATCAATCGATAAAATAAGTAAATAGAATGAAAATAAGCATAATAATACCAGTTTTTAATGAAAAAAATTATATTTTAGAAATTTTAAAAAAAGTAAATTTTCAAAAAAAAAAATTTGACTTAGAAATTATTATTAGTGATGACTGTTCGAATGATGGAACCAAAGAAATTCTTGATAACAATAAAGATCTTTATGACAAAATTATTATCAGTGACAAAAATCAAGGTAAAGGAGGGGCGATTATAAATGCGTTAGATTTAGTTGCTGGCGACTACGTATTAATCCAAGACGCTGACTTAGAATATGACCCGGAAGATTATCAAAAATTGATAGATCCAGCTATAAATCAAGATGCTGACGTTGTTTATGGTACAAGATTTAAAGGCTCAGAAGCAAAAAGAATTCTTTATTTTAAAAATAGATTAGCAAATTTTATTTTAAGTTTACTTGTTAGTATTTTAACGAATATAAATTTTTCTGATATAGAAACTGGATACAAGTTAATTAAAACTAAATTAGTTAAAAAAATAAATCTAAAAGAAAAATCATTTGCTATAGAAGTAGAGCTAACTATGAAATTAGCAAAAATGAATTTAAGATTTTATGAGGTTGGGATAAGTTATAATGGAAGAACTTATGAAGAGGGTAAAAAAATTTCAATTAAAGATGGTTTTATAGCTTTACAAAAAATATTTTTTTATAAATTTTTTAATTAAAGTTAATACTTTTTGATAAAAATATACCTACCTTTGATGTCAAACTTAACATTATCATCATGATTTACACATATTAATTTTGCATTAAAACAGGATCTCCAAAAATTTTCATTCTTAGCAGATCTTACATAATTAAAATTTCCTATATTTTCTTTAATATAATTTAATTTTGGTTGAGCAAACCAAGGAAAGTTTCTAAATTTATATATATCTGATCTTTTGAATTCATCTGAAATTCTTAAGATATTAGAAATATTGAAGTAAAAACAAGTTAAAGCAAAGAATATAATAAAGTTTTTTCGACTATAGTTTTTACTATCACCATTAATCATTTCAATTAATAAAAAAATAAAAATTATTATAATTGCAAAGCCAAACCTAAATTGAGGAAAATTCAAAAACCAAATAAATAAAGTAAGGAGTGAACCAAATAATAAATACAGATTTCCATCTCTTAAAAAATTTTTTTTAAATATTGTAAGTCTTAATATCAATGCAATTAAGAATATTATTAATATAAATGGTATAATTTTTGCAACAAAATATGATGTAAACCAATGACTTACCCAATTAAAATTTTTATTAAATTCAACTTCATTATAAATAATTTCTGTTTGATGATAAAAACCTCTAGTCCAATTTTTTGTTAATTTTTTTGAATCCTCAATATTTTTATAATCATAAACCCATTCATTTGTATCAGGTGATAAACAAGTTTTTTTTATCAAATAATTAAAGCATCCTGTCTTTAAGAAACTATTAAATGAAAATGTAAAAATAATTAAAAAAAGCGGAATTATTATTTTTTTATAATTAAACAAATTTTTAATTTTTTTTTGCGCTAATAAATGCATCATAATAATTGGAAAAAAATACACATTTGAAACTTTTATTAATACAGAGGAACAATAAATTAATAATAGTTTTGAATTTTGTAATTGTGTTATATTCTTTTTCTTCCAAATATATTCAAAGAACAAATACAATAAAAAAAATTGACCGATATAGTCATACCCATATTCGGAAATTCTTTTAAATTTTAAAATTAACAGGAATAAAACAATAGATAGCAAATAAGATTTTTGTTCTTTAATTTCAATACACAAATAACCAATTAGAGAAAGATAAAATAAATATATAGGAATATGAATCAGATTTAGATCAAAATATTCTATTTTAAAGAGACTTTGTACATAAGCGTAAATTGATGAATAAAAATATCTTTCATCTAAATTTGCTAAACCAAACTTTATGCTACCATCAGTAAGTTCTCTAATATGTTGAAAATGATAAGTAGTAAAATCTTCATGAGTCTTAGAAATAATCAATCCAGAAAAAAATAAAAAACTAATAATTAAATTAATTTTAACGTTTTTCGATTTGGATAGAAAAATATAATAACCAAATCCAAATATTAAAATTAATAGATTAATAGAGTTATTACTTCCAATAACAAGATGGTAAATAAATGATATGGGTAAAATAAATAAAATTCCTAAAAAAAAAAAATTAAATTGATTTTTCTGCCTAGTATTTATCAAAAAGTATTTATCAAATAATAAACCATACCCAATAAATGAGCACAAACTTATAAAAGTTATTAAAAAAAAAATAATTGTATCAATAATCATTAATTAAGAATTTTAATTTTTTTGTTTAAAAGCAAAAAGATAAAAATATATAATGTTATTGAAAATAAAATTGTATATTGATTTGGGATACCTAAAAAAGATAGTAATATTGGTAATATTATTAATAAATTAATAATTAGTATTGTAAAAATATAAGAGAATTTATTTAATAGTAAATGATGAAGATGATTTTTATCTGGAAAAAAAGGGTTCTTTTTTTTTGCTATCCTAAATAAAAACAATCTAAACATATCAATTCCAGGAAACATCATTAAAATAAAAATCTTATCTGCACTGAAAGTAAAATTATAATTGTAATTTTTAATTACTAAGTAGGCTATAACTAAAGAAAAAATATATATACCACTATCACCCATAAATATTTTTCCATTAATATTTAATTTAAATATAAATATTAATGAACACAGTAAAAAGATTAAGAAAATATTTTTAATATCAAAAATTATTAGACTTAAAATCAAAATTATAAAATAGCTTGATGACTGTAAATTTATACCATCAAACATATTGCAGGCATTTATAAATAGTAAAAAACATAATAGAGTAAAAATAAAAGAATATTTTCCTAAATGAATGGTTTGACTGATAAAAGAAAATCTTAAGTCTGTAATTATTAAGGAATTATCTAAAAATAATATTACAAAAACAATAATGGTTAAAATTAAAAGTTTATAATTTGGATTAAGATTTTTTTTATCATCAATAGCTCCAACTAAGAAAATTAAAATTGTAGCACAAAGAAAAATAATAAACTGAAATTTTGAGTAAAAGATATGTTGTATTAAATTTAAATTATATAGATTTGTAAAAATTAAAAATGAAAATAATAAAATATTAAATAAAACTATATATCCGCCTAATAAAGGAGTTTTGATTTTATGTATTTTTCTTTTATTTGGAAAATCATAAACATTAATAAATTTAGAAATCTTATTGTGAAATAAATTAATAAATAAATTAAATATAAGAAATATAAGTATAAATTCTAAATTATTCATAGGTTTTTCTTTCTAAAATATAAAAAAAATCCAATTGGGAAATATATTAATATTGAAAACCAATTATTAAAAAAGTTTCCAGATGGGACAATTGGCCAAAGATTTAAAAAAATACCCATCAAAATTAATAAAGATTTATCGCTCATATTTTTAATCTTTTGAAAATTCCTACTTATAAATTCTTTGAACAATTTAATTAACAAATAAATAAAAAAAGATATTAAAAATATAAATCCAATTAATCCATTTTCAGCAAGAATTTGGATATACATATTATGAGGGTGTGTTGAGCAACTAAATTCATTTACAAAATACTTTTCATCAGAGCATAGTTTTCTAAACATTTTATTACCAACGCCAAATATTTTATTTTCTTTGAACATTTTAAAAGCTGTTTGGTAGTGTGCTTGATAAACTTTTGTAAATATCGTTAAGTTTTTTATTTTGCTGCTATCTTCAGTGTTTTCTTTACTTTTGTTATTATCATAAAAAATAGTTCTAATTGGATCAAATAAGTTATAATAAATTCTATAACCAATCTTACTTTTAAATTTAAAATTTGAAACATGTTCTGTTTGATAAGCTGTAATTAAATTATCTTTAACTACTATAATAGATATTGCTGTGATTAAGACTAAGATAGATATTAAAATTTGTTTTCTATAATTTACAAAAAGTAAAAAAAATAAAAAACAAAATAAAAATAACAAAGCAAGGGAAGACCTTGATCCTGATAAAAATATTAAAACAGATATACAAAAAAATAAAAATAAAAAAATATATTTATTTTTTTTCTCGAACAAACATAAATAGCTAGCTAATAATAATGGGAAAAATCTAATTAAATAACTTCCCAATACCCCTTCATCACCAAATAATCCATTAAGTTTATCTGGATTTTCAATTTTAAAACCCAATAAATTAAAACCTATAATGAATTGAAAAATAGCATCAATAAAAAGGATTGTTACTGTAATTAAAATACCTCTAGAGAAGTATACAACTAGTTCTTTGTTTTCATTAAGAAAATAATTTATAGCAAAAATTAAAAATACAAATCGAAAATAAAAAAAGGAACTTTTAAGCGAAAAAAGTATATCATCTGTAAATAATGACCTTACACTTATATAAAGAGTATATATGATTAAAATTTTAAATAGTAATTTATCTAAATATTTGAAATTCTGATCTTTAAATAAATAATAAATAAAAATTAAGTTAATTATAACTATACCTAAGTCCGATAATAAAGGACCTGATATTAATAAAGCTGGCATTAGAACGATTAAATAGTTCGCTATATTTTTTAAATTTATTGGCATTACTGTTTTTTAATCAGATCTTCTAAATTTCTTTTCAAATCATTAAGTATGTTTTCTTTTACATAATTTTTATCACAAAAAACTTTTGCATTATTTCCAAGATCATACTTTTGTTTGTCAGTTAGATTAATAAATTTAATAACATTATTTACTAAACCATTTGTATCTTCTGCATCTGACGCAAATCCGGAACTTGAATTCTCTATTATTTCTTTAGCTTCTCCGGATATTGATGCAATTATTGGTTTTTGGGCCGACATATAAGTCTGTAATTTACCCGGTATAGTTTTTTGGTATGTGGAATTATTTTGAAGACTTAAATAGAGAGCATCAGCATGATTTAAAAATGATTTTATGCTGCTAAGTGGAACAGGTTTAATTAATATAAATTCTTTTTGGAGATTATTAATTTCAATTAGTTTTTTTAATTCTTTTTTAAATCTTCCATCCCCAATTATTATCCATTCAATTTTTGTTAAGGTTTTTAAAATTTTTGCAGCCTCTATTAAAGTTATAAATGATTGTGCCTCTCCAATATTTCCAGTGAACATTATTCTCGTAACATCACTATCTTTTTTGTTTAATGCTTTTGAGTATTCAATATTACTTTCACCTATTCCCTCTTCTGGCCACGAAGGAAAAAAAATACATTTATTTTTGGTAATTTTTTCTATCTCTATTTTCATAGAATTTGATTGAGCTAAGATTAAATCAGAATTGTTATAAATATATTTAACAATTTTTTTTAAAAAATTAATTAAATATTTATTTTTAATTTTTTTTAAATCAATAATTGTATCTGGCCATAGATCTAAAACCCACAAAACTGTTTTAACTTTAAATAATTTATTTACCAAAATTATTGGCAAAACACTATAAATTGGTGATGGACAAAATAAAAATAAAATTTTGAATTTTTTTTTATACAGAACAGATAAACTGTAAAAAAAAGATACTATAAAAAAAGACAAATAGTTTAATATTAAAAAAAAATTATTTGCGTATCTAGGTATTACTGGAATCCTTATTATTCTTTCATTCAAAAATTTATTATCATCACTAGTTTTAAAGTCCTTAAAATACTTTTTGCTTGGATAACTTGGATAAGCAGTTAAAACTATATTTTTACATTTACTTGACGTAAAAAATTTTATTAATTCATTAATCCTAAAATTTTCTGGCCAAAAATATTGAGTGAAAAATAGAATTTTCAATTTTTTTTATATTTGTTTCTTCCAAGTATTTTGATTTATATAGTTAATATAACTAATTAGAATATTCTGAAAAATACTTGAAAAATTATTACATTCATAATCTGATACACGTTTGTTAATAATAACATTTTTTGATGAAATTAATTTTTCAATACTTTCTAAATCAAAATGACACATTGGGACTACACCGTACTCCATACCCTCCTGTCTTTCATTTGTCGATCGTAAATTTATAGCTTTAAAACCCATTATACTCGCTTCCTCCGTTATGGAGCCACTATCTGATAACACAAACTTTGCGTTTAATTGTAAGTTTGAATAATCGATATAAGAAAATGGTTTATGAAATATAATGTTCTTATAACTCAAATTATACTTTTGAATTTTTTTCATAGTCCTTGGGTGAGTTGAAACAATAATTTTTTCTTTACCTCTTTTCTCTAAATAATTTAATAAATTGATAAATTTTACTAAATTCTTTTTTGTATCCACATTTTCTTCTCTATGTACGCTTATTAAAAAATAATTTTTTTTACTCAATTTTAATTCGTTTAATACTTTAGACTTAAAAATTTTTTTTTTATAAAAGTTAAAAACCTCATCAAGTGGGCTCCCTATTTTAAAAATTGTGTCAGGGCTTAAATTTTCACGCAGAAGATTTTCTTTTGCTATATGGCTATAAGTAATATTTACGTCAGATATATGATCTATGATTTTTCTATTTATTTCCTCAGGAACACGTTGATCATAACATCTGTTCCCAGCTTCTATATGAAATATTGGGATTTTATTTCTTTTTGCACAATATGCTGTTAGGCAACTATTTGTATCACCTAAAATGACAAAAGCATCCGGTTTTTCCCTGATAATTATTTTATCAACCTCAGACAGCATTTTTGATATTGAATTAATTACAGAATTTTTTTTTCTAATATCTATTTGATAATCTGGGTTTTTAATTAATAAATCTTTAAAAAAAATTTTATTTAATTCATAATCATAATTTTGACCTGTATGAACTAATTTATGATCTGAAAATTTATCTAAACAATTTATGACTCTAGACAATCTAATTATTTCAGGCCTAGTTCCTACAACCGTAAGAATTTTTAATTTTTTCATATTCTGTATGTATCTGGCTTATTAACATTAAAAACTTCATTACTCCATAACAAAACTATCAAATTACTAGATCCTGTATTTTTTATATAGTGTTGCCAACCAGGTATACTCTCAATTACAGTAGGATCATTTCCACTGATTAAGAACTTCATTTTTTTTTTTGAGGATATATCCTTCATATAGAATTCACCTTTACCACTAACAACTAAAAATTTTTCTACTTTAGAATGGTGAAAGTGATGACCTCTAATTTGGTTTTTCTTTGCAACAAATACTGAAAATTGGCCATTAGAATTTGTTTTGATAAACTCTAAGAAGGATCCTCTTGAGTCAACATTTGATTTTAATTTATATTGAACTTTATTTTTTGGTAAAAAACTTACATAAGTTGAATATAAATCCCTAACAAATTTTTTATTTAAATTATTAATATAAAAATTTTTTCTATTATTTTCGAAACTTAATATTAATTTAGATAAATCACTTACAGAAATTTTTTTAATTGATTTGAATTTTTCTATAATTTTATTTTTAACATAAGTTTGATTTTTCATTTTAATTAATAAATCGACTAAATCATCAATATAAAGCAAATTTAGTTTATAATTAGGATCTATTATATTTAATGTTTTATTTCTTGATGCGTTGTAACAAAAAGTACTTACAACACTGTTATAGTTTGGTTTTGACCATTTACCAAAAAGATTTGGTAGTCTAAGTATTATAACTTTTGATTTATTTTTTGTTGAAAAGTTATTTAATATTTTTTCACAAATTTTTTTAGATTTTCCATATTTATTATTTTTTTTTACTTGAATTGTTGAGCTAAAAAAAATTTTTTTTTTTCAAATTATTTTTTAAAAGGTAATTACAGATATATTCGGTAAGCTCAATATTATCTTTATTAAAAGTTTTTTTTTTATTTGGTTTATTGACGCCAGCAAAGTGAAATATAATTTCAGATTTATTTAAAATTAAATTTAATTTTTTTTTTGATGTTTTTCTTGTAATGGGGAAAATATTATCTTTAGATCCTAATAATAAATTAAAAGTTAAATTTTTAGCTAAAAAACCATTTGCCCCTGTAATAGCAATATTCATCTTTTTAGTTTTTTTTGATTACAATATTTAATTTTTTAATAGTTTCTTTTAAGTTTAATCTCTTAGTGTTTTCTGACGTATAATCATTTTGATGTTTGATTTTTTTATTTCCTTTTGAAAAAAATTTATCATAATTCAAATCTCGATTATCAAAAATAATTTTATAATAACCTTTGTACTCTATTGACTGACGTAGCTCTTCTTTAGTTATAAGGGTTTCATGATACTTTTCACCATGTCTTGGACCTATAATCTTTATTTTTGGTTTTTTATTTAAAATTTTCGACAATGAATTAATTACAGTTTCTATGGTTGCTGCTGGAGATTTTTTTACAAAAATTTCTCCATTGTTTCCATTCATAAAAGCAAAAAAAACAAGAGACAAGGCTTCTTTCATTGTCATCATGAACCTGGTCATTTGAACATCTGTAGCTGTAACAACATTTTTATCTTTGATTTGGTTTACGAATAAAGGAACAACAGATCCTCTTGAATAAATTATATTTCCATATCTTGTAATACATATATTTGTTTTTCCAGAATTTCTTGATCTGGCAATTATCACTTTTTCCATCATTGATTTGGAAACTCCCATTGCATTAATTGGGTAAACAGCTTTATCAGTACTTAAGCAAATTATTTTTTTTACTTTAGCTTTAATTGCATTATCTAACAAATTTTCGACACCAATTATATTTGTTTTGACTGCTTCCATGGGATAAAATTCACAAGATGGTACTTGTTTTAATGCGGCAGCATGAAAAACATAATCAACATTTTGAACTACATTCTCGACACTTTTATAATTTCTTACATCTCCAATATAGAATTTCAATCTCTTGTCGCTAAATTTTTTTCTCATATCGTCTTGTTTTTTTTCATCTCTGCTAAAAATTCTTATTTCTTTGACTCTGATTTTGAGTAATTCTTTTGACATTGCACTGCCAAAGGATCCTGTACCGCCAGTAATTAAAACAATTTTATTTTCAAATAATTTTTTATTCATACCAACTATTATTTTTTAAATTATGTTTTTTGTTATTTCTATCAATATACCCTCGTGTATACGAGAATAATCTTAGAAGGCTATATAAAAATAAGAATTTCATGTTTTTAAACTTATCAGTGCTGATAATCAATTTCTCCAAAAATAATAGTAAAAAATTTATTTTTGGTATTTTGGTTATTAATATAAAAACTAAATTTTTCTCTAACCTATTATATATAGTTTTTTTTGCCAATAATTTATTAATATTAATTAAGTTTTTCATCCCATCTCTACCAAGGTGATAATATTTTTTTACATAATTATTTATATTTGGTTTTCCTTCATCATGTAAGATTTTTGCTTTAGTTTGGAGTAATTTAAACCCATTTTTTTTATACCTATATCCAAATTCATGGTCTTCAAAACCATATCCGGTAAATCTTTCATTAAAATATTTTAACTTAGCCATATATTTTGAATTTATAAATCCTAAATTCATAGCAACAATCTTATCTGGTTCTATCTGTTTATTTTGAATATCTGAAATTTTAAAATGAGTTCTATTTCTATAATTAATATGATTATATTTTGCTATATATTTTTTTGGATAATCTACTACACCAGAAAGAATTGTCAGTTGATCTATTTTATTAAAATCTTTGGCATAACATTTCAAAAATTTTTTGCTAGGAATACAATCATCGTCAATAAGAATAATTTTTTTGTATTTTGCTTTTTTTATCCCATAATTTCTTTTTGCGGATAAGTTATTTTTAAAAATATTAAAGTATTTAATTTTAAAATTTTTTTTATTTTTTGGAAAAAGTTTCACTTTATATTTGCTAAAGCTATCACATATTAATATTTCTAAATTAATGAATTTAGTAATTTGTTTTTCTAACTTGATAAGTATTTTGTTAACTTGTTTTTCTCTTTTATACGTGGGTATAATTAAGCTAATATTCACATATTTCATTTCAATTAAACATTAATCACTTCTGAACCTTTGTTTGTAAATTTAAAGTCTATGTGTTGAAGTTTACTTAAACTTTTAATTATTTTTTTCTTATTATTTGGTTTTACCAAAAATAAAAAATAACCCCCTCCGCCTGCACCCAATAATTTTCCTCCTATAGCGCCTGAGCTAATTGCAGTGTTATAAATATTATCAAGATTTAACGAAGAAACACTTTGATCTAGTTTTTTTTTTAACATCCAATTTTCATGAAGAATTTGTCCACATTCTTTGAAATTTCCAGAGATCAATTCATTTTCAAAATTATGCGCTAAGTTTGAGAGTTTCTCATAATTAACAAATTGATTTCCTGATTTTTTAATATTTAGAAGAATTTTATTAGCTTGACGATTTATGCCTGTATAAAAAAGCATTAAATGATTATTAAAATCTTTTTTTAAATTTTCTTTTAATTTTAACTCTTTTTGAAGTACTTTCCCTCTGTGGAACTCAAACTTGTTTAAACCTCCATATGCGGTTGAGTACTGATCTTGCATTCCAATTAACTTTTTACATTTAATTATTTCAATTTTACAAGCTTCTTTAGCTAGACTTTTTAATGTTATCTTTTTATTTTTTAGACGGTAAATTAAATTTACAAGTCCAACTGTCAATGCACTTGAAGACGCTAGTCCACTACCAGAAGATGGTATATCAGCTACAGTAACTATTTCTATTCCATTTTTTATTTTATAATTTTTTAATGTCTCTCTTATAATTTGATGCTTAATTTTTTTTAAAGAATTTTCAGTTTCTGTCTCTGAATATGATATTCTTATCTCTTTATTGTGTCTCCTGTTTAAGGCAACATATATATACTTGTCTATTGTAGTTACAATTACTCTACCTTTAACTGATGACTTGTTATTAAAATAATCTGATCCTCCTCCAGCAAAACTTATTCTAAAAGGGGTTTTTGACAATAGCATAATTTTATTTATAGTGTGTTCTGTGAAATTTCCAAATAAAAAGTATATTACAATAAAAAGTTATAAAGATGATTATTACTTTTTTTTAAAACATGGTTACAAATCTATAGACACATCTAAATTAGATAAAATTATTAAAATTTTAGACAAAGCTTATCAAGACCCTAAAAGAAAGATTTTAGTTTGTGGCAATGGGGGTTCCGCTGCTTTAGCTGATCATTTTGCATGTGATCACCAAAAAATTTTAAATGAGACAAAGTCATTAAAACCTTTTTTAGTAAGTTTGTGCTCAAATTCAGCTTTAATGACAGCAATTTCAAATGATAATAAATATCAAGATGTATTTAGTGATCAAATAAATCAAATAGGAAGGCAAAATGATGTTTTAATTACAATCAGCTCATCTGGAAAATCGCCAAATATAATTAATGCAATAAAATCTGCAAAAAAAAAGAGAATTAAAACTATTAGCCTTACTGGTTTTAATGGTGGTTTATCTAAAAAAATTGCAGATTTAAATTTGCATATTGACTCCGATAATTACGGTATAATTGAAAGCCTACATCATACAATAATGAATTTAATTTCTCAGTTCTTAAAAAACAAATATTTTTCTTTGAATGAAATTAAGTCTAGAAAATTCTAGTAAAATTTTAGGATTAAATAACTAAACAAATGTTATTTTTTTTATCTCTTTTTATTATTACTTCATTATTTATTATTGGTAATTTTATTTCAAAATTTTTAAATCTGGATACTTTTGAAAAACCTATTTTTGCTATTGGTTTTCTTGTTACTTTCCTTAATTATTTATATTTTAATCTTAATTTAACTATTAATACTATTTTCTATCTATATTTCTTTGTTCTTATTGCCTCTCTTATTTATAGTTTGATTTTTAATAAAATAAAATTTAATGAACTCAAGTATATTTTTGGTTCTGTTGTATTGTTGTTAATATTATTTCAGTTAATTTTTAATTTTTATGGTGAACAGCATTTCGTATTTAGAGGAAATCAACAAGACAGCTTTGTTTACCTAAGTACTGCATTAGCTTTTTTAAACAATACTTACGATGAGCTAATTAGTTTTAGAGAAAATCTTAATATTGATTTATATCAAAAATATTATTTGATTAGAGCTCTCCCACTTATTGAGTTCAGACCATCTGTAGGGTTAAGTATCGCATTATTAAATAATCTAAATTTTATAGATATAATTTTTTCGGGATTTTTATTTAAAATTTTATGCACTATATTAACATTATTTTCCTCGATATATTTATTTAAATGTTTTGAGAAAAAAACTTTTGGTATATTTATTCTTTCTCATTGTTTTGTTCTAAGTTTGTTTTTCTTTTATAATTTTGAAATTGATGCATTCTCATTAATTTTATCTACTCCATTTTTAATTTTAATTTTAGCTTACTCCTTCTCACTTGAAAAAAATCTAATAAATAATGAAAAAATATTTTTGGTAAAGTATATAATTCTTTGGTCGCTTTTTTTTATAATTTATCCTAATGGGGCTGCTGTTTTTATGACACCGATAGCATTTTGGATCATATATATTTTATTCAAAAACAAACTAAAGTTTTTTGAAATAAAAAAATTATTTATCTATATAATTCTATTCCTACTTATTATCGCACCTACCTATAAAACTACTATTTTATACTTGTTTGAGGAGATCCAAGTTGGGTTAGGCTTTTCACATTTGCCAAATTACTGGGGATATTATGGAGCTTTTATTTTGGGTAGAGATAATCCTATCCATGATCCAAATATTGTTGCCGAAATAAAAAACCTATGGTCTGCTCAGGCACCAATTTTAGAAATTATTAAAAAAATATTTCTTATTAATATAGAAAAAGGTAACAGTTTCTTATTTCTAAATTTTATACCCTCAACACTAGGTTATTTTCATTTAACTTTATCTCAAAATAATAACATATATTTAAATATTATACTTGGAGCTATGCTTATTTATTTAAATATATTTTTACTAAAAAAAATTTTTATCAATTCAAAGTATTTAATTACCAACAAAAAAAGTAATAAAATACAGTTATTCAAATTTTTAATTATTTTTTTTGTAATATTTTTTTTATACTTGGTTTTGACTGGGAATATCTGGTCTGCAATAAAATTATATTTTATTTATAGCCCTATATTATTTATTTTTATTTTTTTTAATTTTAATAAATCAATTTTACCATCTTATAATATTGCTCTCTTTATTCTATTTTTATTACCAATATATAAATATAGTGTGTTTAATAATGGGATTGGGCAGCTAGACTCCTTTCCTTCAATTATTCATCATAAAAATAAAAAAAATACAGAATGGAGTGTAGATAGAGAAAAATTATCTAATTGTAATGAAGTAAAATATGATATTGAAGATAAACATGAAAAGATTTATCTTTCTCTTATATTTGATAAAAATTTTCATAATAAAAGTTCTTTCAAATGTATAATAAGTAAAAAAAATAATAAATTTAATATTAAAGAAATTAAATAATGTCATTATCGATAGTAGTACCAGTTTACAATGAAAGCGAAAATATCAATGCATTCGTTGATAAAATTATACCTATTATTGATAATTTAAAAATTAATTATGAAATAATATTTGTATTAGATCCATCTGAAGATGATACAGAAAATAAAATTCTTGAAAATATTAATAAAAACAAAAATATCAAACTTATAAAATTTTCAAGAAGATTTGGGCAACCAGCTGCAACCCTTGCAGGTATTAAAAATTCTATTATGGAAAATGTTGTTTTGATTGATGTAGACTTACAAGATCCCCCCGAACTTATCAAAGAAATGTACAAATTTAGACAACAGGGATTTGAAACAGTTCTAGCAAGAAGATCAAAAAAAAAAGGTGAAAACGTATTCAGAGAATTTGTTGCAAAAATTGGATACTTCTTAATTTCGAAATTAAGTGAAACCAAAATCCCACAAAATGTAGGAGAATTTAGACTTATTTCAAAAAGAGTAGTGAATGAAATAAAAAAACTTGAAGAAGGTGATTTTTTTTTAAGAGGTGCTAATTCATATATCGGCTTTAAACAAAAAATTATCTCATTCGAAAGAGAAAGTAGAAGAATAGGCACTACAAAATACAACAAATATTTAGGTTCATTAAGAATAGGCCTAAATGGAATTTTTTCTTATAGCACCAAACCTCTTCACTTTATAACAATTGTTTCCTCGGCTAGTTTCTTCATGTCTTTATCAATTTTTGTTGTTTATTTAATACTAACATCACTTAAACTTTTTGTGTTTAAATATCAATTTTTTATAATACTTTTAGTTTTAATGGTATCTTCTCTAATTTTTTTTTCTCAAGGAATAATTGCAGAATATCTTGCAAGATTAATAATTGATGTAAAAAAAAGACCTACATACATTATCGATTCAAAACATAATTTTGAAAAATAATATATGAAAAAAATAATTTTTATAACTGGTGTGGCTGGTATGGTTGGTTCAAATCTTGTTGAAAAATATATTAACAAAAATAATTTAATAATTGGAATAGATAGTTTGATATTAGGGAAAAAATCTTTTTTAAAATCTTTTCTTAAAAAAAAAAATTTTTTTTTTTTTAAAAAAGATTTAAGTAAAAAGTTTATTTCAGAAAAAATTGAAAATTTATTAAAAAAAAATAAATTGTCTGAGATTTGGTTACTTGCAGCTAATTCAGATATACAAAAAGGCGGAAAAGATATAAATGTAGATCTCAATAATACGTTTATTAGCACAATTAACTCGCTAGATTTTTTGAAAAAATATATCAGTAAAAATACTAAAATTATTTTTACCTCATCATCAGCGATTTATGGAAAAACTAATAAAAAAATCAGTGAAAATAATACTTTAACAAAACCAGCAAGCAATTATGGTGCAATGAAACTTGCTTCAGAAGCTTACTTATCTTCATTTTCTAACAAGTATGATGCCAAAATAAGTATATTTAGATTTCCCAATGTTGTGGGAAAAAATTTAACTCATGGTTTACTTTATGACATGAAAAAAAAAATTTTATCAAAAAATAAATTTATTAATGTACTTGGAAACGGTGAACAACAAAAACCTTATTCGAATGTCGAAGAAATCATTAAATGTATGATTTTTTTTAAAAATAAAAATTTTAAAGATAAAATAAATTATTTTAATATAGGTTTCCAAGAGAAAGGTATGAAGGTTAAAGAAATAGTTAAAATTATGACTCAAAAATTTGAGTCAAAGAAAAAAATTATTTATCAAAAAACTGATATCGGTTGGATAGGAGATGTTAATAAGTATGAATACTCAACCAAAAAAATTAAGGCTTTAGGGTTTAATTTTCAGTTTAATTCTAAAAAATCAATTGAACTAGCAATAAATTATCTCTTGTGAGTTTAGCAATAGCAATTTTAGTTGGTGGAAAAGGTACTAGAATATCAAGACTACTTAATGATAAATCAAAGCCAGAAATTGAAATTTTTAAAAACAAAAAAATAATTGATTACCAAATAAATAATCTTCTTAATCTCAAAAAAAAAATATTTTTCTTATCTAACTCAAAAAATTATAGTTTTAAAAATTATATAAATCAAAAATATAAAGATAAAATAACTTATAAAATTATAGAAGAAAAAAAAGTTCTAGGAACAAGTGGTTGTTTAAAACAATTAGAAAGATATTCCTTTAATTCATTTCTCATTATAGATGGTGATTTAATATTTAATATAGATTTTAAAAGATTAATTAAATTTCATATTCAAAAAAATTCAGATTGCACTCTACTTGTCCATCCTAATAACCACCCCTATGATAGCGATTCTGTTGATATTGATGACAGTTCAAAAGTTACTAAATTTTTTTCCAAAACTAAATTAAAAAAAAATAAAAATAATCTTTGTCTTTCTGGAATTAAAATAATAAAAAAAATTAGTCTTAAATTAGTTAAAAATAATTTCAATCAGGATTTTAGTAAAGATTATCTTCCTAAACTCGTCAGGGCTAAAAAAAGAATTTATGCTTATAATTCTCGTGAATATGTAAAAGATGTTGGAACTTATGACAGAATTATTCAAGCTAAAGAAGATATTAAATCACTCAAATATAAAAAAGGTTCTTTAAATAAAAAAATTCCAGTAATTTTTCTTGATAAGGATGGTGTTATAAACGAACAAATAGATAATAAACATTATCAAAATCCAAAAAAAATATTACCTGATGTTTTTAAAGCTATAAAAAAAATTAATGACTCAGGTTTTTTATGTGTAGTCATAACAAACCAACCAGCGGTAGCAAAAGGATTTGTAAAAGAGAGTAAACTTAGAAAAGATCTCAATGAATTAAATTTTTTACTTGGAAAGAATAGAGCCTATCTTGATAGAATATATTACTGTCCACACCATCCGATGAAAGGTTATAAGAAAGAAATCAGTAAATTAAAGATAAACTGTAATTGCAGAAAACCGAAAAATGGACTTTTTTTAAAAGCGATTAAAGACCTAAATATTGATGTAAAAAAATCATATATGATTGGAGATACTTTTTCAGACTACTTAGCAGCAGAAAAAACAAAACTTAAATATATACATGTTGGAAAAAAAAGAGATTACCTTAACAAAAATAGAAAAAAAATCACTATTAAGAAAAATTTATTAAAAGCTGTTAATTTTATTTTATAAAAAGCTACCTTTTATAAAAATTTTTCATTTTTAATTGTAAAATTAGAAAAATATTGATTTCAACTATTGGAATAAAAAAAGGAAAAAAAATTTTTTTTATATTAAAAAAATAAAACCTTAAAATTTTTAAAATATTTTGAGCTGATGTTAAATGATCTCTTGCATCATCCAGATCTTTTTGTTTTAAGCTTTTCCATTCATATAGTTTTTTTTGGTTAAAGTATGATATGAATTGTAAAAATCTCCAGCTCATACCAGGGTCGCAAGGTAGTGCCACTGACAAAATTGAATTTTTTCTCAATAATGGTAAAAGTTTTAAAAAATCATTCTCAAAATCTCCAAAATGTTCAAATGAATGTGATGCGATTAATCGAGTGTACTTTGTTTTATTTTTTAAAATATTAATTTGTTTATAATCTAAAAATTTAACGTCTATATTTCTATATTTTTTATTTAAATCCAAAACTTTTTTTTTGAAAATTTTTGAGTCTACAATTGTGTAGGATTTAATTTTTTTTGACATCATATATTTTAAATGCTCCTCAGCACCACCACCTATCTCAATTATATGTTCATTATAAAATTCAGAAACATTTAAATCTAATAATTTATGATTAAAATAATAAAGTAATTTAGAAATTCCAGAGTAAGTTACTTTCAGATAATTATTATTTTTATAAACACTATTTGGTAATTTTGCTTTTTTATATTTACTCATTGCTGAAACATTTGATGACTATGTTTGTTATCACTATCATAGATAAATTATTTTTTAAATATTGAAAAAAATTCCTTAATATTTGACTTTATTACTGAAAGAATAATATCAAAGTTTAAATAATAATTTGGGGATGCCTTTGTATTTTTAATGAAAAAGTTAATTTCTTTTTGAGTATAAGAAACTGTGCTTTTTTTTCTTTTATTATTTTTTTTTAAAATTACTGATCTAATTTTAATTTGAAAATTTTTCCAATTAAATTTTTTTTTTAATAAATCTAAATTTTCTCTTTGTATTTTTTTTAGATACTTCTCATCTTTTTTTTGAAAAAAATTTATTTTCTTTATTGCCTCTACATAATTATTTTGGTGTATACTGAGTTTTTTGTTTAACTCTCGATACCCACATCCCTTAGTAATGAGAGGAATTAATCCCCAAGACATAGCTTCCAAAACAATAGATGGATTTGCATCATTTTTACTTACTTGAATTAAAAAATCATAATCTTTAATTATTTTCAAAACACCTTTATCTGTAAAATCTAACCAACCGTAATGTTTTTCTTGTGAAATCTGTTTATTTCCAGCTGATGAAAAACTATTTTTTTTTAAATTATTAACTATTTTTTTTAAGTAATTTATATTTTTTGCAAAATTATTATAAGAATAATCATTGCCAATATAAATATATTTTCTTTTAAATTTTTTTCCAAATTGATATTTTATAAATGGATATTGTTTCGTATCAATTCCAAGATCTAGTTGTATCATTTTTTTCTGCCAAGACTTAAATTTTGATTTCTTGATTCTGTTAAACCAAAACTTTCCACAGATAGCTAAAAAATGATCACATTCTGGAATTACATTATATAAGTGACTCATTTGTAATGGATCCTCATTATATGGCTGTATCAATATTTTTTTTGACCACTTAATATTCTTTAATGATCTTCTAAACACAGTAAAAGGATTTGTATGGGCATGACCAATCAAAATGTCACCTTCATTTGGCTCAATTTTTTTTAATGACGTCCAGTTATAATTTTTTATATTAAATTTATCTGATATAGAATACCAAATGTTATTACCTATGGACCACGGATTTATTTTTTTTTTTAAATTAAATGGGTAAACTAAATGTATTGTTTTTTTCAAATTTTTTAAATTCCTTGCTATCTAATGTCTTATAAATTTTTTCAATATTTTCCTCAAATTTTTTTCGACTATTCACCTTTCTATTTATAGATTTTGGGCTAATTTTTTTTAATAATTGAATATTAAGTAATTTTCTTTTCACACCATCTGGATAAGTTTTGTCATACAAAATTTTACCTTTAAAACCTGAAATTTTTTTAATTATTTGTGCTATAGTAGCAATTTTATAATCAACCCCTGAACCAATATTTATATGAGAATATTTTCCCTTAGTCTGTTTAATAATTTTTTTTTCATTCAGCTCTAATAGATCTATAATAATATTGGCTGCATCTATAGAAAATAAAAACTCTCTTCTAATTTTACCTGACCCCCAAATTTTTACATTTTTACTATTATTTTTTTTTGCAATATAGAATTTTCTTAAAAGAGCTGCTAGAACATGACTATTTTTAACATCATAATTATCATTTTCACCAAATAAATTTGGAGGTATTACAGTTATAAATTTTGGTAAATTTCTATTAAATTGTTTATTAAAAGCATGGCACAATTTTAATCCTGATATTTTTGCAATTGCATAATACTCGTTCGTTTTTTCTAAATTAGATAAAGTAAGATCCTTCTCTTGGAATGGTTTTTTCCATAATTTTGGATAAATACAACTTGAGCCTAAGAATATTAATTTTTTACATTTATATTTAATAGCCATACTGATAATATTATTTTGTAGTACTAAATTTTCATATAAAAAGTTAAATGGGTACGTATTATTAGCATAAATACCGCCTACTCGAGCAGCTGCTATAATTATATTTTTTGGCTTTTTTTTTTTAAAAAATTTTTCTAATTTAGAAATATTTAGTAAATTTACTTTTTTTTTTTCAATAGTATCAACTTTTTTATAACCTCTAAATTTTAATTGCTTTAGGATTGCTGAGCCAATAAGTCCTTTATGTCCAAAAAGCAAGATACTTTCCTTGTAATTTTTGTTTAAAAATTTAGATTTCATTATTTAGGATTTTTTATTCTTTAAAGAATTGATTTCATATAAAACCATTTCTTTTACTAGTGATTTGAAAGAAGTACTATTTTTCCATTTTAAGACCTTTCTTGCTTTTGCACTACTTCCTCTTAGATTGTTCACTTCATTTGGTCTAAAGTATTTTGGACTTATTCTAATAAGTACATTGTTATTTTTTTTATCCAAACCTACTTCTTTTAAACCTTTTCCTTTCCAAACAATTTTTATACCAATGTTCTTATATGCAGCTTCAACAAACTGCCTAACCGAATAACTTTTTTCAGAGCATATAACATAATCGTCTGGATTTTTTTTTTGAAGAATCTGCCACATAGACTTCACATAATCTCTAGCATGGCCCCAATCCCTTTCTGCGTTTAAATTACCTAAGATGAGTACATTTTTTATACCTACAAAATTTCTTGCGACTGAATTTACAATTTTTTTTGTTACAAAAGTCTCGCCTCTTAATGGACTTTCATGATTAAATAAAATTCCGTTTGAAGCATGAATATTATAAGATTCTCTATAAATTTTTGTAATCCAATAACCAAATAATTTTGCTGCTCCATATGGGCTTTTAGGCTGAAAAGGAGTTTTTTCATTCTGGGGTGGTTTAGATCCACCAAACATTTCAGAGGTAGATGCCTGATAAAATTTAATTTTTTTTTTTTCTTTTTTTAAAATTTCTAGTAATCTTAATACTCCAAGACCATCAGCATTAGCAGTATATTCAGGAGTTTCAAAACTCACTTTAACATGGCTTTGTGCTGCTAAATTATAAATTTCATCTGGTTTAATTTCATTTATTAGATTTAATAAATTCAAACTATCAGTTACATCACCATAATGTAAAAAAAAATTTGGATTTCTTTTTAAGAAATGTTTATTATAAATTTCATCTATTCTATAATTGTTTACAGTAGATGCTCTTCTTTTTACTCCATGAACAATATAATTTTTATTAATTAAAAAATTTGCTAAATAAGAGCCGTCTTGGCCTGTAATTCCAGTAATTAATGCAATTTTTTTTTTTATTTTTTTTATCATTAAAATAATTAGTTATATCAATATTTAAAATAATCAAAGCTAATTAAGTTATTTAAAATTAGCATGAATTATATCTGTCATAAAAAAAATATTTTTTTTAATTTTAATTATATTTAATTTTGCTCTAATTAAATCAATTTGCTCAGAATAAGACAGTGATGTATTTTTATGTGCATCAAAATTAAGTGTTAATGTCTTTGCAATTTTACTGATTATATTTTGTTTTCCAATTCCAAAAATAAACTCACAATTGGGGTTTTTTTTTTTTGATATTATCAAGAAGATTAGTAATTTCCTTTTTATCTAAATACATTAAAACATGGTTAATTACTACTACATCGAAATTAATTTTATTTAAATCGCTTACCTCATTGAGATTTTCTTTTTTATCATAATTAAAGATTTTTTTATTTAATAATTTAGAAAGTTGCTTCTCTCCACAACCATAATCTAAAATCTTTTTTTGCTGATTTTCTAAGTCACCTATTTTTATAATTTCTTTTAAAATTTTTATGAAATAAATTTTTTGTAAACCTTTGTAACTAGTTACTTGACTCATTTTTATCTATTAAAAATTTATTTATACATTTGGAATATTCTTTAATTTTGTCGTCTGTTATATCTTGATGTGAAGGAAGGCAAATTAAATTTTTTTCAAAATATTTTGAATTTATGTTTAAATTTTGATTTATTATACTTTCGCAATTAGGGTAAAAATACACCCTAGTCTCAAGACCATTTAAAAATAAATAATTTACTAATTGATCTTTTAAATTATTCTTAATTAAAATAGGAAAATCTAAAAAATTTTGAAAATAAATATTAGTAATAGGAATCAAATCAATAATTAAATTATCTTTAAGTAACTCATAATAAAGTTTATTATTTTCTCTTCTTTTTATCTCATTTCTTTTAAAATCTTTATCAATAATTGTTTGTTCAATAATTTTTACACTGAGTGGAGAAATTTTAGATAAATATTCTTGGGGTAAATTTTTTTTTTTTTTAAATTTTAAACTGGGATATATTAATTCAAGTAAAAATTTTTTATTTTTAACTGTTGCGAACTTTATTATATAAAAAAATACAAAATTATAAAAAAACTTTGACAATAAAATTTTCATACTAAGAAATAAAATTATGTTTTTTAAATATAATAATTTAGGAAATTCTTTATAAGTTTTCAGCTTAGAATTAATAAAATTAAAAATTTGTTCATTTGAAGTTAAAACTGCTCCACCATATATGGCAGAAATATTTTTCATAATGCCAAAACTTAATAATGATACATCCCCAAAAGAACCTGCATAAATTTTTTCTTCATTGTGTATTGAAAAATTACCATAATAAATAGCGTTATCTTCTACTAGAAGAATATTTTTATTCTTACAAAACTCCTTGAGCATGATTAATTGATCAACATCATTAAACATGTTTGTAAATAAAATGGCTGCAGTTTTTGAATTGCAATTTTGTTCAATTTCATTGAGACTCATAGTCCCTGATTTGAGATTAATATCTAAAAGTTTTATTTTAAAATTCTTAATCCTAGCAATATCAACCATTTCCTCTAGATTATAGGAACAGATTATAATTTCATTTTTTTCAGGATATTTTTCTATTAAATAGTCTAAAGTTAGAATAAATCCTGTTCTACACATCCCAGTTAAAGAAATATATTTTTTTTTTAATTTAAATTTAAAAAAGTCCTCTATATTTTTTTTTGACTTATGATATTTCTTGAAGATAGATAAAAATAAATATCTAAATTTCATATAAATTTTAACTCTAGAAATTTTCATTTATAGCAATTTACCAACTCTATGAGCATTGGCCATTATTATACAGGTAGGAAATTTTGAGGAATTTTTAGGGATTGCAGAACCATCAATAATATATAATCCACTATAATTTTTTAATTCACAATTTTCATTCAAACTGAATTTTTCACAAGAGCTGTTGATAGGTATTGTTCCTGTGTAATGATTATCTGTTCCCATTTTTGGAATTTGGACATATTTAAAAGGATAAATCATATTTTTTCTTCTTAATACTTTATACAATTTATTATAATAATATTTTAATTCATTCTTAATACTTTTTAATCTTTCTAACTTAATATTTACATTGAAAAAATTATTTTTATCTTTTTTAAAGCTTAAACAACTACGATCACTATCTAGGTATAAATTAACGAATAATAATTTATCATCTATAATATTATATAAATATTTTGAAAAAAAATTTTTCATAAAAAAATAATTTTGAAATATTTTATCTTTGATAACATCATTAGAGCCTCTTAAATTTGCAATAGCAGTAAATTCGGACTTATCTGAATGTATTTCTGCAGCAATTTTTGACGGAAGAAAACTATTTTCTTTAATAGATTTTTTAAATAAAAAAACTCCAAACAACATTGGATTGTGATCTAAATTAAAATTTTCTTCTGTTTTTAACATTTCACCTACTAGTTTAGTTGATACCAAAGTTCCAGCTGCTAAAACAATTTTTTTGGATACTAAGATAATTTCTTTATTATCATCAATTCCTTCACAATAAATTTTATAAATATCATTTTCTTTTAAAATTTTTCTTACAAAATAATTTAAATTTTGTGCTTTATTGAATATTTTATTACCATTATTTTTTGGAGAAAAGGATACATTAGAAATATTATCATAAGCTAAGCAATTTTCATAAAATTGGATTTGAGTATTTGAGCATTTTTGAAACATATTTAGAATTTTATTATTTTCATAATTATATTTTTTTTTGAAATTTAGTTTCGAGTTATAGAATCCAGTAAAATTATATTTTTTATATAAATAATCAAAACTGTTAATTAACTCTTTTTTGTTTATATCGTTAAGAAAGTTTAAATCTTCAATGGGTGGAAAATGACAGCTCGAGCCCCAATAATTAGAGACACCTCCAGGATTCAAAATTCCAAATATTGAAGAATTTTTGTTAAACTTTATATTATTTTTTATAAAAAAATTTTTTAAAGCATTGTAATCCTTTTCGTTATTTTTTGAAAATCTTGGTGGTAAATTTTGATTAAAAAATGTTTCTTTATAATTATTTTCAGCGTCAACTAATTTATTATTTTTATAAGATATTATAGCTACTTTTTTATTCTTAACATTTAAGGAGTCTAAAAAACACATTGAAGATATCCCTGAGCCAATAACAATTACATCATACATAGAAAGAAAATAGCCTAAATTAATTTTTATACAAACTCATTTTTTTTATAACTTATTTATATTTTTGATATAAACAATTTGTTAATAAAATAAATATATAGATTATTATGATTAAAAAAATTTCTATTTTTTCATCTATCATATTATTTTCATTTTTATTCCTAGAAATTTTTTCAAGAATTTTATTTAAAAAAGAATTTGAAAATTATGATAAAAGAATAATGCTTTATTCAGAAAGTAAAACTTTTCAAAATTTAGAAAATTTTTTCATTTATAATCCGAATACAAGCTTTAAAAGTTTAACAATTTATCAAGACAAGCAAACTAACAAGCTTGTAAAAGAGTATAGTTATAATGTTGATACAAATAACGCTGGTCTTGTTCAATTAAATGACATAGATGAAAACAAGGAAAGTATTTTTATTTTAGGTGCTTCAGAGACTAAAGGTCAAGGGTCAATACCTTGGTTTTATGATATTGAAAAAAAATATTTAAATAATAAATTTCAAATAATTAATATAGGAATGATTGGCACAGGCCCAGCGCAACAAAAATTACTCTTTGAATATATAAAAAAAAAATATTCTCTAAAAGTAAAAAAAATAATTATAATTTTTTCATCAGGATATTTTTCTCGAGGAATTTGGAATTTTAATTCTCAACAATTGAAATGTTTAAAAAAAAATAATAATTGTATAGGTACTGAAGGAATTTATGGTTTTAATTTTGTAAATCAAAACCCAGAAGAATTTGCGAAAAAAGTAATAATGTCAAGAAAAGCAAATTTAAATTCATTTACAGAAAGTTTGAAAGAAAAAAACTATTTACAATCAATTAAAGAGCTAGCAAAAAAAAGTTACTTTATTAAAAAACTTTATTTAGTTACAAAAATTTATAAATCAAGGAACTTATCTAGTGAAAGTAATTTTGAAGCTATAATTTTTTTAAATTCAAATTATTCTGAAAAATTAAAATTTATTCATATGCAAGGAAAATCTGAATCTCTAAATAATAAAATAAGTTTACAAGGTATTAATATACAAAATTGGTTTAAAGAAAAAAAATTAATTGAAAATTATAATTATTGTAAAATACCATATAAAGGATTTCACTTTAATGATTCTCATGCAAATAAAATTGGCTATACATTTTTAAAAAAATGTGTAGAAAAAGCTATTAATGAATAACAAAATAGTATTACCAAGTAATAAAAAATTTGGTTTTTTTTTTTAGTGCAATTTTTTTAGGAATATATTTATATATTTTACTAATAAATAATTATAACAGTTACTTTATTTTAATTTTATCCTTTATTTTAGCGCTTATATCAATTGTCCGACCAAATACTTTATATAAACCAAACCTTTTGTGGTTTAAGTTTGGTATTATCCTGGGAAAAATATTTTCTCCTTTAATTTTGGGATTAATATTTTTTATAATTATAACCCCTATAGCCTTTTTTATGAAATTAATACAAAGAGATGCTCTAAAATTAAAAAAATCTAAAGAAAATTCTTTTTGGGAGAAATATGAAAACAATAAAATTAATATGAAAAATCAATACTAAATGTCCACTCTTTTTGAGCTCATAAAATTTTTAATTTCGAAAAAGAAATTTTGGATGATACCAATTATGATCATTTTTTTCTTGATGGGAATACTTTTATTTTTATCGCAAGGTAGCTTAATTAGTCCTTTTATTTATACATTATTTTAATTTGACAAATATAATTGGCATATCCTGCTTTTATCATGACAGTGCTGCAGCATTTATAAAAAATGGTGAAATCATTTCTGCTGTCCAGGAAGAAAGGTTTACAAGAATAAAGCATGATAATTCTTTTCCTGAAAAATCTATAAAATTTATTTTACAATCTCAAAATATTTCTATTGAAGAAATTGACTATTTTGTTTTCTACGAAAAACCTTTTCTTAAGTTTGATAGAATAATAGAGACTTACTTTTCTACTGCTCCTTTTGGATTTAAATCTTTTTTAAAAAGCTTTCCAATATGGACAAAAGAAAAGATATTTCAAAAAAAAATTCTCCATAATTCTTTAAAATTAATTTCTAAAAATATCAACATAGAAAAAATTTACTTTAGTGAGCATCACTTGAGTCATGCTGCTAGTGCTTTTTTTCCTTCTAACTTCAAAGAAGCCGCCATACTTACTTTGGATGCAGTTGGAGAGTGGACAACAACTTCTATATCTTTAGGAAAAGAAAATACTATTAAACTTGAAGAACAAATTAGTTTTCCTCATTCTTTGGGTCTACTTTATTCTTCATTTACTTACTATCTTGGTTTTAAAGTAAATAGTGGTGAATATAAAATGATGGGTCTCGCACCATATGGTAAACCTATATACAAAGATAAAATTCTAGAGCATTTGATCGATATTAAAGATGACGGATCTTTCAGACTAAATATGAAATACTTTAATTTTCAAAGGGGATTAACAATGATTAACTCTGAATTTGAAAAATTATTTGATAATAAAAGGCGGTTACCAGAAGAAGAACAACTCAATCAATTTCATATGGATATTGCCTCATCAATACAAGTAGTTACTGAGGATATTGTGATAAAAATTTCTCGCTATATTAAAAGGAAATATAATATTAATAATTTATGTTTGGCAGGTGGTGTTTGCTTAAATTGTGTTGCAAATGGTAAACTTTTAGAAGCAGGTATTTTTGATAAAATATGGATTCAACCAGCTGCTGGTGATGCTGGTGGTGCACTCGGTGCTGCTTTGGCTTTTTGGCATGTTCATTTAAAGAAAGAGAGAATCCTATCAACTAATAATGACAACATGAAAGGTTCTTATCTTGGTCCTGAATATTCTGATGAAGAAATAAACAAAGCATTAGTTAAATTGGGTGCTAACTTCAGCATTTACTCTCAGAATGAGATGATTGATATAGTTGTTAGTGAAATTTCAAAAGGAAAATCAATAGGATGGTTTCAGGGAAAAATGGAATTTGGACCGAGGGCATTAGGATCTAGATCTATTATTGCTGACCCAAGAAATGAAACAATGCAAAAAGAACTAAATCTTAAGATAAAGTTTAGAGAAAGTTTTAGACCATTTGCACCTAGTATACTTTATGATGATCTTAAAGATTATTTTTATTTAGATGTTCAAAGTCCATATATGCAAATTGTTTCTAAAATTAAAAAAGAAAAAAGAAAGAAAAGTGATAACAATGAAGATATCTTTGGAATTGAAAAATTAAATCAAATCAGATCTGATATTCCAGCTGTAACGCATGTTGACTATTCTGCTAGAATACAAACTGTTCATAAAGAAACAAACCCTGTTTATTATAATTTGATTAAAAAATTTAAAGAAGTTTCTGGCTGTCCTGTATTATTAAATACTTCATTTAATGTAAGAGGCGAACCTATAGTTAATACACCAGAGGATGCTTTTAACTGTTTTATGGGTACAGATTTGGATGTGTTAGCAATTAATAATGTAATTTTAAAAAAAGAAGATCAAGATAAATCAAAAATTAAATCTTACTATAAAAATTTTAAGTTAGACTAAATACTATAAAAGTAAAAATGAAATATCAAAATAAAAAAATTTATTTGCATTTAGTTGGTGGTCTTGGAAACCAATTGTTTCAGTATGCTTGCGCAAAAAACTTGTCAATTAAATTAAACGCAAGATTAATTATAGATGATAGCTCTGGTTTTAAAAGAGATAAATATTTTAAAAGAAAATTAGAATTACCAGGTAATTTAGAATATCATAAAATTTTATTTTTAGAGAAAATAATATTTTTGATATTAATAATAATAAAAAAAATTTTCTTTAAAAAAAAAATATACATTAGTCTGGGTAAACATTTAATAATTGATGAAACCCGATGTAAAAAATATATAAAAAATTTTTATCATATAACAGAAAAATTTAATAAAATTTACTTAGTTGGTTTTTTTCAGTGTGAAAAATATTTCATTGAAAATAAAAATTTAATTTTAAATAAATTTTTACAAAATAAAATTAAAGGTAAAAAACTTAAAAATTTCAAAAAAAAGATTAATCCAAATTATTTAATGATTGGAATGAGATTTTTTGAGGAAGCTCCAAATAAAATAAGAAATCAATTTGGTGGATTAGAAAAAATAGAATTTTTCAATAGAGCTTTTTTAAAATTTAAAAAAAAGAATAAAAAAGTTGTTCCTTTTATTTTTACTACGTTAAAAAGTGAAAAATTAAAAAAAAGAATAAAATTTCAAAAGAATTTTGTTAACCCAGAATATGGTTTTGTAGGAAATAGCATGGAGTATCTATTATTAATGTCTAATTTTAATAATTTTATAATTTCAAATAGCAGTTATTATTGGTGGGCTGCTTATTTAGGTAATTTTAGAAGAAAGTGTCTAACAATTTCCTCAAAAAAATTTACAAATAAGGATACTTTAAAAACGGTTAATTTTAAATTTTAAAAAAATATTTAATAAACTTCTTAAGCTTTAACAGTATTAAATTTTCAAAATTAAATTTATTATGAATTTTCATATCTATTTTTTTATTTACTTTAATTTCAGTTGGCGAAATAAGATTTGAGGTATCAATTTTTCCATAATTTAAAAAAAGAGTTTTGTAATAACTATTTGAATGAGTGCCATCTAATCCAATATTTGTAACTAGATTTGCTTCAGGCATTAACGTTAGACCATTTTTTTTAATACAACTATAATACCACTGTATATCCCATGTATCGTGATATTCATTAAAGTATAAGTTAAATTTTTTGTTTAAAAATTCAAATTCTTTTTTACTAAATCTATCTTGAATTTTTTTTCTTTCTTTAGGATCTTTCCAGGTTTCCATTTCGATGTCATATGTTTTCCAAGCCCTTTTCCAGGTAGCCCATCCCCATATTAAAAAATGCTCAGAAAAATGATATTTGTTAGATGTAACATTTGCTCCCAGATAGTTAGTGCCACTAATCATCATAATTTTATTATCATTTTCATATTTATCTAAACCATAATCACAAAATTTAAAGAAATCATCACATGGAATTAAATCATCTTCTAAAATAATTCCTTTATTCACATTTTCAAAAAACCAATCTATCGCTCCTGCGATTGCTAATTTACATCCCAAATTTTTAGGTCTTACTAGATACTCAACTTTTGAATTAAATTTAGTATCTTGAATAAATTTTCTAACCTCTAAACATTTATTAAAATCATCATTTTGATTTTTTGGACCATCTAAAGCTATGTAAATCTTATGACATTTTATTTTTTTTAGGACTGTTATTGATTTTTTGACATTGTCAATTCTATTATAACAGCAATATAAAATAGGATTCTTAATTTCCATTAATTTTTTTAATATATTTATCAAAAAATAATAAAATATTATTTTGTCTTTTAAAACTAAACAAACAGGCAATATGTATAATCAAAATTAAATGCGCACCTAAAAAAATACTTGAAAATAACAAAGGAAAAACTGATATTCTAAAATTAGTATTCTTCATAATTATAGAAAATAGGTTGTAATGGTAAACTAAGGTGACAATTAAACCAAATTCTTTAATACTATACAAAAAGAAATTATGAGGATGGTATTGATCTACATCAAAATTATGAATTGCATCTCTTTTAGTTATATATTCAAAATCTGAAATAGTCTGAACATTGTCAGGAAATAATATATTATAAAAATCGTTAATAATGACCAAATAACTTTGAAAATTTCTGGTGAACCTTATATAACTTGAGCTATCAAAAAATTGAAAATATCTAGTTAAAAAATGATCATACGGATCATTAGTGACTGGTAACAAAGATTTACCTTCAGCCTCTGGATGCCATATATTATTGGGATCCACAACTGCGTTTAGCGCTAAATACCCTAAAAAAATTACAAAAAAATGTGATAATATATAACTTCCTAAAATAATCTTTGGGCCGGTAAAAAAGTATAAATAATAATAAACAAAATAACATGCTCCAAAAATTAATGTTGTTCTACTTTTAGTAAAATATGAAATTAGAAACCATAAAAAAATAAATGCAAATAATTGTATTTTTCTATCTTTAAGTTGAAGAACAAATAGCAAAGAAATTAACATTAAAACTAGTGCAGTATAATTTGAATCTATGCTGTTGATTCTAAACCTAACATTTGTCTTAACGTCCGACCTACATAAATTTTGAATAATTTTTTCTTTTTGTAATATTGATTTATGTAATCTACATAAAATTGGATCATTAGTTTTTATATTTCTATTTAACAATACGGGATTTTTAACATACATTAGGATTGATGGATTTTTTTTAAAATATTCTTTGTCAAGAATATCCATACCTTCGAGATATTCCGATGTATTCTCGTATTTAAAATGACTCATCTTTTTACTTTTTGATTCTTTAGCTGTAAAAATTTTATAAATATTTTGAGTTAAAATTTCATGTCTTAAAGTTACTGAATCAGAAACATTTATTACAAAAATATAATCGTTTTTTCTTTCGAAATAATTTTTAATTGGAATTTGCAGATTTTGATTTTTTAAATGAAAAAAAATTTTTTTATCTTTTTTAAAAAGTTTTTCTTCAGGCAATATATAAAATTTTCCTTTAATTTTTTTTTTTTCTAAATCTTTTTTAAGCAATATAAAAACACTATCTAATTTATCTGGATAATTTAGTTCAAATTTTTCAACATAATTAGATGTATTTGGTTTCATGAGTAATGCAATCAATATAACAACAACTGAAAAAAATAAAAAATTTAGGTTATGAATTTTTTTAATTTTTATATCTTCAAAATTAAAAGAGAAAATTATAAGAGAAAAAATCAATGCAATTTTTATTGAATTAAAGTTTTTAGTGAAAATTAATAAAAATATAATCGTCAATATACTTACAAAAAGTTTCTTTTTATTTATTTCAAATTTAATGAAGGATAAAATCAATGTAGCTTGAAAAAAATATACAATTTTGTTTGCTCCCTGAACTCCTATAAAAAAAACTGATAAAAGTGAAAATAATAAGATATGGTTTAAATAACCCTCCTCAGAAAATATAAATCTTAGTTTATTCATATTATATTTTAATAATTTACTAATTTTTTTTTATATTTTGTGGAATAAATTAGAACATTATCACCAAAATTATTTATATCTACAGTGGGCCAAAAGAAATTATCTAAAGCTTCTAAAACAGGTTCATTTACAAAATGATAGACTTTTAAATCATGTTCTAGAGCATCAAATACAACAGATGTGCTCCCTACAATTAAACAATTTTTTTTAACAATTTTTTTTTCAAAAACATTATCTAGATCGTCGATCGCTTTCGTAAGTTTGAAAACAAATTTTTTATATTCTTTCCCCTGAATACCTACTGGATGAGGTATTATTTTTGGCTTATTGAAAAAATTATTAGGACTTTTTTCAATAGTATTTATTATATTTTTAAAAATTTTTTTTTGATTTACAATTATATATGGAAGTAAAATATTATTTTTGTACTTAGTGGAATCCGTATTAAACCTATGCGATTTTATTAATTTAATTTTTTTTCTTTCCCAATTAAAAATTTTTGTAAGTTGGTAAATTTGCCCCTGACTTACTGAGAAATTTTTATCTGGGATATTTTTTCCATCAAATAAATGAACTGGAAAAGGTTGAACTGCAGTTAAATATGAAATTATTTCGATATCTTTATTTTTTTTTCTTATTTGATCAATTAAAAGTTTTTGGAAAGGTTGAGCTTCATAAGTTAAAATAATTTTTTTTATTTTTTTGTTATTTAATATTTTTAATATGCGTTCATTAACCATATAAGCAAATATTGTATCAATGCTTAATAAGGATTTTGCTCTGAATATATTAAATTTTTTTTTTAACAAAATTTTAAATATAATTTTAATTAAAAAAAATATATCGAATTTTTGTTTTTGTTTTTTTTGAAAAATTGTATAGTTTTTATTTTTTGTATTAACAAAATTACCTATATTTAAAAGAAACCAATAACAATTTTTTTTTTTTATTTTTGGTATGTATTTATCAGTGTATTCCCCATTTTTCTTAAAGTCTTTTGGTGTGCACCATGAAATATACAAAGTATTTATTTTAATCTTTGATAAATTTTTAGCATCATAAGTTCTATAACTTGATAGCTTAGAAATTAAAATCATTTCTTTTAAAAACTGAACTTTTGAACTAAAGAAATCTGGTGAAAAAAAAGACTTTATTTTATAATATCCATTATTAATAAACCATGTACATGGATAAGTATCAGAGCTTTCTAAATAGTTTTCTTTATTTTTTTTCTTAATATTTGTATATTTTAAGATATCTCTATAAAGATTTTTTCTAATTTTTGATATATTTTGCTTCATTTATATTTTTTTTGAAAAGTCCTATTAAATATCAAGATTCCAAAAGTTGAGTTAAAGAAATATTTTTATTTATTGATTTTTCGATATTAAATTTTATCCATATTATTAATTTAACTACTGAAATCAATGGTAAGTAATTTTCTGAACACAAAGAATTAAATGATTTATTTATCTTATTAGCTAATTTTATTGATACATAGTTTTCAATAATATGAATATTTTTACCTATAAACTTTTTTGTTAAATTTAGAAATATTTGACTCTCGAAAAAAATTGCAAAATTTATTGTAGGTCCGCTTTTTGGTTTTTTTAATATTTCTGTTGGACAAATTGATTTGGAGATTGATTTTAATAGAGCTTTATCTTTTTTTTTATATTTCGATGGAATCGACGAACAAAATTCAAATAATTCTTTATCTAAAAAAGGTGATCTGTTTTCAACAGAATTTAGCATACATGCCAAATCATAAATGGTAACTTGATGATTAATTACACCATAAAGATTTATATAATCTAAATAATTTTTAAAATCATTTTGAAAAATTTTTCTGTTAAGCTTGTTAAAATAATTTATAGAATCAAATGTATTTTGTTTCGCAATTTTTATAAAATTTAAATCCTTGGATTTCCAATATTGTAAACCTAAACTTGATGTATGCAAAAAATTGGGAAAGAATAAATAATTTATGTATTTATTATCAAATTTAACAAAATATTTATTAAATTTTGATAAAATTTCTATACTCCAATTTATTAATGGAAGATTATTTTTATACCTAGATTGCCAAGAATATCCACCAAACGACTCATCCGCTCCTATTCCACTAAATACGACTTTATTATTATATCTTTTAGCTTTTTCAGCGCATGCATAAGCAATTATATAGGAGCTATCAACAATAGGATGATCGGCTTCGGCAATTATTTTAACCAAGTTATTATTTAAGTAAGTTTGATCAATATCTATAAAAATATTTTCACAATCTAGTCCTTTAAGGCTTGATTTAATACTTCCAATTGTATCGGTATCCCTACCCTCAGATATTTTTTTATCCTTAATTATAGCTGAAAATGTTGTGATTTTTTCTCCTGTATGGTGATATAAAGACCTAGCTATTAAATTAGAATCTATTCCACCACTTAAAAAAACTCCCATTTTTACATCAGCCATTAATCTTTTTTCTATCGCTTTGTCAAATAAAGTTAAAAATTTTTTTTCAATATCTTTTTTTAAAATTTTGTGGATTTGAGGTTGATACCATTTAAAAATTTTAAGTTGTTTATTGTCATATTCTAAATATGAACCTGGTGGAATTGAATTGATATCTTTGTACATCGATTGATTAAAAAACTTAAATTGAAAATAAAGTAGTGTCGTTAAATTATCTTTTTCAAACTCTGATTTATCTGTATTTATTCTACTCTCTGAAGAAAATATTATAAATTTACGTTTATTGTCTATTTGATAATATAATGGTTTTTTTCCAAAACTATCTTTGATTAAATATATTTTATTTTTTTCATCATCTATTACAACTATAGAAAACATTCCATCTAAAAGTTGAATAAAATCAATTCCAAATTTATTATACATATGCGGAATTATCTCACTGTCAGATTTAGAAATAAATTTAGTATTAGTAAAATATTTTTTTTTAAGATTATTTACATTGTAAATTTCTCCATTAACAAATGCTGTTATATTACTTAATTTAAATGGTTGATTCCCGTCGGAAGACAAATCATTGATTGACAATCTACAGAATTCTACATTCCAATTAATATTGTTGCTAAATGATTGATGGTCTGGACCTCTATGAATTATTTTATTAAAACCATCTTTGGTATAGTTCTCTACAGAGCCAAAATTTCCAATAAATCCACACATAAATATTTATAGATGTATACATCAACAATTAAGAATGATGCTATAAAATTTTATAATAAATAATTGACATTTTATTATTACCAATTAAATATTAATTGTTGAATCTTGGTGGGGAATAATGTGAAAATCATTAGCTGTTCCTGCAACGGTAAAGTCCGAGTGCCACCCAATAAAGTCCGCTGTTGAATGATGGCCAGGAAAAGTCTAGTTCTACAATTTTAATTAACAACGGCAAAAATATTAAGTAAAGAAATTAAATAAAACTAATATGGAGCCGTTAAGTGAAAATAAAAAAACTACTTTTTTCGATTTTATTATTAATATTAAATTTTAATGTTTATGCATTAGAGAATTGTAATTGGAATAATAATAAAGGAATACCTTGTATAACAGTAAGTAAAACCCCCAACACTTCCCTTTTTAATAAAGAAGGGGTAATTAAAAAAATTATTACTAAAGATGATATTTTAAGATCAGGCGCCACTGATACTAACGATTTACTAAAACTTGTTCCAGGTTTAAATGTTTTTCAATCAGGGCAAAAAGGACAACAAACTTCAATTTTTACTAGAGGCTCTGAATCTAATCATACGCTTGTTCTTTTGAATGGTATTGCAATAAATGATCAATCAGTAACAGATGGTCTTCACGATTTTGGTCAAGATTTTATTCAATCTATCCAGCAAATTGAAATTTATAAAGGTGCAAATGGTGCTCATTTTGGCCCAAGTGCAATTGCTGGAGCTATTAATTTTATCACAGATATAGAATATTCAAATAACTTTAGTACTAGCTATAACTTATCTAACAATATTTTAAAAAATAACTCGATTGATGGAAATTATAGTAAAATTACAGACAAAGGATGGCATATAAACATTAAAGGCGTAATTAATCAGACTGAAACTAATAGCGCTATCGCGAATGGACATGAAGATGACAGTGCTAAAAATTTTCAAATAAACCTTAACACTATTAAATGGTTAAATGAAAATTTAAAATTTAAATCAACTCTTTATTCTAGAAAAACTAAAGCTGATTATGATGGAAGTGCAACAGATGAGATTGGATATGTATCAGATAACAATATGTATGCACTTCAATCAGGTTTTGAACAAAAGTCCAAAAATTCAGATGGCTCCATAACTTTTCATTATCATAACTATGACAGGGAATATAATGACTCATCTTTCTTGGATGAATATTATAGTGAGTCTGTAGTTTTTAAAGCTGATAGAAACAAAACAATAAATAGTAAATTATCTATTGGCTATGGTTCTGAATACAAATATGACTGGGGATCATTTGAAAATAGAGGTAGTTACAGTGCTTCAACAAAAGGCCATATGAAAAACTTAGGGCTATTTGTAAACACTGGTTATAATATAAATGAAAATCAAATTTTCTCTCTTTATGGGAGAAATGATAATCATAATACTTCAGGAGAAAATTATACTTATAAAGTAAATTTTACTCAATTTTTTAATGATCATAAGTTTGGCTTTACCCATTCTACAGGTTTAAGAAACCCATCATTATATGAGCTATATGGGTCTGACAATTTTGGAATTAAAGGAAATATACATCTAAAGCCAGAGAAAAGTGAAACTAATGAAATTTATGGAGAATTAAATTTTTCCAATAAATTAAGGTTTATTTCCACTGCGTACAGATCAAAAATATTTGACCGAATTGAAAGCAACTCATCATATACAAAGCATGAAAATATGAGAACTGCATTAAATCAAGAGGGTTTAGAAAGTGAATTAATATTTAACGGAAATGAAAACAAACTATCATTTTTTACAAATTTTTCAAAAAGTAGAAAAACAAATGGACAATCACAAGCCAGAAGGCCAGATTTGTCCTATGGAATAAATTATTCAAAAAAAATGGACTCTTTAATATATGGACCTTTCAATCTAGATATAAATTTTAAACACACTGGTCACTATATTGATTGGGATGGAAGTAAAAATTCTAAACAAAAAAGTACAAATTTAGTTGATCTATCAATTAAAAAAAAATGGTTAGGAAACATTATATCAATCAATTTGACTAATTTACTTAATGAAAGATATCAAAAACCTGCAACTTATACACAAGACGGTAGACAGCTAAAAATTGGATTTCGAAAAGAGTATTAATTTTAATTTAATGAACTTGTAAAAAATCTATCAATTAGTTAAGATAAATTATGAAGCATTTAAAGATTTCATTTGGAATATTTATAATTCTAGCCTTAAGTAGATTTGTGCCTCATCCTCCAAACTTTACTAGCTTAATTGCGTTAAGTTTTTATGTACCGATTGTCTTTGGTCGTAAATATATTCCTGTTTTAATTGGAAGTTTTTTTTTAACTGATTTAGTAATTGGTTTTCATAATGTTACTTTTTTTACATGGGGCAGTGTAGTATTTATAGGTTTAATTTCTGAGTTTTTTAAAACCTCTTTAAGTAGAAGAATAATAGGCTCTTTGCTAGGAGCTTGTATTTTTTTTATAATTTCAAATTTCGGCGTATGGTCTTTGGGCTCATATCCTTATTCATTTGAGGGATTAATTTTATGTTATACCTTAGCAATTCCGTTTTTTGCTTACTCTTTAATTTCAACTTTGATTTTTGCGGCAATTTTTGAAAGCTGCCTCAAGTTAAAAAGTACTTTGTTTAAAAAATTAATTTAATCTTGTAAAAGTTCGTTCTATCATTCTTGAACCATGAGCAAGTGCACGAACTAATCTATCATTGAATCTTTCTTTATCAGTCTCAATTACCGCAGCTGAAGAAGATAATTCGCTTTTCAAATGATTTAACTTATTTAAATCTCTTACAATTTTATATTTAGTATTCCTATAAAATTCATCAAAAGGTTTTTCACTCACAGCAAGCCAAGCTGGAAAATCGAAATCTATATTTAGCTCCAAGTTTTCATGCTCTATATTTTTTGTTGAGTCTTCATTATTGTTTACCAAGTCATTTATCATATAAATGTTTTGCAACCATATCTCAGAAGAATTTAAAACTTTATCTATATTTAATTTTTGATTTAAACTGGTCTTGTTTCTTAATATAGAAAAGACATATTTAATTATATCCTTGTAAATAAACACACCTTTTGCGGTATATTTTGCCAATAAATTTTCACCTATCTCACCTTTCATTAGACGGTCATAATTTTCCTGTTTACTATAATATTCATTTGCTTCTTCAATACTATCGAAGCACTCATCTGCTGATTCTTTGCAAAACTCATCATACAAATCTTTTAACTTTCCATTAGATCTATCTTCGCTCAGCGTGTCAGCTGCAAGTTTCGAGACATCAAACCAGCTTAATCCAATTCGTTGAGTAAGCTTGTAAATTGGTCTAAAAATAACATGATTTAATAATTGTAAAACAAAATTATAATTCCTGCATTTCATATAACTTTCAAAAGTCATTGTATTTGTCCCAACACATATTCTTTCTACTTCAAAAACTTTTTTTCCTTTATAATCACCAAATTGTTTAGGCAATAATCTATATTTTGATTTCATACCATATTCCTTGATTGCCTTATCTCTTCCCAAATCAGCTCCACATAACATCATCAATGTAAATGTTGACGCTCTAACATTATTATCCATGAGAAATTTAGTGCCTGAAAAAAATGATTCCTCAGTTTCCATAGGTAATGGCAATATCATCTGAGACCCTATTGGTTTACCTCTTTTATGACACTCTTTTGTAAATTCAATATATTGTTCTGTGGTCCAATTTTTTCTTTCGACTGTTTTGAGCGTGTCTAAATTTGTTGATTGCATTGACAAATCTAGCTTCACTCTATTTTTTAACATATCGTTAATTTTAAACAAATTGTTCCAATTTGATTTTGGTGTATTACAATCTATATGCTTAGGCCAATCATATTCTTCCATTGTGGCAACCATTTCTTTAGCCAAATCAACATCTTTATCAAACAATCCCCAATTAGAATCAAAGATACATATTGATTTTGTTCCTTCTTTAATTGTCGCAATTTTTTTAGCAACATATCTAACTTCTTCTGACAATCTTTTTACACTAAACGCTGTAATTTTTGTAGCATCTAATCCTTGATCACAAAAAGTACAAAGGAATGGACATCCACGTGCTGTTTCAAAAGCTGGTTCAAAATTACCATCTAAAAATTTATCTAGTAATCCAGTTGTATAAGGAGATGGAATAACATCTCTACCCTCAGCTTTAACTGATCCTCTCATACCAATTCTAGCAATATATTTACCTACATGTAATTTTTTTTTATCCATAGATAAAGAAGCGTGACCGGTTAAAGGCTCATCCTTACTTTTCATTTGGCTTAGTAAAAAATTATTTTCAGCATATTTTCTAATTGCCTCGAGCATTGTTGTTTCTCCATCGCAGTAGGAAAAATAATCTACTGAGGGTCTTTTTTTAAGATAATCAAAACATTTATCATAAGTTTGATCATTTTCATTGTTCACTATTTTGGTTGCACCAGTACCTGCTGGGAATTCAGGACCACCGAGAATACATAAAGTGTTTGGTTTCAAATCTTTGGCATATTCACAAAATAAATTTGATAAAGATGAATTCCAAACATAATTTGAAATTCCAATTACATCAGGTTTCCAATCTTTGATTAATTGGAAAGTTTCATCAGTGTCAGCTGATAATTCTAATTCTAGATCAATTTCATTATCTAATTGGTTTTTAAGAAATGATCCTATATAGCCTATGTTTATAGGAACATAGCTACTGTGAAGACCTCTGGTTTTATGTCTTGGATCAGCAAGTAAAACTTTTAATTTTTTCATTAGGTATATTTAATATTTTAAATATTTGTTATGTCAAAATTATTTTAATTTATAACTCATTATTAATTAAGCTTTTTTTCGCAATTTTTGGATTTAAAATAATATTCCATTGAATTGTGTCTTTTGGACACACATCTAAAAAATCAAGTTCTGACAATAAATCTACGTCTGAGAATATTTTATATAATTTTTTGTTATCCAATAAAACTCTTTTTAAAGATATTAAATTCTCAGAGCCTACAAATATAGATGCAAGATCATAAAGATGACATTTTTTTTGTTTTTTTAAGTCAACTTTAGCTGAATTTATTTTCCTTAATCTTTGTGATAAAACACTTAAACTAAAAGACAATAAGTAATTTTTTAATGAGATTTGATTTTTTAGATTTACCACAAAATCCCTTATAGAAATTTTTTCTATACTTTCAGTATTTTCAGAATAAAGATCAATTGTTTCCAGAAGTTTAATATACTCATAATAAACTTTTAAATAATTTGTATTATTGTCTTCAGAATGTTTAATTTTTTTATTTTGAATATTATGACTTGATTCAAATAAGTATGGATATTTTAAAAATTTCATCTGTAATGCGCAACTTATTTGATTTGAAGTATTTAAATTACCTTTATGCAATCTATTGCCAGACCAAAGTAAAAAATCTCCTTTTTTTATTGATGGACTAAAAGTAAATTGATTAAAAAAAATACTTTTTGTAAAAATTTTTTTAAAAAAATTTATTATAAAATTTTCATATTTAAATATATTTAAGGCGTTGTACTTATAATCAGTAATTGGCACCCAGCAGGTATGCATACCTGAACTATTGTCACTATCGTAATGAAGTTTTGTTTCTGATTCTAGATTATCATAAGAAAGATGGATCATTGGATAAAACTTAGTAATCCATTTAAAATCTTTTTTTGAGCTAATATCCTTTAAGGAGGCAACAATACATTTGGTCAATTGGTGAGTTAAATGATGTTCACGCAAAACCCCTCTTAAAAATGATTTCTTTATTTCTGTCTCTAAGGTATTTTTACTATCCCATTCAATTTTTAGATTTATTTTATCACTTAGTTGGATTAAAAAAACATCAATCTCACTAACAATATTTTCTATTTCACTTGAAAATTTTTTTAAGATATTAAAGTTGCTCATTTTTATGTTTATTATATTTTTAAAACATTTAAAAAGTTGTTTAAACTAATAGCAGATATAGCTAAATTTGACTACTTTACGCAAAATACTAAATGATTCAAACTTTTAAAAATTTAAGCAAAATTTTAGATAAAAAACAAATCACTTTTATTTTACTACTTATAGTTGGAGCCTTTATTGTAAGCTTATTGGAAATTTTGTCTTTAAGCTTAGCTATACCAATTGTTGGATTTGTAACAAATGAAGCAAGTACAAACCAAATTTTAGATTTATCAAATTATTTAAATTTAGATATTGATATTGATTTTGTTATATTAGTTTTTTTCTTAACTTATATTTTTAAAATTATATTTACTTTATTCATTTCAATACTAAAAGAAAATTTTATTTATAAAGCTGGATTGAAAATTTCTTATGAATTATTAAAGATATATTTATTACAACCTTTTTTATTTTTTAGAACTTTAACTCCTTCGCATTTGGTAAGAAATTTATCTCAAGAAGTATTTAACTTTATTAGTTTATTAAGCTCACTAATAATTATTTTTTCTGAAGTAATAATTCTTTTTGTTATTTTTACTTTTTTATTGTTTTTTAATGTAAAAATAACATTAACAATCACAACCATTATCTTAATTTCAGTAATTTTATATAATTATTTTTTTAAAAAAAAAATTCAAGGTTGGGCCAAAGAAAGACAGGGCACTAGATTAAACATTACTTCAAATCTTACAGACGCAATAAAGTGTATAAGAGAAATAAAACTTTCTTCAAAGGAAGATTCGTTGTCTAAAAACTTTTTTAACAATCAGTCAAAGGAAATGAAATTTCATATTAGAATTAATATAGCACAACTTTCCCCAAGACTTTTTTTTGAGTTTGTAATGATTATGTCTGTAATGTTGATACTGCTATATGGATTTAATTTTAATAAATTAGATAATGTTTTTAGTACAATATCAATTTTTATTTTGTCCGGGGCAAGGTTTATTCCCTCATTCTCAAAAATAGTTGCAGCAATACAAAATTATAGATTTAACTCGATATCGTCTGATTTAATGGTAGAGGAATTAAATTTAAAAAATCAGATTCCAAAAAAAATTAATACAATTCAGAAAACTAATAAAGTAGATTTTGAGGATAAACTAACTTTAAATAATGTTAGTTTTAACTATAGAAACAGTGATTTTTTATTTAAAGATATAAATCTTGAAATCAAAAAAAATCAAAAAATATTACTGTCTGGTGAAAGTGGAAGTGGAAAATCTACACTCTTAGATTTACTTGCAGGATTAATGAAACCAACTAATGGCAATATAGTTTTTGATAATAAGCTTGATGTATATGATAATTTTGATCATTGGAAAAATATTATCGCTTTTGTTGCTCAGGAAAATTTCTTTTTCAATAAATCAATCAAAGAAAATATAACTCAGGATGGATCTTTTGATGAAAAAAAATTAAAAAATTTAGTTGCAAGCGTTAATCTCACAGATGTTTTTGACAAATTTCCAAAGGGTATAGAAACAATAATGGGTGATAGTGAAATTAAAATGTCTGGGGGCCAATTACAAAGATTGGCTATAATAAGAGCAATATATAGAAACCCAAAATTTATCATTTTAGATGAATGCACCTCTGCTTTAGATTTAAAAAATGAGGAAAAGGTTTTAAAATTATTGAAACAGCTTGATACGACAATAATTTTTAGCTCTCACAAAGCTAATATTGAAAAATATTTTGATAGAACCTTTAAAATTGTAAATAGCAAATTAATTGAAATAAATTAACATTTTTCAAAGTATTCATTTAATTTTTTACATATATAAGCAATCTGTTTCTTACTTAAACTTGTACTACTCGGCAAATGCAAAGAATTCGTTGAAATTTTTTTTGCAACAATACTCTGATTTGGGTCTCTATATTTTTCAAGGTGCAATGCATCCTGTATCGGATTAATCATTGGTCTTGCTTCTATACCTTTCATTTTTAAAAATTTAATTAATTTATTTCTTAAATTTTTTTTCTTTAGAGTTATTGTCATCAACCAATGAACTGGCAAACACCATTTTTTAAATTGTCTTTTGTTAAAATAATTTTCATTTTTTAATAAAGAGTAATAGATTTCCATTTGTTTATTTCTAATACTTAAAATTTTTTTAATTTCGTTAATCTGTGATAAACCAATGGCAGCCTGCATATTTGTCATTCTATAATTGAAGCCCAGTCTAGTATGAAAATATTTTTTTTTGATTGACATTCCATGATCTCTCATTTCCTTACACTTAAGATATAATTTTTTATTATTTGTTAATATTGCACCACCTTCACCTGTTGTAATTATTTTATTTGCAAAAAAGCTTAGTGTAGCAATATCTCCAAAAGTACCGTTTAACTTATTTTTATATTTACCACCTAGACTCTCTGCATTATCTTCAATTATTTTTAATTTATATTTTCTTTTCAAAATCATTAGCTTTTCCATATCAGCTGAATGACCAAATTGATTAACAATTAGTATTGCCTTTGTTTTTTTTGTAATTTTTTTTTCTACTTTATTTAAATCTAAATTTAGTGTTTCTTTATCTATATCAACTAATACAAGTTTATATTTTGATAAGACAATCATATTTGCTGGAGCTATAAATGATAAAGATGGACAAATAATTTCATCGCCTTCCTTAAATCCAAATGACAATATTGATAAATGTAAAGCTGAGGTACAACTTGAAGTCACTAAACAATATTTCATATTATGGAATTTTTTTAGTTTTTCCTCAAATTTTAAAATGAAACTCCCTTGGCTTGATATCCAATTAGTATTTATAGCTTTATCTAAATTTTTTTTTGCTGTTCTGGATAGATATGGTTGAAAAATAGGTATCATTTTGTTTTAAATTTTTTTTCCGCTATTTTCCAATCATTATAATTATTTAAATCCTGATAGTTTTCCTTTTTAATTTCAACAAATCTAAATCCATTTTTACTTATTTCAATATTGAATTTTTTATAATTATCCAAAACAGATGGTTTTCCCCATCTTAGATCGCCAGTATTAAAAAATAATATTTTTTGATTTTGTCTATTAATTTTTGCTTTTTTCAAATTTGTTTTAAAAAGTGGAAATAACTTATTTTTTTTAATAGTTGATTGCCTAAAAAATGCTTGATCAGTATCAACTTGAATTGCACACATTGTTATATTTTTAAATTTACTTTCTTTAAACTTTTTAAAAGTTTTTACTATTAGTGTTGAAGAAATAAACGGGTTATTATTAATAATACATACTAATGAATTTTTATTATTTATAGAATGTTTTTTAAAAAAATACTTGTGTGTTTCAAAAACGTCAGAATTATCTTTAGCTAACTTGCTAGGTCTTAATCCAGGTACTTCAAAACCTATTTTTTTTGCTATCTTAGCAATTTCATTACTATCTGTGCTTAAAAAAATATTATCAAATAATTTAGAATTCTTTATATTATTATAGGTCCAATAAAGAAGAGGTTTGCTATTAAATAATTTAATATTTTTTTTTGGTATACCTTTCGAGCCACCCCTACAACATACTAAAGCTATTTTTTTCATCATTTTTTAAAAAATGAAAGATTATTGCTATCTTTTTGAAGTTTGAAGTTTGAATAAAAATTTAGTAACTCTATAATTCCATTGTCCAAGGTATACTGAGGTTTCCAACCTGTTTTTAAAATTTTTTGATTTGAGACAATATAGTTTCTTTTATCAGGATCTTTTTTAATATTATTTTGGGTAATTTTTAATTTCTTTACGTTTTTTTTAATCTTTAAAGCTAATTCTAACTTTGATAAGTTTGCATTTTCTAGACCAACATTAAATATATTATTCTTAAATTTTTTAATATTTCTTATTGCATATACTATAGCTCCGCATACATCTCTAATATGAATATAGTTTCTCTTAAAATGTGGCTCAAATAAAACTAATTTTTTAGTTTTAAAAGCCTTGTAAACAAAATCATTCACTAACAAATCTACTCTCATTCTATTCGAAACACCAAATACAGTTGCGAGCCTGAAACATACATGGTTAGGATGATCTGAGACTATTTTTTCTGATTCAACTTTAGTTTTTCCATATAGAGATATGGGATTTAAAGGGCTAGTTTCGTAGTAAACTTTATTTTTTTCTCCAATTCCATATCCACTATTAGTTACAGGTAAAATTAATAACTGATTTTTACTTAGACAAGACTTGATATTTTTAATTTGATCTAAATTTATTTGTTTTGCCAATCTTGGTAACAATGCACAAATAGGCGCACCAACTATCGCAGCCAAAGGAATTATTACATCATTTTTTTTGATAATTTTTTTAAGTTCATTAAAGTTTCTAACATCACCTTTAACCAATTTAAAATTTTTATTAATTAAAAGATCGTTAAAGACATAATTTTGCTGAAAAAAAAAGTTATCATAAACAGTAACTTTATAATTAAGATTAAGAAATGTTCTTGTCAATATTGAGCCTATGTATCCTGCACCACCTGTAATTAAGATTTTCATTTAAAACTAAATTTTCACCCTTCCCATATTTGCATTCCTTTTTGTGTAAAATTAAATTTGGTTTCTATAATATTTTTCTTTCTTAAAAAATCTGATATTTTAGTTTGATTTTTTGGCTCGACATAAACTAAAAAATAACCAGATTGTCCTGCCCCTAGTATTTTGCCCCCTTTGACACCAATTTTTTTTAAATCATTATAAATAGTGTTGAAACTATCATTTGAAGAATAAGGAGTAATTTTTTTTTTTAATTCCCATGATGTATCTAATAGGTCTGAAAACTTGTCAACGTTATTTTGTAATAAAGATTTTTTCATACTGAGTGAATTTTGTTTAAATAAATTATAAATATAATTGATTTTTTTTTTACTTCTTTTTAAAAAATTTAAATTTTTACTTTGTATTTTGTCAGAACTTCTTCGCTTTCCAAATCTAAAAAGGAGCAAATTACTTTCAAGTTCCAACACTGTATTAGAACTTAGTTTGAGTGCTGATACTAGGTTATCGTCTTGATCCATTTCAATCCAGTTAAAACCACCTATTAAACAACTGTAGTAATCTTGCCATCCACCAGAAATTTTTGATGCCATTCTTTCAAATTTATAAGCAGAATTAATCAAATTATAAAAATCAGTTATTCTATCATTCTGGAGTCTTTTTAAACATGCTATAATTGCTAAGGTTAAAGCAGAGGAACCACCTAGACCTGTACCAGGATCAAAATCAGAATCTATAAACATATCAAAACCAAAATTAGGTTTTAAAAGTCTAATTATATTTGATATCAAATCCTTTTTGTTATTATTTTTTTTCTTCAAATCAAGAAAATATTTTTTTTTTTATCGACTTATTTATTATCAAAATTTTTTGATCTAATCTCTTAGTTACTGATACAAAAATAGATTTATCTATTGTTGAACTTAGAACGAAAGTTTTTTTTTTATTTATATAATTACTAAAGTCAGTACCACCACCAGAGAAACTTATTCTGATTGGAACCTTTGCTTTTACAAATTGAGGGGAATTTTTTTCATTAAGAAAATCATTATAGTTTATTATATCTACCACTCTTTTTTTTTTATCTAACACTGGAAGATTTAAGATGTTATTATTTTTTTTTAATTCTTTTTCATAAATTCTAAGAATTTTGTTGGATCTCTCACCTTCATTAATATAAATAAATTTTTTATTATAGACTTTTTCTATTGTGTCAGTAATTTTATGATTATTTAATGATCTTCTAATATCGCCATCCGAGATTGTTCCTATACACTCTCCAGATTTATTAACAACTAAACCAAAGCCTTTCCCTCCAGTAAAAGGAGCCGTGACATTCAATAAAGACAAAACTTTTTTAATAGGCGTATTTGATTGAAATACAATGTTAGTTAAATACTTTTTCATGAAAATAATTTTACTGAGTTTAATATTTTTTTAATTCCAACATATCTAAATTCTAAAATTTTTGGAAGATCTTTATATTTTTCATTTTTTAAAATTTTCCAATACCAGGCATTTTTTTTTAGAGGTAAGTGATTATCATTTTTTCCATAATTATGACTGCATTCAAAAGCCACGATATAATCTGAGATATCTTTAACAAATTTAAATTTATTAAATTTAAATTTTTTTGAAGCTAGGTTCAAATGGCCAATATTTAAATTTATACCTATTTTTTTATTTGAAAAAATTTTCATAAATCTTTTATATTCTATAGGTTTTTGCATTAAGAGATGATCAGAAGCATTAACTGAACCTTCTGTTTCAATAGCAATTTGAATTTTATTTTTTTTTGCAAAAATAATTATTTCTTTTATTGAAATAATCATATTTTCCCAAGATTTTTGATAATTTTTTTTAAAATAATTTAATTTCCATTTAAAATCATAATTTCTGGATATATTATTACCATCTCCCTCTCCTTCAGGATCGGACAAAAACCCAGGATGAAAGGTGAACAATTTTGCATTTGATTTTTTACAAAATAGAATAGATTTTTTAATCTGTTTTATACTTCTAACTCTTATTTTTTTATTTAAGGAAGCAATATTAATTACAAATGATTTTTTTGGGACTGGAAAGTAGTTGTGTATTAAAAAGTTACATTTTTTATTTAATACATAATTATAATTTTTTTCATATCGATGATTTGAGCCAATTTCTATATTATAAATTTTATTTTTATTAAGAATATTAATAGCATTTTTCAGTTTTTCTTGATCTGGAAGAAATGTAGTTGATATATAAATATTATTATTCACTATTTAAACATTTTGCTTTTTAAAACTGTATTCTTTTTTAAATTAAATTTTATTTTCTTATTTATATATTTTGATAAATCAATTGGCCTTATGCCATTTCCTGGTCTTTTAATATCAATATCAGATAATTTAATTATCGTTCCTTTTAATATATCACGTGAAGTGACTAAACTTTTTTTTAATTTTAATCTATTTGCTTTTTCATTTTTTAAAACTTTTTTCTCACCATCTCCCAAAACTACCTCAGCAAGTCTTATTTTTTTAAAAAAATCCTTCAATTGTTTTGGGTTAGCAGACATTCTATGGTCAGGGCCAAATAATTTTTGGTTAATCGTAAAATGTTTTTCAATAATTTTTGCTCCTTTGGCTACAGCCATTATAGAACTTAATTCTGACATTGTATGATCTGAATACCCAATAGGACATTTAAATTTATTAATATAAGTCTCTATTACATCAATATTGGAATCTTCAACTTTTGAAGGATAATTTCCTGTGCACTGTAATATGGCATATTGCTTATTTCCTGTTTTTTTTAGAGTTTTTTCAGCTTCTAAAACTTCTTGAAAGTTTGACATAGCTGTAGAAACAATTACAGGTTTATTTTTTTTAGCAACATATTTCAAAAAAGGGAAATTATCGTTATCGGTAGAAGCAATTTTGAAAGCAGACACACCTAAATCGTCTAACAAATCCGCACTTTCATTATCGTAAGGCGTACTCAAAAAAATAATTTTTTTTTTTTTACAATAATTTATTAATTTAATATGCATTTCCTTAGATATTTCTTGAGTCTTAAGTAACTCAAACCAGCTTAATTTTGAGTTTGACCCAGTAGTTTCGAGATGATATTTGGCCTTTGGCCCCTTTGGTATAATTATATTATCTGCTTTAAAAGTTTGAAATTTTACTGCGTCAGCTCCACAATCTACAGCTACATCTATAAGTTTTTTTCCTATTCTGTAAGAACCATTATGATTTACTCCTGCCTCGGCAATTAAGAAAACAGGTTGATCTTTTCCAATTTTTTTTCTGCCTATATTAATTATCATATAAAAATTTTTTTCCTTTAATGCTTATATATGGTTTAAAATCTTTATAAAGAGTTGATCTTAAATATCTATCTAGCTCTTCATTGGTTAAGTTAATTCTATTCAATTTATAAAACCTATCTAATTCTTTTTTTTTACCTATTTTTTTTGACCATCTAATTTTTGAATTTTTTTTAATTTGGTCGTTTAGATAATTTTTATCCTCAGTGATTCTGTTAATTATTTTTTCAGCTAATTTAAATTGTTTAAAATGTGTTGTTGTTAAAAGTTCTCTTAAAGATATATTTTTTGAAATTTTAAATTTTATAACATCAATTATCTTACCACTGTCTATTTTTGGCACTATTAAATGAGCTGTTACACCGTAATATTTTGATTTTTCATATATAGCATAGTTAGCACAGCCAACTCCTCTATATTTGGGGGGGGCTGGATGAAAGTTTATAGCAGCTATTTTAGCTTTTTTAATAATATTTTTTTTTAAAATTAAATAACTTCTAAACGTAAAAATATAATCATAATTTAATTTCAATTTTTTTTTAATTTTTTCATTATAAGTTTTAGACCAAACAACATCTATATTTTTAAAATTTTTTTTTAATAAAAGATATATTTTTTTTGAATACTTCTCTTTAAATCTGCCAAAAAATAAAATTTTCATTTATTTTTATTTTTTAAAAGCTTTTGTAATTTTTGATTAAATGTGGGATCTTTCAATTTTTTTGAAACTTTTGATAACAAATTAAATTTACTTTTAAATTTTTTATCTTCCAAAAGGGAATATCCATAAAAATTATAATTATCAAAATTATTAAGATTATTTTTCTTAGTAATTTTAATATGACTTTTTTTTCTAGCTTCAATTATTAATGAAGTGTGTGGAAGTTTATCAAAACCAGTAATCTTAAAATTAACAGTATATCCACCTTTTGAATATTTATGTATTAAATTATTTTTTTTATAATATTCATTATTGAGATTATGATATTTAGCTGGCTTTCCCATAACGTGAAGAGGCTCTCTAAAATCCTTAATTTCACTTTGACAAAATTTTTTTTTTTTAATTTTATAATACCCCGTTTTTTCAAGAATAATTCTTAGCATTTCAAAATCATAACCATAAATGTGAGCATAACCTCCTACAAAACTTTCTAACTCTCTATCCATTAACACTGTGTCTTGCCCTGGTGCGACTATTATATTGGCTAACATACCTCCGTATCCAAGATCCTGTCTTAGAGAATGGTTTTCCTTTTTGGCAATTTTAAAAAAAGATTTATCTTTTGATGTATAGGCTTTGGCAAATTTTTCCATGTCTGGCACTAAAATTCTTAAGATGCCATTTTTTTTTAAAATTCTGTTTATCTCTGTAAAAACTTTTTGTATTTTCAAATGGGGAATGTGCTCAATTACATGACTAGTAAAAGCTACATCACAAGAATTAGGGGGTAAATTAATTTTCGAGATATCTCCCTTAACTCTTCCTGGTTCAGGTTTTCTTAATTTATGATCTAATACATGCCATCCATCTTTATGCCAATACGGTCCTGCTCCTAAATTTATTTTCATTTATTTTATGATTAAAAAGTTAATTAAGGTTTAATTATATTAAATCATTTAGATTTTAAAGTATAAATTTCAAAGAAACCTTTTCAAATAGTAGTCTTAATAAAATTCATATATTTGTTTTCTATATTCTTATTATTAGCAAACAGAGTATTAAAATGATTTACTGCATTTTTTGTTCTAGGATAATTCCACCATTTGTTAATATCCATCGAATTATTAATAAATTTAGCCATTTCTTTTTCGTCATTAAAATAAATTTTGTTTTTTTTTAGTATATTTAAAATACCTTTTGACTGATTTCTAATTTTCCAAATCTTAGTATCAAAAAAAACTAAAGTTGGAATGTCCATATATAACGTCTGCAAAAAAGAGGTTCCTGGATATAAGCTTATACATAATGAATATTTGTTAAAAGAAACTGGAAAATTTTCATTATATGCATCTATAATTTTTATATTATTTTTTATTTTACTTATTAAATATTTTTTTACAGAAATTTTATCTGAAGGATGAAACCTTACTTCAATTTCTTTAAAAATTTTACTATCCAGTGAATTAAATATTTCAGCAATTTGATCAATTAATATTAGTTTTTCATAATATATAGGGTAGCTTTCATTTATATTGGCAAAAGAATAAAATTCAAAATGAGGTAAAACAAATAACAACTTATTGCTTAGATCCTTTCTTTCTTTTTTAATAATTTTTGGAAAATCGAGAGGTACCAGTTTTTTTATTTTACAATTTATATTATTTAATGTGGGTAAGATATTTTTTTTTCCCCAACCAAAAGTTAAAAAAATATCTGAGTTTTTTATTTCATGCTCTTCGCTAGTATAGTTTTTAATAAATCCATAATTGCCACCGTGTTGAAAGTTTATTACCTTAGTTTTTTTTTTTAATTGTTCAGAAATTAAGATTTTTGATACATCATTCAATCCAGATGTTGTTAGATAAATGTTTTTTGCATTTAATTTATGATGAATATTTATTTCTTTTATATAATGTTTATATGCTTCAATAACAGATTTTGGAATTATTTTTGGTAGCTCTTTTGACAAAAATTCTTCAAACTTATTTTGAAAATTAAAATTTATATTCCAATTTCTTAATTTAGAGTTGTATTCAAAATATTTTATTTTAGGTTCTTTTTTGTATAAAAAAAATTTTTTTAATTTCAGAAAAGTTTTAATCGTTAGTTTGGGGTTAATTGTAGAAAAAAATATATTTTCAATATTTTTGTTTAACTTAAGTATAAATTCGGAAACTAGATAAATTAATTTTATTTTAAAATTTGTTTTATTTTGAATTTTTCTAAATTTTTTAATATTTGGTTTTTTTAAAATTTTATATGTGATATTTTGATGATGTTTAATTATCAAAGTATAGCAAAAATGATGCCAATACTCCATATTTTTAAAACCAAAAAATTTTTTTTCATATTCATCAGCTGAATTGAAAATCAAATCTTTATAATCAAAATTATAAAATTCAGTGATAAATTTTCTATTTAATTTTTTTGTTTTCTCTATGCAAATCCATTTTTCATATAATTGAGATAAAATACTCTCTAAATAATAACCTAAAATATTATCCCAATAATTGTACTTATGATTTGTTTTGTGAAGTAAATTTAAATCTTGATATAATTTAGGTGATATTTTTTCATATAATTTTTTGACATAACGCCTACTTTTTTCTCTAAATTTTAAATCTTGATATGGATGATCAAGAATATATTTCGACTTTAAGTTCTGATTATTTAAATTAACACACCACAAACCTAAATAAAAAATTTTATGCTTAGTTTTATTTCCAATAGGTAGATTCGTAGTTTTTAAATAAAAATTCTTTTTAAACATTTTTTGCACATTTTAAAAAGTGTCATCTATTAATTCACATAATATATGTCCGATTAATAGATGATATTCTTGAATTCGTGCTGTTGAATTAGATGGTATTATTAAATCAATAGAGGATTTGTTTTTTGCTAAGCCTCCATTTTTACCCAAAAAAGAGATTACTTTTATTTTCATTTTTTTTGCTTTATTAAGCACTTTGATAATATTCTTGCTATTTCCTGAGGTTGAAAAAACAAATAATAAATCATTCGTATCTGCAACACCTTCTAATTGTCTTGAAAAAATATTATCATACCCAAAGTCATTTGAAATACATGTAAGACTGGATGTATTTGAGGTTAATGATATAGATTTTATTGGTCTTCTTGTTTTTTTAAACCTTCCAATAAGTTCAGATGCAAAATGCTCAGCTTGTGCAGCACTTCCTCCGTTCCCACACCAAATAATATTTCCATTTTGAGAGATTGTTTTTTTAATTAAATCTGCACTTGCAATTATTTTTTTAAATAATTTTTTATAGACTAAATTATTTAATTTTTTACTTTCATTAAATGAATTAATAATTGTTTTTTTCATTTTAAAATAGTTTTTAAGTTAATTAAAAATTGATACTACTATTTTTCAATATTTTTACATTATAAGTTTCTATGTTTGTTTTAACATTTTTTCTAAAGACACGAAATGCTAATCACTTCCGATTTTTAAAGTTATAAATTTGTAATTTTAACAAATAATATGAGAAAATAGTCAAGAATTTTAGAGAAATGAAAATAAAATAATTATTTTTTGCCTATCAATAAATTTATAAAAAATTTTTTTCAGTGCATAAATCAAGCCAATTGAGCTATTAGTACTGGTCAGCTTCACGCATTACTGCGCTTCCACA
>MDTG01240173.1_pt1 | contig 52395 bp, 45 predicted proteins | sample 811421 | NCBI WGS metagenome assembly MDTG01 (sample SAMN05326645, study PRJNA326480) | marine metagenome | isolation source: seawater | place: Pacific Ocean: South East | collected 2011
GCACCGGGCAAGCGTATTGAAATCCGCTTCCCTGACCCGACCGCCAACCCGTATCTGGCTTTCTCAGGCATGATGATGGCCGGTCTGGACGGTATCGAGAACAAAATCGATCCGGGCGATCCGATGGATAAAGACCTTTACGAATTGCCGCCGGAAGAATTGGCAACCGTCCCGCAAGTCTGCGGCTCTCTTCGCGAGGCCGCCGAGGCACTGGACGCTGACCGCGACTTCCTAAAAAAAGGTGGGGTGATGGATGATGACCAAATCGACGGTTATCTCGAGCTCAAGTGGGAAGAAATCTACAATTACGAGCACACGCCACATCCGGTTGAATTCGACATGTATTACAGCGTCTAAATAAGACCATGACAGGGCGTTCCTCCCCCGCCCTCCAATAGAACGCCCCTATTACACATCAGTAGGGGCGTTTTTTGTTGTTGTGAGTTTGAGCTTCGAACTTGAGACCTACTAGCGCGGCATGGATGCATCTTTATTGAATGTCAAATGCAGCAAGTCGTCCTCGCCGCAAATGGCAAATAAAGTATTCTCCGGCAAATAATCGGTACGCCCGATTTGCAGCCAACGCGCCATTACATAACAAACCGCCTAGCGCGGCGAGCAGCTTGAAAATCTGCACCCCCGCCGACTTATTATAAAAAACACCCCAAAAATCCATCATCGGCTCCGTTTCTTATTGTTAAACGTGATACCGACACCTGCTGTCGCAGGTGCCGGGGCGTTATTTCGCCGCCAACCCGGCCAAAGCTGGAGTAGAGGGAATTTCGACAATTCGCGAATAAAATGCCCGACGCTCTAGAGTGTCAAAACACGTTGGCAATTAAATTGCGACTCCCATTTGAGGGTGTACCCTCCCCTAACGCTCCGTCCATGCATCAGCGAGGCGTCTATGATAGAAATGAGCAGGGATTAAAAGCCTCTAACCATTCCAATGCGCGTTATAGGCGGCGGCGGCTTTTTTCTCACTCGACTGATAGCCGGTAAAGGCCTTGAACACGCCGAGGTTGAGATCGGGCTCGCGCCCCTCGCCCATATTGATGATTTGCATGCACCACCAGCCTTGCTGGCCCCAGCCATTCAAGGCGGCAAAAGTGCGGAACGGCGAATTGAGACCGAGCAATGGGCGCAGAAATTTCGGGCCGATTTCCAAAGACTTCTCAAAAATCGTTGTGGTGTCTTCTGAGCCGTCAATCAGCTTATTGGCAATCTGTGTATCGACACAGAGCGGTCGACCGAGACCAATCATGTCACAAGCATCAGCCGCCAGCGCCGCATCCATACCGGCGCGCGAGCGGAAGCCGCCCGTCACCATCATCGGGTTTTTGAATACGGCGCGAATGTCTTTTGCGTAATCGAGAAAATAGGCTTCACGTGCCACCGTGCTTTCACGCAAGGATTCGGCGCGGTCGGGGTTGAGCGTCAAATTGTCGAGGCCCACAAGCTTGGGCTGCTCATACGTGCCGCCTGAAACTTCCAGCATGTCCAGCCCTTCATCATTGAGCCAGGTGGCGACTTGCACTGAATCCTCATGGCTGAAACCGCCTTTTTGGAAATCCGCCGAATTGAGCTTCAGCGCGACGGGAAATCTATCACTTACCGCTTTGCGAACGGCGCGAATGGATTCGAGCAAAAGGCGGGCGCGGTTCTCGAGACTACCGCCCCATTCATCGGTGCGCGTGTTCACATCTGGCGAGAGAAACTCAGACAGTAGATAACCATGCGCGCCATGCAATTGCACACCAGTAAAGCCGGTCTCCTGTGCTATTTTGGCGGCGTGGGCAAAGCGCTGAATAATGTCGAGAATTTCATCATGCTCCAGCGCGCGCGGCTTGCCGAAAGCAGCGCCAGGCATCTTCAACTGCACATCGGACGGGCCGACAGGTGTCGGCGCAACGGCAGCCGGTGTTTGGCGTCCGGCATGCGAGATTTGCATCCATAGATGCGTATTGTTTTTCGTACCTGCCTCAGCATAGGCCCGCAGACGCGAGATTTGCTCATTGGTCTGCTTGCCCTCAATCACCACATTGCCCGGGCGCTCCAAATAGCGATGATCAACCTGCACATTGCCGGTCAGCAAAATGCCCGAACCACCCTCGGCCCAGCGCGAATACAGTGTCACGTGCTTTTCAGTGGCGCGGTTCTGCTCATCTGCCAGACCTTCCGTCATCGCCGCTTTGCAAATACGGTTCTTGATTTCTGCACCACACGGCAAAGTTAGTGAATTTTCTATATTAACGTTACTCATGAACTACCTCCTAAGGCTTGTGTCGGCTAAACTAGCAACCGAATCACAACTTGCAAGTGCGGAGTGCCTTATGGCGAAAAAGAAATCAGTCGATTTGTTCGATGAGGCACCGGTGGCCAAATCCACAGCCAAAAAACCTAATGCTAAACCTAAGAAAGCCGCCGAGAAAGGCTATTCCGCTGCCGATATTGAGGTTCTTGAAGGGCTGGAGCCGGTGCGCCGTCGCCCGGGCATGTATATTGGCGGCACAGACAGCCGCGCAATGCACCATCTGTTTGCCGAAGTTATCGATAACTCCATGGACGAAGCGGTGGCCGGTCATGCCAGCTTTATTGAAGTGGAGTTTATGGAAGGCAATCGCCTGTCCGTGCGCGATAATGGCCGCGGTATTCCCGTCGATCCGCACCCGAAATATCAGGACAAGTCAGCACTTGAGGTGATTATGACAACGCTGCACGCAGGCGGTAAATTCGGCGGCGAAGCCTATGACACATCCGGCGGCTTACACGGTGTCGGCGTGTCTGTGGTTAATGCGCTGGCTTCCAACCTTGTGGTGGAAGTGGCGCGCGACCGGAAATTGCATCGCCAAGAATTTTCGCGCGGCATTGCCAAAGGTAAAGTTAAAAAAGTCGGGGAAGCGAAAAACAAGCGCGGCACCACGGTCAGCTTTGTGCCCGATGAAGATATTTTCGGTAAAATCCAGTTTGATCCGGCACGCCTTTACGCCATGGCGAAAGCCAAGGCTTATTTGTTTGGCGGCGTTGAAATTCGTTGGAAATGCAACCAGTCGCTCATCAAAGACAAAGAAAAATGCCCGCCTGAGGACACACTGAAATTCCCCAATGGGTTGCAAGATTATTTGGAAGAGCAAATCGGCGGTCGCGCTGTCGTCACGCCGCAAGCCTTTGCCGGCAAAGTTCAAAAGGCCGGCGGCCACGGCAGCTTGGAATGGGCGATCACTTGGGTCGCCGCCGGCATCGGTAATGCCGATGGCATGAATGCCAGCTATTGTAACACCGTGCCGACGCCTGAAGGCGGCACCCATGAGCAAGGCATGCGCGCCGCCCTGACCAAGGGTTTGAAAGCCTATGGCGACCGCACCAATAATAAAAAGGCCAGCATCATCACCGGTGAAGATGTAATGGGCACAGCCGCCGCTTTGGTCTCGGTGTTTGTGCGCGAACCGGAATTTCAGGGTCAAACTAAAGACAAGCTAGCGACACCGGAAGCAGCAAAAATCGTCGAGACCACTTTGCGCGATCATTTTGAGCATTACCTGACCTCTGCCCCTGCCGACGCTGACAAGCTGCTGAGCTGGGTGATCGACCGCGCCGAAGAGCGCGTACGCCGCCGCCAAGAAAAAGAAGTAAGCCGCAAATCCGCCGTGCGCAAATTGCGCCTACCCGGCAAGCTGGCCGATTGCTCGCAAAAAGCCAGCGAAGGTGCGGAATTGTTTATCGTTGAGGGCGACAGCGCCGGTGGTTCGGCAAAACAAGGCCGCAACCGCATAAACCAAGCCATATTGCCCTTGCGCGGCAAAATTCTGAATGTTGCCAATGCGACGCAAGCCAAAATGCAGCAGAGCCAGCAAATCGCTGACCTTGTGCTGGCGCTAGGCTGCGGCATGGGCGCGTCTTATGACGAGGCGCGGCTGCGCTATGAGAAAATCATAATCATGACCGATGCCGATGTCGATGGGGCGCATATTGCCGCCCTGCTCGTCACCTTTTTTCACGAGCAAATTCCCAATCTTATCCGACAAGGCCATCTTTACATCGCCGTGCCGCCTCTTTATCGCCTTGCGCAAGGCGCGAAGACCTTTTACGCACGCGATGACGAACACCGCGAGGAATTACTGAAAACCGAGTTTCGCGCTAATGCCAGAGTCGATGTCAGCCGTTTTAAGGGGTTGGGGGAGATGCTGCCCGCACAGTTGAAAGAAACCACCATGATGCCCGGCTCGCGCACGCTGCTGCAGGTTGAAATTCCCGAAGAAGAAAGCAAAGCCACCGCCAAAACGGTGAAGGACTTAATGGGCAACAAGCCGGAGCTGCGCTTCAAATTCATTCAAGAAAACGCCGCCTTTGCCGGTAAGGAATTGTTGGATATTTAGACGGGGTTTACATTCCCTCAAAAACATCTATCTTCCGCGCCATGAAGACAGGTCAGGCCGTGGTGGCCTGATGTCAGGTCAGCGTTCAATAAATGTGACCTGAGCGCGTGACCAAGACGCAGCTTCGCGTTTTGCACCCCGTATCTCACCGGAGATGCCGCAAGCGAAACGCCCAACACGGAAAGACGCCATGACGTTTGATGATCTCGGGCTGGCCCCCGAAATAATGAAGGCCATTAATGATGTCGGCTATACCGAGCCGACCCCCATTCAGGCAGAAGCCATTCCGCAGGTGATTGCAAATCAGGACGTGTTGGGCATCGCTCAGACGGGCACCGGCAAAACGGCAAGTTTTACCCTGCCGATGATCCATCGCCTAATGAAAGGCCGCGCGAAAGCACGTATGCCGCGCACGCTGATTTTGGAGCCGACGCGCGAACTGGCCGCGCAGGTGGCGGAAAATTTCGACCTTTACGGCAAATATACCAAGCTGACCAAAGCGCTGTTGATTGGCGGCGTGAGTTTCAAGGACCAAGAGCAGGCGATTATGCGCGGCGCCGATGTGTTGATCGCCACGCCGGGCCGTTTGCTTGACCATGTAGAGCGCGGCGGTGTGCTGCTGCGCGGTGTTGAGGTGCTGGTGATTGACGAAGCCGACCGCATGCTCGACATGGGCTTCATTCCCGATATTGAGAAAATTGTCGGCATGATACCCTTTACCCGTCAGACGCTGTTTTTCTCGGCCACCATGCCGCCGGAAATCACCCGTCTGTCAGAGCAGTTTCTCTCGGCCCCGAAACGTATTGAAGTGGCACGGCCTTCTTCGACCAATGACAATGTTACGCAAAAGCTGATTGATGTCGCGCCGGTGAAAAAGCGCCAAGCGCTGCGCGATTTGTTTGAAAAAGAAGATGTGACAAACGGCATTATTTTTTGTAATCGCAAGCGCGATATTGGCGACTTGCTGAAAAGCTTGCATCGCCACAATTATAAAGCCGTGTCGCTGCATGGTGATATGGACCAGCATATGCGGCTTCGTATGCTCGACCAGTTTAAATCGGGTGAAGCAACTTATCTGATTGCCTCCGATGTGGCGGCGCGGGGCTTAGATATTCCCGAAGTCAGCCATGTGTTTAATTTCGATGTGCCGACCCATGCCGAAGATTATGTGCACCGCATTGGCCGCACCGGCCGTGCCGGACGCACCGGCTCGGCTTTTACGCTGGCGACGCGCAATGACGCGAAATATGTCGATGCGATTGAGCAATTGATTGAACGCACGATTGACCGCGAGGCTTTCGGCCCCGCCGATGCCGAGGGCGACAACGGCAAGCCGCGCAAGAGCAATCGACGCAATAATAAAAGCGGCGAGCGCCAAGGGCGCGGCGGTAATGAAGGCAAAAGCGAGCAGAGCGCGAAGTCAGGCAGCGGCAAGCGGCGCGGCCTGTTGGGGCGCAATCGAGGCAATAATAGAGGCGATATCCGCCCATCAGACAGCAAGTCGCAAGAAGCCAAGTCAGAAAAGCCACAACAGTCTAAACCGCAGAAAAAAGAGGGCGGCAGACAGAACGGCAAATCCTCGGGCGATGCCTTCGAAGGCAATATGCCCGATTTTATGAAATAGGCTTTTTCAGGCTAACGCCGTTGGTCGAAACGGCGGCCAATCATGGCGGCGGCGATATTGGTTTTTTGAATATCAATCGCCCCGCCGGCAATGCCCCAACCCCATGCGTCGCGCATGCGCCGCTCCATCGGGTAATCCTTCGAATAGCCATAGCCGCCCATGAGTTGCATGGCACCGCCCGTCACTTCACGGCACATTTCATTGGAAAAACATTTACCGACTGACGAGTCAATAACGCTCGGTAGACCGTCTTCGGCATTCACCGCCGCGCGCTGAATTAGCAACCGCGCCGCTTCAACCTTCATCTGCATTTCCGCCAGCTTGATTTGTACACCCTGAAAATCGACCAGTTCTTTGCCGAATTGTTTGCGCTCTTGCACATATGCCAACACATCTTCCAACGCGCCAGAGGCTTGCCCCAGCGCCATAGTGGCATTGCCGCAGCGTTCAAGGTCAAAGGCTTCCATCAATTTGCGGAAGCCGCCGGCGGGCACAACCACATTGTCTTCCGGCACGGTAACATTATCGAGGAAAATATCAGCTGATGGCACACCGCGAAAGCCCATCAGTTCTTCTTGCTTGCCGAAGCTCAAGCCCGACGTGTCTTTATGAACAAACACCGCACCAATGCCTTTGGCGCCCGGGTCATCGGAGAGGCGGCAATAAACCAAATAGCCGTCTGAGTGACCGCCGCCCGAACACCAGCGTTTTTGCCCGTTCAGCGTCACCTTACCGTCTTTAATCTCGCCCTTGGTCGTCAAATCGGTCAGCGCGCTGCCTGCTTGCGGCTCAGACATAGACACCGCCAATACCATTTCACCCTTGCAGACTTGCGGCACGATTTCTTGCTTCAAATTGTCAGAGGCAAAATGCACCAGCGCATGCACCGGCCCGACATTGGCCTCAAACAACGGAAAAGCCGAGGCCGAGGAAATTTTGGCAAATTCTTCCAGCACCAATAGCGCTTCCAAATTGCCAAGCCCCAAACCGCCGAGTTTTTCAGGAATGTTAATGCCGAGAAACCCCATTTCACCGAGCTTTTTCAGCATATCGGGCTTCACCGGATGGCCGGTTTCCTCACAATAGGCCGCCACTTCCGGCATTTCGGCGCGGGCAAATTTGCGCGCCGCATTACGCAATTCACGCTGTGCATCTGTCAGTTGAAAATCCATCTTAAAACTCCCTGAGAGCGAACTATAGGAAGCCCATGGCCGCGCGTCCAGCAGCGACAATCAAGACGCTTGATTTAGCCACCTTTTCGCGACAAGCTACCGTTCGAAATAAACTTTGGGAGAGTGATATGACTGACGCATATATTATTGATGCCTGCCGCACGCCGCGTGGCATTGGCAAGCCCGGCAAGGGCGCATTAAGCGAAATTCACCCGCAGCAATTGGGCGCAACCGTGCTGAAAGCATTGGCCGAACGCAATAAAATCAATACGGCGGAAGTCGATGACATTATTTGGGGTACTAGCGCCCAGCGCGGCACACAGGGCGGCGATTTGGGTCGCATGGCGGCGCTTGATGCCGGTTATGATGTGCGCTCCAGCGCCATGACGCTTGACCGCTTTTGCGGCTCGGGCATCACTTCGGTCAATATCGCCGCGACCAATATCATGTCGGGCATGGAAGATATGACAATTGCCGGTGGCACGGAAATGATGTCGCGCTTCGGCACGGATGCGAAATCGGATTCGCCTTTCCTCGATAGCGGCAATAAGCGCCTGCGTGAAGTGCACCCGCAACCGCACCAAGGGGTTTGCGCCGATGCCATTGCCACCCTGGAAGGCATTGATCGCGAGGCGGTTGACGCACTGGCTTATGTCAGCCAGCAAAACGCCAAGCGCGCCATTGAAGAAGGCCGTTTCGACAAGTCACTAGTTGCTGTGCACAAAGAAGACGGCTCGCTGGCGCTGGACAAGGAAGAGTTTCCGCGCCCGCAAACCACGCCGGAAAGCCTTGCCGAATTGGAGCCGAGCTTTGCCAAGCTGGCTGATATTCCGCTTGACGAAGACGGCACAACCTTCCGCAAGCTGGTTAACCAAGCCTATCCTGATCTGGAGATTAATCACGTGCACCATGCCGGTAATTCTTCCGGCGTTGTTGATGGTGCCGCCGCTTTACTGCTGGCCTCAGAAGATTATGCCAAAGCCAATGGCTTAAAGGCGCGCGCCAAAGTGAAAGCCATCGCCAATATGGGTGACAGCCCGACCTTGATGCTCAACGCACCGGTTCCGGCCGCCAAAAAGGTTCTCGAAAAAGCCGGTTTGACGGTTGCCGATATTGACCTGTTTGAAGTCAATGAGGCCTTTTCTGTAGTCACAGAGAAATTCATTCGTGACCTCAACATTGACCGCGAGCTTATCAACGTCAATGGCGGCGCGATGGCATTGGGCCACCCGATTGGCGCAACCGGCTCTATTCTCGTCGGCACCATGCTCGATGAGTTGGAACGCCAAGGCAAGCAATTCGGTCTGATTACCATGTGCGCTGCTGGCGGCATGGCGCCGGCCATTATCATCGAACGCGTCTAATCGCGTTTGGATCGCAAGTTTATGGGCGGTGCTTTGGCGCCGCCCTTTTGCTTGACCGAAAACTGTTTTTCCCCCCAAAATGCTGAAATTTTGAGGGAGGTCGCCCATGCGCGCGCTTTACAATCATTTGGACCCGTTTTTGACCGAAGACGACGCCGCGACCATGCTGTGTCTAGCCGAGAATTTCGGCAGTTTCGGGCCTTATGCCAATGAGGGAGAAAATGACGGCATTGGCGAAGATTTGCCCCAACGCTTTGACGCGGCATTCAATTACATCGCGCATGGCATGCGCGGCAGCGAAAACAAAGAAGATGTGCGCACGGCTGCGGCGCGCACCAATTATTTCCGCGAGACCTATGCCTACGGCGATGAGGTGAAAGCGCCGGGTGTTGAGCCGTTTATGAACCACCCTGCTCTGGCTAAAACGGCGCGCAAAATCTCCAGCGTGGAGCGCATCGTTCCGGCGATTATTTTCGCCAATATCCTCATTCCCGGCCAGGAATTGGCCGTGCATACTGATGTGCCGGAATTTCGCGGCGCCAATCGAAAAGTGACACCGCAATGGCTGCTCGTCACCATGCTGCATAGCGGTCTGTTTGACGAATGGCGCATCCCCATCACCACTTGCGTGTCATGGTTCGGCAAATCAAAAGGCGGCGCGTTTGCCTTTTATCCCGAGGGCACGGACGGGCCGCGCGAGACCATTCAGTCCGACCATAATTCAGCCATTGTCATAGACACGGATAAAGTCTTTCACGGCGTTGACCGCGTTTGCGAAACCAAGCCGGATATTCCCATGATCAATAAAACCGCGCGCCTGCACTTTATGGGCGACGACCAATGGCAGTTGCGCCGTGGCGATGATGTGCTGGGCAATTATGATTGGTCGGAATTGCGCTATTCCATCTCATGGAAAGGCTATTGCTTCAAAGATGAAGCCGAAGAAAACCTGTGGCGCAACGGCAGTAACGACTTATCCATCGCGTTTATTTTGAAACACATTGAAGAAGATTTACGCGCCAAAGGCGTATTGACCGGCGAGCGACCGGACCCGACAGCCTTCGCCACCATGATGGTCGGTCACTATATCCGCTTCCCGAAACTGCAAGCGGCGGCTGAGTAATTAACCCACCCAGCCTTGCAGTTCAGCCGCTTCGGCGCGCAGTTTTTCCGGCCCACCAAGAAGCTGGCGATTAGCGCCGATGCGCTTGAACCAATAATGCAAGCCCAGCAAATCGGTGAAACCCATGCCACCATGCACTTCGGTTGCCGTGCGAGCAACAAATTTGCCGACTTCCTGCATATGCGATTTGGCCAAACATGCCATGAGCGAAGCTTCTTCTGGCACATGGTCTTGCGCGTAAGCGGCATACCAAACCATTGCGCGGCACGGCTCCAACTTGGCGGCCATTTCGGCACACATATGTTTGACCGCTTGAAATGAGGCAATCGGTCGGTTGAACTGGTCACGGTCTTTGGAATATTCGACCGCTTTCTCCAACATCATCGCTGCCGCACCGAGCGAGTCAGCGGCCAGCAAAACGCGGCCCGCATCAATCATTTTGCGCTGCGCTGCGGCGTGATTATTCCCCGCCACAAGAGACCCCGCCACATTGTCCAAATCCAATGTCAGCACGGTGCGTGTGCGGTCAATCGTTATCAATTGGGTTTCACTCACGCCTTTTGCACCGCGCTCTACCACCACAAGCTGGTTTCCTGTCGTGAGCAGAAAATGCGTCGCACCATCTGCCCCCATAACAAAACTGGCGCGGCCCGAGACCGTATCGCCCGAGACGGTGATACCAGCATCATCCCGCCCGCCGATTGCTTCGGTGAGGCCGACGCCCATGCGCGCGCTGCCCGATGCGATTTGCGATAGCCAATCTTTATCGCCCGCTTCGCGCAAGCCGATAACCGCCATGCCGTAAGCAGCGGTGAAAGCTGATGGCGAGACATGCCGTCCCAGCGTCTCCGCAATCAAAGCTGCTTCCAAAACGCCCATGCCCAATCCGCCTTGCGCTTCCGGCAGCAGCGCGAAAGGCACGCCAAGCTCTTCCAAACCCTTTTGCAAAGTCTCGGCCAGCGCGCCATCTCCATCGACGAATTTACGCACTTCTTCCAATTCAGATGCGCCTTCGAGATAGCGCTCAACGGTGTCTTGCAGCATGAGTTGGTCTTCTGACAATCCGAAATACATGAGCTCCGCTCCTAATTGGCTTTAAACGTGCCGGGGGTCGGCTTTGGCTCGCGCGGCATGCCGAGGCCACGCTCACTGATGATATTTTTTTGAATTTGCGCCGAACCGCCGCCGATAATCATGCCGAGGTCGAACATATAGTGGGTTTGCCACATGCCCTTATCGCGCGAAAACGGGCTGTCTTCATACAACATGCCATATTCACCCATCACATCAATCGCCAGCTCGGCCATTTGGTGATTAAGCTCGCAGCCCTGCAATTTGACCAGCAATCCGGCCATACCCGACGATTTTTTCTCACTGGCCAAAGTGGTCAAGCGCATGCCATTCATTTTCATGGCCTGCGCTTCGGCTTGCAGCCGGACCAAACGATCGCGATACACCGCATCATCAATCAGCGGTTTGCCGTCAATATGCTCTTTTTTCATAATTTCGGCGATGGCGCGCAAGCGGCTCAAAGCCGCGTCGGGATCGCCCAACATGCCGCGCTCATGCGTCAGCGTCGCATTAGCGACCATCCAGCCTTCGCCACGCTGGCCGACAATGGACGTCACCGGCACGCGCACATCCGTAAAAAACACTTCATTAAACTCGGCAAAGCCGGTCATGGTCATTAACGGGCGCACTTCAATGCCCGGCGTGTTCATATCAATGAGAATATAGCTGATGCCTTGGTGCTTCGGTGCGTCCGGCTCGGTGCGCACAAGGCAGAACATCATATCGGCGAACTGCGCCGTTGAGGTCCAAATCTTCTGGCCGTTAATGACGAAATCATCGCCATCGACCACCGCAGCCGTGCGCAATGAGGCCAAGTCAGACCCGGCCCCCGGCTCTGAATATCCCTGACACCACACCATTTCACCGCTCAATGTCGGTTTGATGTATTTTTCCTTTTGCTCATCCGTGCCCAATTCAAGCAAGGTCGGCACCAGCATATTTATGCCCTGTCCGGCCATGCCGCCCGCTACACCGGCACGCGCAAATTCTTCAGCGATGATGCGTGCTTTCAACGCATCCGGCTCTGCACCATAGCCGCCATATTCTTTCGGATGAGTGCGCGCCGCATAGCCGTTTTCCAGCAAAATCTTCTGCCAAGCCAGACGCTTCTCACTGCGCACAGAGCGATCTGCATGGCTCGGCGCCTTATCCTTATTGCTTGCCAAAAAGCTACGCACTTCTGCGCGGAAATCTTCATATTCCTGTGTAAAATTCAGATCCATAGCGAAACCTCCCATTGGCGAAAGCTTAGGCAATCTGTTTTGACAGCGCAAACCGATATTTTGCCTTGCGGCAATAGTGCAATTTGATTGATAAGCCATGCCAAGCGCTGATATTGTCATTGCATGCTTGACCGCTATCTCTTTATGCGTCTTTTGCAAAGCCAGCTTGCCCTGACTTTGGTGCTTTCCGGCGTCATTTGGCTGGTGCAGGCGCTCAATCTTATTGATAAGGCGCTGACCGCCGGCACCTCACCGATGGAAACGCTGATGCTGTCATCGCTTGTCTTGCCGCGGGTGCTGACCTTCACCCTGGCCCCCGCTTTGCTGATTACCGTCATAGCGCAAATGGTGCGGCTGTTGCAAGATTATGAATATTTCGCGCTCACCGCGGCCGGCCTCAGCCCGTTACGCGTTTTGCGACCCATGCTGTTGCTCGGTCTGCTGGTGATGATTTTGCAAGGCTGTCTGGCTTTCTATATTTCACCTATCGCCATGAAAACATTAAAGCTGAGCTCTTTCGAAGGCGGTAACCGCATTGCCTTGGCTGAATTGCAACCCGGTGTGTTTAAAGATCTGAAGCCGGGCATGACGGCTTTTACCAGCGGCCAAGACCGTGACGGGCAATATCTCGATTTGATGATTTATGATGCTACCGAGCCGAGCCAACCGATTACTTTTCTGGCTGAAAAAGCAGTCATCAGCGAACGCAATGGAGAGCCTTATTTTATTTTGCGCAATGGCAGCCAGCATATTCACAATAAAGGCTCACAGGGACAAGCCGTCACCTTCTCACAATATTTACTGCCGCTCGGTCCACCTACCCCGACGCAGGAAAAGCAAATTGTTTTCAATCGCAATCACATGATGATTCATCAATTGCTCAATCCGTCAGCGCATGGCGTGACCGGCGAGCGGCGTATCACCCGCATGCAGGGGCGCGGATTGGAACTGATTTCCAATCTGGCAGCGCCCTTTGTTTTCATGCTGGTCGGCTTTGCCGTTATTACGGCAGGTGGCATTAGCCGCAACGGCTATGGCCAACGCATCATGGCCGCAGTCTTGCTTGCCATTATCTTTCAAATCGGCGTCATTGCGCTGGCCGATATGGCCGTCGAGCAAGAAACACCGACGTTGATTTTCATTTGGCCAACGGTTTTCCTGCTTACATTGATGGGTTTCATTCAAAAGCAAAATGACCCTGATATGATCAAAAGGCTGTTCGGGCGGGCGCAATGATTGGCACGCTAAATTTATATTTGGTGAGGCGTTTTGCCTTGTGGCTGGTCATTGTTGCTTTGGGCTTTGGCACGGTGGCCATGCTGGGCGATTTTCTTGAAATGCTGCGTTTTGCCAATCGCTTCAATTTAGGTGCCGGTGCGGCGTTTAATTTTACGCTGCACCGTCTGCCGCTTTTGTTGATGGATTTTCTGCCATTCATTTTTCTCTTCGGTACAGTGTTCTGCCTATTGCGTCTCAGCCAAGCGCAGGAGTTGGCGGTCATTCGCGCCGCCGGACTTTCAGTCTGGCAGTTTTTACAACCACTTTTGATATTTACCTTTGTCCTATCAACGCTGATTATCCTTGCGCTGGAACCGATTGGGGCACATTTGCACAATCGCTATACCGACCGCCATGCCGAACTGACCTCGCAAAAATCGGGTTTGAGTTTTTCCACCGGTGGTATTTGGTTTCGCGAGACTACCGAAAGCGGCAGCTATATAAGCCGCGCGCGTGAGATTGATCACACCGGAACGGGTCGTTTGCTTGAATTGGAAATTATGATGCTGGACGCTGAAGGCGCTTTTGACAGACGCATCACTGCACTGTCAGGCGAAATCAGCGATGGCATACTTCGCCTCTCCCAAGCCACAATCTATCAAGGCAGCGCCCCTCCTGAGACCGTGGCGCAATTTGACTTTCCGACCGGTCTTGTTGCGGAAAGCTTATCCGACAGTTTTGCCAATGCGCGGATTATCAATGTCTGGCAATTACCCGGCTATATTTCTGCCGCTGGCAATAGCGGCATTGATATGACGCGCCATCAAGTGCGCTTCCAATCACTTCTCGCTTTGCCGATATTGCTGATGGCTATGGTTATGGTAGCGGCGTGTTTTTCTCTGCCGACGGGGCGTATGTTCTCTACCGGCCAAACGCTGGGAATGTCGATTTTATGCGGTTTTTCCTTATTTTTATTCAATGATTTCATTGTGTTAATGGGCGAGTTAAATCTCATGCCGATAATATTGGCAAGTTGGACACCGGCGCTTATTGCCTTGCTTTTATCCATCAGCTATCTACTGACGACGGAAGACGGCTAGGGAGAGCTGTTTATGAGCGAATTGAAATTGGGAAATGAATTTGGCGCGCCGTCAGAAAACGCCTGGCTGCAAGCGGTTGAAACCGCCTTGCGCGGCAAATCCATCGACAGTCTCAATTCAACCGAGCTAGCGGGTTTTGAGCGCCAACCGCTTTACACGGAAGCCAACAGCCAAACCGCGGCCGATCAAGCAGGCCTGCCCGGATTCGCTCCTTTCACACGCGGCGCGTGTGTGCTGAATAATAAATTTCTGCCTTGGCATATTGCCCAGCGCGTCACTATTGGCCGCAAAGGCTCAGACAATGATGCGGTTTTGACCGATTTGGCCGGCGGCGTAAGCGCGCTGGTGCTCGATTTCAGTGAGCAGGATTTGGACACAAAAGGACTCGACGACTTATTGGCCAATGTCATGCTCGACATTGCGCCGCTCTCGCTGGCCTCAAGCAATGCAAACACGGCGCCCGCCGTGTTGGACTTATTGGATAAGCGCGGCATTGACGATGTGCCGCTATATCTCAACCTGTCCGCTGACGATGCAGCCTCAATGGTTGATTTGACGACAGAGCGCCCCTCTGCCCGCCTCATGACCGCCAGCGGCGCAGCGTTTCACGCGCAAGGTGCCGGCGGGCCACAAGAGCTTGGCTGGATGCTGGCCGAACTGATCGAAGGCTTGCGCGCTTTGGAAGACGCAGGCATGGATGCCGCCGAGGCCTTGTTCAAAATTACCTTAACCGTCGCGGCAGATGTCGACTTTTTCGCCACGTTAGCCAAAATACGCGCCGCGCGTGTGTTGTTCGCCAATATCGTCGAAGCGGTCGGCGCGCCCGACACACCCCCGCAAATTCACGCCGAAACAAGTCTGCGCGCCTTTTCCGATCTCGACCCTTGGGTCAATATTTTGCGCGCCACCTCCGCGTCTATGGGCGCAGGTATTGCCGGTGTCGATATGTTAACGGTTGCCCCGTGCTCGGCGACCGGCGCGACCGATAATGCGCTGACGCGGCGCATTGCCCGCAACACGCAAATTATTCTGCAAGAAGAAAGTCATATCGGCCATGTTGCCGATGCGGCAGGCGGCAGTTGGTATATTGAAAGTCTGACGCAGCAATTGGTCGAAAGCGCTTGGGCTGAATTTCAAAAAATTGAATCGGTCGGTGGTCTGTCAGCCGCGCAAGGTACAATCAGCGCGGCACTTGCCGACGCGCGCGCCGCCTTTGACAAAGCGGTTGATAAGCGCGCCATGCCTTTGGTCGGGGTCAGTGAATTTCCCAATTTGGAGGAAGCACCGCTGGCAACCGGTGGTGATAATGGCTATCGCTTGTCTGCCGCCTATGAGCAATTGCGTCATGCGGCACAGAAAGCCAAGCCGAAAGTGTTTCTTGCCAATATTGGCGAGATGGCCGGCTTCACTCCGCGTGCCAATTTCGCTACCAATATTTATGCCGCCGGAGGGCTGCATTCGGTAAGCGGCGATGGTGGCACGGATGCGCAAACCATTGCCGAGGCTTTCAAAAAATCCAATGCCAAAATCGCTGTAATTTGCGCCGGCGAAGATGATTATGAATGTCACGCGGCCGAGGTCGCCGCCGCGCTGAAACAAGCCGGTGCGACGCATATCGCGCTGGCCGGAAAGCCGCGCGAGATTGACGATATTGACGCTTATTGCTTCGCCGGATGCGCGGCCTTGAGTTTCTTGCAAGAGATCCACAAAACATTGGGGCTGGCATAATGAGCAAGCTGCCTGATTTTTCAAAACTGTCACTGAACCTCAATGCCTCGGCCGATTTGGGCGACTGGCAAAAGGCAGCCAAAGCGGCGCAAGACGAGGATGATGCGGCGACCCTGCGACAAACGCCGGAGGGTATTGACGTTAAACCGCTCTACACCGCCGCCGATCGCGCCGGCCTGCCCTATCTCGATAGCTATCCCGGCCTCGCGCCATTTATTCGTGGGCCGTATGCCACCATGTATGTAAATAAGCCGTGGACGGTGCGCCAATATGCCGGTTTCTCAACGGCGGAAGAGTCCAACGCATTTTACCGCCGCAATTTGAAGGCCGGTCAAAAAGGCCTGTCCGTGGCTTTCGACCTCGCCACCCATCGCGGCTATGACAGCGACCATCCGCGCGTTTTTGGGGATGTCGGCATGGCCGGAGTGGCGATTGATTCAATCCTCGATATGCGCACCTTGTTCGCCGGTATTCCGCTGGACACCATGTCGGTCTCCATGACCATGAACGGCGCAGTGCTGCCGATTATGGCGCTGTATATTGTGGCGGCGGAAGAGCAAGGCGTGCCGCCCGATAAGCTCGCGGGCACGATTCAGAACGATATTCTGAAAGAATTTATGGTGCGGAATACCTATATTTACCCGCCAAAGCCAAGCATGCGGATTATCTCCGATATTTTCGCTTATACATCAAAGAATATGCCGAAGTTCAATTCCATTTCCATCTCCGGCTATCACATGCAGGAGGCTGGTGCGACAGCTGATTTGGAGCTCGCCTATACGCTGGCTGATGGGGTTGAATATGCCCGCGCCGGAATGGCGGCAGGTTTGGATATTGACGCTTTCGCACCGCGCCTGTCTTTCTTCTGGGCCATTGGCAAAGACTTCTTCATGGAGATTGCGAAAATGCGCGCCGCGCGCCTGTTATGGGCGCAATTGATGCAAGGCTTGGGCGCGAAGAACCCGAAATCATTGGCATTGCGCACGCATTGCCAAACCTCGGGCTGGAGCCTGACCGCACAGGATATTTACAATAATGTCGTGCGCACCTGCATTGAGGCGATGGCTTCAACACAAGGTCATACGCAATCCTTGCACACCAACAGCTTTGACGAAGCGCTGGCCTTGCCGACCGATTTCTCGGCGCGTATTGCCCGTAACACGCAGCTCATGCTGCAAATGGAAAGCAACACCACCAAAGTCATCGATCCGTGGGGCGGTAGCTATTTTGTAGAAAAGCTGACGCATGACTTGGCAGCGCGTGCGCTCGGTCATATTCAAGAAGTCGAGAAACTGGGTGGCATGGCGGCAGCGATTGTGCAAGGCATTCCGAAAATGCGCATTGAGGAAGCCGCCGCGCGAACCCAAGCGGCCATTGATAGCGGTCGCCAGACTGTGGTCGGGGTCAATAAATTCAAACTTGAAAATGAAGATGCGGTCGATGTTTTGAAAGTCGATAATTCGGCGGTGCGCTCGGCACAGATTGACCGCTTGAAAGCCTTGAAAGAGAGCCGTGATGAAGCGGTGACAAAAGCCGCCCTTGCCGCGCTGACAGAAGCGGCAAAAAGCGGTAACGGCAACTTGTTGGCCCTGGCGGTTGATGCGGGTCGCGCCAAAGCCACGGTCGGCGAAATTTCCGGCGCGTTGGAGGCGATATACAGCCGCCACGAAGCCAAGCCGCAAGTGATTTCCGATGTATATGAAAAAGACTTCGGTTCTGATGACCCGAAAATCGCTAAGCTGCGCAAAATGATTGACCGCTTTTGCGAGCGCGAAGGCCGCGCGCCGTCCATCTATCTCGCCAAAATAGGGCAAGACGGCCACGATCGCGGCCAGAAAGTGGTTGCCACCGCATTGGCTGATTTGGGCTTTGATGTAGAGGCCGGGCCTTTATTCCAAACCCCTGAAGAAGCCGCCAAAGACGCGATTGCCGCGGGTGCACATATTGTCGGCGTGTCGTCGCTCGCCGCCGGTCATTTGACCCTGGTGCCGGAATTGCGCGACGCGCTGGCCGCTGAAGGCCGTGATGATATGATGGTGATTGTCGGCGGAGTGATACCGCCGCAAGATTTCGACGCATTGCGCGACGCCGGTGCCAAAGCCATCTTCCCGCCCGGGACGGTGATACCCGATGCGGCTGACGAGCTGATTACTACGCTGACCGCCCATTTGGGGCATAATGAGGCGGCTTAGATAACCACCTATCGCCTAATCGTGAACCCTGATGAGTCCCTCTTGAGCCGCGGTCGCAATCAATTTGCCGTCGCGGGTAAAGAAGTGACCGAAATTCATGCCACGACCTCCGGCTGATGCCGGGCTGTCTTGCACATAAAGCATCCAGTCGGTCGCCTCAAACTCATGATAAAACCACATGGCATGGTCAAGACTGGCTGATTGCAGCTTCGGGTTCATATAGCTGAGCGCATGCGGGCGCATGCTGGTATCGAGCAGTGATGTGTCGGAAATATAAGACAGCATGGCTTGATTCGTCGCGAAATCTCTCGGCATGCCCGGATCGACCTTCACCCAGACAATATTGCGCGGCTCGGCCGGTTCGGGATTGAAAATATCCTTCGGGCTGACCGGACGAATTTCAAATGGGCGACGGCGCAACCAGCTATCGCGAAACTTCTCAGGAATTTTCTCTGCATTTTCAAGCCGAATTTCATAATCGCTTTTCAGCGTCTCAGGGTCAGGCGCATAGGGCATTTGCATTTGGTGTTCGCGGCCTTTTTCATGACGCTGAAAGCTGGCCGCCATATTGAATATCTGCTTTCCATGCTGAATCGCGATGACGCGCCTCGAGGCAAAGCTTTTGCCGTCGCGCGCTGCATCGACTTCATAAATAATCGGCGTGTCGGGGTCACCGGGGCGCAGAAAATAGCTATGAAAGCTGTGGCAGAACATGCCCTCAACCGTATAGCAGGCGCCCATCAGCGCTTGGCCGAGCACTTGCCCGCCAAATACGCGCTGGCGCTGCTCATTCGGGCTTTGGCCGCGGAACAGGTTTACCTCCAACCGCTCGAGCTTGAGCAACTGCAAAATCGTGTCCAGTGATTGGTCCATTTGCTTCCCTTAATTTTCTGGGATTACTTTTTTACGGGTGCTTGCGCCGGCACTATGGTCACGCTCTCGCCGCAGCCGCATGCATCGGTTTGGTTTGGATTGTTGAACCGAAAACCGGCCGACAGCTTGTCTTCTTCCCAATCCATTTCCGTGCCCAGCAAAAACAACACCGCTTTCGCTTCAATAAGAATGGTCACGCCTTTATCTTCAACAACTTCATCCAATGGCTGCTTTTCTTCAGCATAATCCATTGTGTATTCCATGCCAGCGCAGCCACCGTTTTTCACCCCGAGGCGAATACCGATTTTCGGCGTTTCCGATTTCGCCATGATTGACTTCACGCGCTCTGCGGCGCGGTCGGTTAACGTGATGGCTTTCGGCATTTCGTAAGTATGGCTCATATCTCTTCCGTTTCGTTAAAACATATTCAACGCAACGCGGGCTTCATCCGACATGCGACTGGGGTCCCAAGGTGGCTCGAATGTCATATTTACCATAACATCGCCGACACCGTCCACCGAGCGCACCGCATCTTCAACCCAACGCGGCATGTGTTCAGCCACGGGGCAACCCGGCGCGGTCAGCGTCATATCAATCGTAACATCGCGATCATCAGAAATATCGACGCGGTAAATCAATCCCAACTCGTAAATATCGACGGGAATCTCGGGGTCATAGACACTTTTCATCGCGCCGATAATATCATCGGTCAGGGCTGCCATTTCCGGCGACAAATCCTCAATAGCCACAGGCTCTTGCGTTTCCTCCGCCTCTTTCTGAGGTGCGGAGGTGTCAATTACCGGCATGTTTTTTTCGTCACTCATGCATCACCCGAAAAAATCTATTGCCTTATGCAGGGCTTCGGCCAGCGCGTCCACCTCTTCATGGGTGTTGTAAATGGCGAAACTGGCGCGCGCCGTGGCCGGCACATTGAACCGCTCCATCAAGGGCTGCGCGCAATGATGCCCAGCGCGCACCGCCACACCGCTGCGGTCAATTACTGTCGCCAAATCATGCGGATGAATGCCATCGACGCCGAAGGAGACAATCGCTCCCTTCTCTTTGGCCGTGCCGTAAATCTTGACGCGGTTGATTGCGCCGACAGCTTCCATCGCGTGGTCGCGCAACGCTTCTTCATGCGTCTGAATGGTATCAAGGCCGATATTCATCATCCAGTTCAGCGCCTCGCCCAAGCCGATAACCTCAATAATCGGCGGCGTGCCGGCTTCAAAGCGGTGCGGTGCGTCACCATAAGTGATGACGTCTTTCGATACTTCGCGGATCATCTCGCCGCCGCCACGGAACGGGCGCATCTCCGCCAACTTGTCAGCCTTGCCATATAAAACGCCAATGCCCGTCGGGCCATAAACCTTATGGCCGGAGAACACATAAAAATCAGCGCCCAGCTTTTGCAAATCATTTTTCAAATGCACCGCGCCCTGACAGCCATCAAGCAAAATCGACGCACCGTATCCATGCGCAATATCAACCAATTGCTTGGCCGGGGTAATCGTGCCCAAAGCGTTGGACATTTGTGTCAACGCGACGAATTTTGTCTTGTCAGAAAATGCAGCCTCATAAGCTGCCATATCCAACTCACCCTCATCAGTCACCGGCACCCATTTCAGAACCGCACCGTGCCGATCGCGCATGAAATGCCACGGCACGATGTTCGAGTGGTGCTCCATTTCCGACAAGATAATCTCGTCGCCTTCTTGGATTTGCGGCTCAAGGAAACCATAAGCGACCAGGTTGATGGCATCGGTCGCGCCGCCCGTAAAAATAATTTGCTCGGTGCTTTCCGCATTCAAGAATTTGCGCGTTGTCTCACGCGCCGCTTCAAAGGCATTGGTTGCATTGTTTGACAGATAATGCAGGCCGCGATGCACATTGGCATATTCATAAGTCGCAAAACCGTGCATGCGATCCAGCACCGCCGCGGGCTTTTGCGCCGAGGCGGCATTATCAAGATAAATCAATGGCTTGCCGTAAACCTCTTGCGAAAGGCCTGGGAATTGCGCGCGAATGGCGTTGATGTCAAATGCGGCAGACATTACGCGGCCTCCGCATCTGCAAATTGCGCGGTAATTTTTTGCGCCAGCAAGCCTCGCAGCACATCAGCCAAAGCTGTATCGTCAATATGCGCCAGCACTTGCTCAAAAAATCCGGCAACCAGCAAATGCCGTGCGCTGGCCTCATCAAGACCCCGCGCGCGCAAGAAGAAAAGCGCGTCCCTATCCAACTCGCCAATTGCTGAGCCATGTGCGCAAACGACGTCATCAGCGTAAATTTCCAATTCGGGCTTGGCGTCCATTTCCGCCTCATCCGATAACATCATGGCGCGCGTCTGCATTTGCGCATCAACATGCTGCGCATCTTGGCGCACAATGACCTTGCCCTGAAACACACCGCACGCGGCATCGTCGAGCACATTATAGGCGGTTGTATGGCTACTCGTATTGGCCGCTTGATGGTCAATTTCATAAGTGAAATCAGCGTGATTTTTATTGTGACCCAGCACGGCGCTATGCAATTCAGCATGCGCCCCTTCTGCCATGAGACCAATGCGCGCCTCGTGCCGCGCCAAAGTGCCACCGCTGACCAGTGTCACCAACTTAAACCGAGCCGCGCGCGCCAGTGAAACATCCGAAACATTGACCTGATGCCCTGCTTGCTGCGAGCGAATAAGCGTCAATTCAGCGCCTTCGCCAAGCGCAATATCAAAACGCGCATTGGTATAAGCGGCGCTCATATGATTATCGACCAGCACTGCTTTCGCGCCATCGGCCAGTTCAATCTTATGATGCAGGTGCACGGCATCCTCGCCTGACGTGAAGATGACAAAAGGCTGCGCCAGCTGCCCGTCAATCTCGACATTGAGGCCATCTTGCGCCAGCGCTGCATTGTAGTTGAGCATCGCATCATCACCGATTACTGCTGCCTCAAATGGCTGCACAGTCAGCCCAGTGGCTGATGGTACATCTAACAATGTGCCGTTTTCAAACTCCGCCATAAGCGTCGCAATGGCTGAAAAATCAATAGCATCGATGCGGTCATCAGCAGTATTGCCAAGCAGCCGCGCCAAATCGGTATAGTGCCACGTTTCTTGCCGACGGGTCGGCAGGCCGAGCTTTTCCGCCGCCGCCAAAGCCTTGGCGCGGGTCGCCGCATCGCCTGGCAAGCGATCGCTGACGCGGTCAAAATAGGCTTGTGCCTTAAGCATTGACCATCTCTTCGACAAATTCGCCATAGCCTGACTTTTCGAGTTCCAAAGCCAGTTCAGGGCCGCCCGATTTGACGATTTGACCGGCCGCCATCACATGCACGACATCTGGTTTGATGAAATCAAGCAGACGCTGATAATGGGTGATAACCAGCATGCCGCGATCGGGCGCGCGCAATGCGTTGACCCCCTCAGCCACAGTTTTAAGCGCATCAATATCAAGACCGCTATCGGTTTCATCCAAAATCGCCAGCTTCGGTTCCAGCATGGCCATTTGCAAAATTTCATTGCGCTTTTTCTCGCCACCCGAAAAGCCGACATTCAATTGCCGCTTCAACATCTCGTCATTCATGCCAAGCGCGCGCGACTTTTCGCGTGCCAGACGCAGAAAGCTGGCCGCATCCATCTCGTCTTCACCGCGACCTCGCAAAATGGCGTTCAGTGAGGTTTTCAAGAAAGTCATATTGGTGACACCGGGAATTTCAAGCGGATATTGAAAGGCCAAAAACAAACCGGCAATGGCGCGCTCTTCGGGCGCCATATCGGCCAAAGACCGGCCGTCAAACAGCATCTCTCCATCGCTCACCTCATATCCGTCCTTGCCCGACAGCACATAAGACAGAGTCGACTTGCCAGAGCCATTCGGCCCCATAATGGCATGCACTTCGCCCGGCTGAATGGCCAGCGTCAGACCGTTCAATATGGGCGTGCCGTCGACACCGGCGTGCAGATTATTGATGTCCAGCAAAGCACTCATCCAACGCTTCCTTCCAATGAAATACCGACCAATTTTTGCGCTTCAACCGCAAATTCCATCGGCAAATGCTGCAATACATCGCGGCAAAACCCGTTGACGATAAGGGCTACCGCTTCCTCTGCATCGAGGCCACGCTGCTGGCAGAAAAACAACTGATCATCGCTGATTTTCGAGGTCGTCGCCTCATGCTCCAATACGGCGGAGAGGTTTTTCGCCTCGATATAAGGCACGGTATGGGCGGCGCATTTATCGCCAATCAGCAGACTGTCGCATTGGGTGAAATTGCGCGCACCCGATGCTTTCGGATGTACATTGACTTGCCCGCGGTAGGTGTTTGACGAATGCCCCGCCGAAATGCCTTTTGAAATGATACGGCTGGATGTGTTTTTACCCAGATGCAGCATTTTCGTGCCACTATCGACTTGCTGCATATTGTTGGAAATGGCTATCGAGTAAAACTCGCCGACCGACCCATCACCCCGCAAAATGCAGCTTGGATATTTCCATGTCACGGCCGAGCCAGTTTCAACTTGCGTCCAGCTAATGCGCGCGCGCGCTTCGCGGCAATCGCCGCGCTTGGTGACGAAATTATAAATGCCGCCCTTACCGTTTTCATCGCCTGGATACCAGTTTTGCACGGTCGAATATTTAATCTCGGCGTCTTCCAGCGCCACTAATTCCACGACCGCTGCGTGCAGTTGATTTTCATCGCGCATGGGCGCTGTGCAGCCTTCTAAATAGCTGACATAAGCACCCTTATCAGCAATTACCAAAGTGCGCTCAAATTGGCCCGTATTGGCCTCATTGATGCGGAAATAGGTCGACAATTCCATCGGGCATTTCACACCGGGCGGGATATAGCAAAACGACCCGTCCGAGAAGACAGCAGAGTTGAGCGCAGCAAAATAATTATCCGATTTCGGTACAACCGAACCGAGATATTTTTTCACCAAGTCAGGGTGCTCCTGCACCGCTTCCGAGAACGAACAGAAAATCACGCCATCTTTGGCAAGTTCTTCGCGGAATGTCGTGCCAACTGAGACGCTGTCAAACACCGCATCAACCGCCACCCGTCGCACCCCTGCCAGCACTTCTTGCTCTTGCAGCGGAATGCCGAGTTTTGAATAGGTTTCCAGCAATTGCGGATCGACTTCATCAAGGCTCTTCGGGCCGTCTTCCATCGATTTTGGTGCCGAGTAATAGCACAAATCCTGATAGTCGATTTTCGGGTAATCGACATGCGCCCAATCGGGCTCATCCATTGTCTTCCAACGCTCATAAGCGTCCAAACGCCAATCGAGCAGCCATTGCGGCTCTTCCTTTTTGGCCGAGATGAAACGGATAATTTCTTCGCTGAGACCATTGGGAATTTTGTCGACATCAATTTCCGTGGTGAAGCCATATTTGTAATGCTCACCGCCGAATTTTGCGACTTGGTCTACCGTTTCTTTATCTATTGAGGCTTTCGCTTCGCTCATCTTCTACTCCGCTGCCAGCGCGCGCACGGCCAGCTTGTTCCATTCATCGACCAGTTTTTCAGTGTCTTCGCGTTTGCTTTGCCATCCGAGACTGACTCGCAATACACCTTCACTTATATGGGTTTCCGCCCCCATGGCAGCGAGCACATGGCTGCGCGACACCTTGCCGCTGGAGCATGCCGAACCGGCGCTCACCGCCACCCCCGCCAAATCCAATGCCATCAACAAAGTCTCTGACTTCAGTCCGCCCAACGCAAAGCAACTGGTATTGGCAAGGCGGTCGGTATGGTTGCCGAAAACCTTCATATGCGGCTGCACCGCCAAAAGCGCTGCTTCCATATCATCCCGCAAGTCGGCCAGATTTGCGAAATCATCAAGGTCGCGCATCGCCGCTTTGGCGGCGGCGGCGAATGCGGCAATGCCCGAGATATTTTCCGAACCAGCGCGTCGGCCCAATTCCTGCCCGCCACCAAGCAGTTGTGGCGGCACAACCACTGCCGGACGCGTGACCAAAGCACCAATGCCCATAGGTGCGCCGAGTTTGTGGCCCGACAGGCTCAGCGCATCTGCGCCAAGCGCGAAAATATCAATCGGCATTTTACCTGCAGCTTGCACGGCATCACAAAACAGCAAGCTGCCATGCGCCCGCGTCTTGGCGGCAATCTCAGCAATCGGCTGAATGACACCGGTCTCATTATTGGCCAGCATAACGCAGACCAACGCTGGCGTTTCGTCTTGCAACGCCCCATCCAACGCCGCAATATCAACCACACCATCGGCCGTGACAGGCAAAAGCTCGACCGGCAGAACGCTCTCCTCTGCCGCCGCCAAAACCGCGCTGTGCTCAATGGCACTGACCAAAAGCCGCTTAATCTCTCCCGCCGGTGCTTGACGCAGTCCTAGCGCCAAATTGCATGCCTCGGTGCCGCCTGAAGTAAAAATCACCGTCTCGGCAGGAACGCTTACAAGCGCCGCGACATCGGCACGCGCGGCTTCAACCAGCGCACGCGCTTTGCGTCCCTCTTCATGCACTGATGAGGGATTGCCAATATCCAGCGCGGCGACCAGCGCCTCTCGTGCTTCCGCCCGCAATGGCGCGGTAGCATTATAATCGAGATAGGTGCGGCTCATTCAGCGGCCTCCAGCACTTGCGGCATACGGCCATCGACCAAATCATCAAGCGAAATCGAGTTCAAAAAGGCATGTATCGTGCCGCCGAGATGCGCCCAAAGGTCGTGCGTCAGGCAGCGCCCGCTTTTCTTTAAACAACCCGCTGCGGCGCCGCAGCGTGTCACCTCTACCGGCTCATCGACCGCGCGAATGATATCGCCAACACGAATGGCCTCTATGGGCCCGGCCAATAAATAGCCACCGGCTTTGCCTCGGCGGCTTTCTACCAAACCGGCGCGCCGCAAATCGCCAAATATCTGCTCCAAATAATTGAGCGAAATTTCCTGGCGTTCACTGATATCGCTCAGCGAAACCGGACCTTGTGTCCCGTTTTTCGTCAATTGCGCCATATCAGCCATCGCCATGACCGCATATCGGCCCCTTGTCGATATTTTCATTAGCCACTAACCCCTTTTAATATTTGGGCTTTTACGAAAATTCTTGCAATTTTGTTACACACTTGGCTATCAAGAGTGCACTTTATGTCTCGGATATAGTAATTCCGACTAAATTAGTCAAGTTTCGCGTGTGGGAGAAACAATGCCTGAAATTATTTTCAATGGCCCTGAGGGGCGTCTGGAAGGTCGCTTTACCCAAAATAAGGAAGCGGGGGCGCCGATTGCACTGATTTTGCACCCGCTGCCCCAATTGGGCGGCAATATGAACAATCCCGTCGCCTATCAGCTCTATCACCAATTTGCCAATCGCGGCTTTTCTGCATTGCGCTTCAATTTCCGCGGTGTCGGACGCAGCCAAGGTGAATTTGACGAAGGTATTGGCGAATTGTCAGACGCGGCGTCAGCTTTGGACTGGTTGCAAAGCTTAAGTGTTGACGCGCGCCAATGCTGGATTGCCGGTTATAGTTTTGGCGCATGGATCGGCATGCAGTTGCTGATGCGCCGCCCGGAGATTTCCGGCTTCATCTCTGTCGCGCCGCCCGCCAATTTCTATGATTTTACTTTTCTTGCCCCCTGCCCGGCCAGCGGCTTGATTGTGCATGGCGACGCTGACCGTATTGTACCGAAGGAAGACACGGTAAAATTGGTCGAACGGCTGCAAGCGCAAAAAGGAATCACCATTGACTATGAGAATATGAGGGGTGCCAATCACTTTTTCGAAAAAGATATGGAAACGCTTGATAAAACGGTCGGCACCTATCTCGACCGCCGCATTGCCGAAATTGGCTAAGGCTTGAACAACACGCCGCCACTGACCGGCTCTATCGCGCCGGTGGTTTCAGGGCGCGATAATGCAAGACCTGCAGCAGAACGGATGGCAAGCCAAGCAAAGGCCTGCGCCTCCAAACTGTCGCCGTGCCAGCCCAAAGCATCGCAATCAATAAATTCAATTTGCATGCGCGCCCTCAGCATCTCCGCCAGCGCCTTATTGTGCCGCCCACCGCCGCACATAATTACTTGGCTCGGCTGCGCCGGGCAATGTGCCAGACCGCGCATTACGGCGTCAGCGGTGAATGCGGTGAGCGTGGCCGCGCCGTCGGCGTCTGAAAGTTCAGCCACGGGCGCAACATCAAAACTCAACCGGTCGAGGGATTTCGGTGGCTTTGCGGCAAAATACGGATGCGCCATCAGCGTCGCCAGCGCCGTTTCATCAACTGCCCCGTGTAAGGCCAATACCCCATCTTTGTCATAAGGAGCGCCGGTTTTTTGTTTCACCCAATCATCGAGCAGCGCATTGGCCGGGCCAGTGTCAAAGGCCAAGATTGAGTCATCTGCACCGAGCCATGTCAGATTGCCGACTCCACCGAGATTGAGCACACAAAGCGGTCTTTCCGGCCCTGCCAAGGCGGCATGGTAAAGCGGCGCAAGCGGCGCGCCCTGCCCACCTGCCGCCATATCGGCGAGACGAAATTGCCCGACCACATCGCAATGTAAAGCTTTCGCCAGCTCTTGTCCGCTACCGATTTGCAGAGTGAAACCCTCATCGGGCCGATGGCTGACGGTCTGTCCGTGAAAACCAACAAGCTCCACTTCGCCCTCCTCTACAAAATCCTGCACAGCGTTGCTATGCGCCTGCGTCACTGCTATTTCGGCGGCGATTAATTCAGTCGGCCAGTCAGCGCGGCTTTGCATTGTTGCCGTTGGCCAAGCGGCAGCGGCATCCAGCAAAGCGCGCAGCAAGCTGCGCATCTCATTTTGATAGGGCACAAATCCGTCACGCAACAGCCTGATATGCGCCTCACCATCTGTTTCAAGAACAGCCATATCAATACCGTCCAGCGAAGTACCACTCATCAGCCCCAAAACGGTCCTTATATTGCTCATTATCGGTCGTTCTTTCGCTTGATTTGTCACCTTGATTTATTCAGGCGCTTTGCGTAACAGTTTTCACTATGGACTATACATCAGAATTTCTGAAAACACTCAAAGCGCGTGGCTATATTGCCCAATGCACAGATGATGAGGCTCTGGATGACAAAGCCAATAAGGGTATCATCACCGGCTATATCGGTTATGACTGCACCGCGCCATCTTTGCATGTCGGCAATTTAATTTCCATTCTTATGCTGCGTCACTTGCAGCGAGCCGGTCATCGCCCGATTATCGTGATTGGCGGCGGCACGACGAAGGTCGGAGACCCCTCAGGCAAAGATGAGAGTCGTCAGCTTTTGACCCAGGATAAAATAGACAAAAACAAAAAAACCATTCGCGCCACTTTTGAGCGCTTTTTGACTTTTGGCGACGGCCCGACCGATGCCATTATGGTTGATAATGATGATTGGCTTTCCGGCCTAAATTATGTTGAATTTCTGCGCGACTATGGCCGCCACTTCTCGGTCAATCGCATGATGAGCTTTGACAGCGTCAAGCTGCGCCTTGATCGGGAGCAACCGCTCAGCTTCCTGGAATTCAACTATATGATTTTGCAGGCCTATGATTTCCTCGAACTGAACCGGCGCTATGATTGCACTTTGCAAATGGGCGGCAGCGACCAATGGGGCAATATTGTTAATGGCATTGAGCTGACGCGACGCTGTGACCAGAACTCGGTTTTCGGCCTGACAACGAATTTGCTCACAACCTCGTCGGGCGCAAAAATGGGCAAAACGGCGCAAGGGGCGGTTTGGCTCAATGACGATATGCTGCCCGTCTATGATTACTGGCAGTTTTGGCGCAATACGGAGGATGCCGATGTCGGTCGTTTCCTGAGCCTGTTCACCGAATTGCCGCTCGATGAAATCAGCCGCCTTGAAAAACTTGAAGGGGCTGAATTGAACGACGCCAAAAAAATTCTCGCGACAGAAGCCACCGCCATGTGCCATGGCCGCGACGCTGCGGAAAAAACTGAAGCAACGGCACGCGAAACTTTTGAAGGCGACGGCACCAGCGCCGATTTACCAAGCGTCGCTATTGACGCAAAGCAACTGGCTGAAGGCTTGGGTCTGCTGGAGGCGTTCGTAATCGCAGGTCTCGCCAAATCAAATGGTGAAGCACGTCGTTTGGTGCAGGGCGGCGGCGCGAAAGTAAATGACACGGCGCAAGGTGATACAGCCGCCCAACTCACCGAAGCCGATGTGCAGGACGGCACGATTAAATTATCATTCGGAAAAAAACGCCACGTTCTGCTGCGTCCGTAAATTATTGCGTCAAGTCAGACCCGTCCAATTCTGGCAATTCTTTGTTCTCACTATCGCCAAGCCCGATACCGATTTCAAAGATACGGCGCAAAAAACCGGGCGTCAAAACCGATAGCGGATTGACCAAAACATTGGCTTTGCCTGACTCACCGGCAACGCGATAACCAATGCCGACAATACCTTCGCCCCGGCGACCAGATAGAATGCGGCCGATAATCGGAATTTTTCCGAAAAACGAATTGAGCGTATAGGCCGGCACAACCGTGCCGCCAATATCTACATCACCTGAGCCGATATCATAATCACCCTGCAAGGTAATGCCTACCGCCGCGCCATGCATGCGCCCTTTTTCGACGGTGAGGCGACCATTGCCGAAGGAAAAATTACCCTGTGCTTTTTCAAATTTAATGCCGTCACCCGACAGTGTGTCAGCGATGCCGCGCAAGGATGCTAACGACACAATAGAGGCAAGCACAGGCACATTGCGGGCGCGGAAGCCGGTCATAGTAACACGGCCATTTAGAGCGCGCTCAGAGCCCTCAATCGTGCGCCCGTTATCGTAAACCTTGCCCTGCGCAACAAGCGACCCGCCATAGAGTTCATCAACCCAATCGAGCATGCGAAACAGATTTCCCGCGCGCTCGGTCTGCACGAAAAAATTGCGGCGGAATATGGTGTCGCGTTCAATCTGCATCAGCATATCCGTGCCATCGTTAAACACGCCTTGAAAAGCCAGTTTTTCATGTAACCCTTTTTCACGCACCACCCGCAACCGCGCGGCATCCATGCTCACCTTATTCGCACCGACAAGCTGATTTGCCTGCATTTCCATCACCGCCTCATCACCGAGAAACGGCAATATCTCAAACGGCGATGGTGCCAATTTCACATTACGATTGCCGCCGTAAAAAAGGCGGCTTACATCTAGCCGGTCGGCGGTCAGCGTAACCAATCTTTTATTTTCAACGGTTTTTACGTCGATTTTAAGATTTCGGTCGCGCCCCAATGACCATGGCTTCATGTCGAGATCGGTCAAAAGCGGGCCGTCAAATCGCATGGCAACGCGCAGTGGTTTTTGCTCAGGCAAGTTCAGCCGTGTACGAATTTCAGAAATTCTGCCGTCTTCATCATTCTCAACCACCGCTTCTATATTGCTGGCCATATTGGCAGGTTTTTCAAAACCCAAAGGCTGCAAAGTAAATTTCGCCGGTTTCAAATCGACGAAAACACGATAATTATTCGGCTTGGTAATCGGCCCGTTAATCAGGAGATTAACATGCGGATTACCCTCAAGACGCGTGGCTGCCCAGTCCTGCCCCAAATCGGCAATATTTTGCGGCGAGAAGTAGCCATGAATGGCCATGCGCGCCTCTTCGGCGCGGGCCGCAGAAAATGGTTGTTGCCATGAAAATCCACTATCAACACCATTGGCTTCAACGCGCCCCATGGCCGACAGCCCGTCATTATTGAGCGATATAAAGCCACGCCCCTTGCCGATTTCGAACGGCCCCAGGACACCGGCAATATTGAGATTCTGCGTTTCAGCCTCGACTTGATATGTCAATTTGCGCTGCTCCGGCGGCGCGAATATGGGAATTTTCAATGCAACATCGGCACGCGCATCGCCCAGCAACCGGTCGGTGTCAAAATTCAGGCGCCGTAAAGCATTTAGCGGCGGCCGATTGATGGCGCGGAGAATATCACGCGTGACCCCGCCGCCGGAAAAATCAATATTGGCTGACTGCAACCGGTCGCGATAATTCGGTGTAAAAAACCCCACTTTCTCCACAATCATGGTCGAGCTATCGCCATTTCCTGTCGGAAGTTTAATCTCGCCGCCTTTACCTCTAGCTTCCATAGAACTGCCGCGCAACATTAACCGCGCCTGCGTATTTTCTAATATCGGCAAATGCGACAAATAGCGGACGCCTATGTTTTCAAAGTCGAGATCAAGCAGCATAGCATCTTCGCGCATGGGATCCGTTTTTTTGCGACGGGTGAAATCTTGCAGGCTGGCATTTATGGAAAGCGACCCATTGCGCAATTTGCCACCGACAAGATTGGCCTCCACCCATTTGCGGCCATTGGGCGAAACGGTAAGCGGCCATAGTGCCTCTGTGCCTTCGCGCGTCATACTGCCGAAATGGGCGGTCAAATCAAAATGAGGATTGCGCTCAACCAGCGTGACTATACCCGAAGCTTTGGCCATACCGAAATTATGCTCCAATTCTAGCGTATCGATTTCAATTGCATCTTTGACAAAGTCATAAACGCCATTAAGACGCGCGCGGGAAATGTTAAGCGTTTGCTCTAAATATCGTGGCAATTCCACACTCGCGCCATTTCCGTTCATTGAAAAATTGAGTGTCGCCAGCTGATTGGATTGATTGAACCGATAGTCAGCTTTACCGGCCAGTTGTCCAGCAACACCGGCAACATTAAATCGCACATCGCGCACGTTGATTTGCCGTTCAGTAAAATCAACCTCGGCTCCGGCCACCAATTCGCGCACATCCAGTCGGGCACCGGTCAATTGCACCAGGCCGGGGTCAACAAATAGGTCAACGGTTCCGTCTTCCGGCTGTCCACCTATGGCAAAATTGACATTCATCATCGCCGTTACGGGCAGTTGAATACCGCGCAAAGGGGCCAACAGATTGCTGAAACGGCCTATATCGCGCGGGTCGAGCCGAGTCAGCGCAATTTCGGCTTGGCCACTGCCGTCAGTTCCGATTTCAGCCGTGCCGACAATCGAGCTTAAATCATCTTGCTGCCCATATTCAATTTGCACACTGACGGAGAGCCGATTGCCGCGTCGCATCATCAGTAAATGCGAGCCGTTGCTCTGCGTCTCGCCATCGGCTTGAACGCGAAAATCGCGCACACCGACCTCAGTGATATATTGCAGAGTGTCAATTTGACCGCCACCTGATGGTAAAAACAGGCTAGTGACAGCCGGTAAATCATTGACCCGCGTCGGCATTAAAGTCAGCTTTTCAACAATGGCCTTTGACAGGGCAAAACGGCCATCCTCCCAAAAGGCAGGGCCACTCAATTCAACATAAATACCCTCTGCCAAAAGTCCGGCATCCGCCGCTTCACGAATTCTTAGATCACCAATCGACAAGGCAAAGAAATTATTTTCCGATGACCAACCAATTCGCCCCTCATTGATATCGACCGAACCTTCCGGCACCAAAGTTGTCAAAACAACACTAAGCGGCTGAGCGAGAAAGCCAAAAGGCAGTCCAAAGGCGCGGATAACTCCATAAAAAAGCACCGCAATCATCGCCAATAAGATGATGCTTCCCGAAATAATCCGCAGCAAACGCTTCATCGATGAACCCTGTCTATCCCCGAGCTAACTCTGTGACCGAGGAACTTGACAAAATCAAGGCAAAGGCCACACTTACCCTGATTGTTTATGCCAGAGTCTGCGTTTTGGCGCATCTCTAATATCGGAGCTATAATGACAAAGGAACTGAAAATCGGCGAAGCCGCCCCTTCTTTCTCGCTTCCTGCCAATGGCGGTCGCACGGTCAGTCTTAGTGATTATGCAAAACGCAAATTGGTTATTTACTTTTACCCGAAAGACAACACGCCGGGCTGCACGACCGAGGCAATTGATTTCACCACTGCCGTTAAGGATTTCGACAAAGCCAATACCGATATTGTCGGTGTGTCGGCTGATAGCGTCAAAAAACATGAAAACTTTATCGAGAAACACAATCTTGGAATCACGCTTTTATCCGATGAACAACAAGATATGCTCACCGCTTACGGTGTCTGGGTCGAAAAGAACATGTATGGGCGCAAATTTATGGGGATTGAGCGAGCAACATTCCTCATCGACGCAGACGGCAAAATTGAACAGATTTGGCGAAAAGTAAAAGTTAAAGGCCATGTCGAAGCTGTTTTGGAGGCCGTGCGTGGCTGATAAAAGCAGTTTAGCAGTCGCCTGTCGTTCTGTTCTGACCACTGAAAACCCCCGGGAAAAAGCCGCAATGGCGCGGCGCGTAACCGAAGATTGGCGAAACGGCAAATTGCGACGTGACCGCCAAGCGCCCACCGATTGGCCGGACCGTCCAGCGCGCCCCCCGCAGCCCGAATTACTGCCGCCGCGCGACATGCCGCGCCGCAAAATGAGCCGTGCAAATGGCCGCAAAGCGCAACTGCATGCCCTGGCACATATTGAATTAAACGCCATTGATCTCGCTTTTGACCTGATAGGCCGTTTTATCGATGCACCGCTGGAAGATGATTTCATCTCCGATTGGATGAAAGTCGGCGCAGATGAGGCGCGGCATTTCCTCATGCTGGACGAGCGTTTGGCTGAATTGGACACGCAATATGGCGATTTACCGGCGCATGACGGGCTTTGGCAAGCTGCCTTTGACACGCGATATAATTTACTGGCGCGGCTTTGCGTTGTTCCTTTGGTGCTTGAGGCGCGCGGTCTGGACGTGACCCCGACCATGATGGAAAAATTTCAACGCGCCGGTGACGAAAAAAGCGCAAAAATGCTTTCGATCATTTATGAAGATGAGAAAACCCACGTTTTTGCGGGCAGCAAATGGTTTATGCGACTTTGCGAAGATCGCAATCTTGACCCTGCCGCATGCTTTCGCGAACAGTTGAAAATGCATTTTGGCAGTGCGCTGAAGCCACCTTTTAATGTCGCGGCGCGCGACGAGGCGGGACTGCCGCGTCATTTTTACGCCGAGGCCGGTTAAAGCCTTGCTTTAAATACAACTTATCGCTTGCAAATACCCCTCATTTTTGAGACATAAAAGCCTGAATTCGGGAGAGGGCTCATGAACAGCTTGCTAGAAAAGTTTCGCGAGTTTTTCGCAGAGCGGCAGATCTATGTTCGCAAGAATGGCAGCGTCACTTTTGTGCCGCTTTCAAGTCATTCTTTGATTGTTTTGGCCCTGCTTTTTGTCATGGTTACGGGCTGGGTCGGCTATGCTTCCGTGCATGTGATTTTCAATAATGGGCTTGGCGCGCAACGGGAGCAAGAAGTGCGTGAAATGCAATTGGCCTATGAGAATGAACTCAATCGTTTACGCCTTTCTTATGATGATTTGAACGCTCAGCTTGTTTTGACGCGCGATTGGTTTTCCGAAACAACTGATAATCTGGAAAAGCGCCATAATGATCTGACACTGGTGTTTGAACAGCACGCCGCCATTTCCGACGAATTGCGAAAAATGCAGGTCTCTTTCTCCAGCATTGCCAAGTCAAACCAACGCAACCGCAACAAAACCGAATTGGTGGCCCGCGAGCGCTCCGGCCAAGAAGACCGATTGGAAAGCCGTACGGTCGCTGCCGCCAATGAAGAGCAGGAAATCACTCTGGCGAGCAATAAAATTGACACGCAGAGAAACAAAACCATGCCGCATCTGTCAGAAAGTGTTTTCGAGCGGGTAACATCGCTCGAATTGCGTCAGAAAGACCTGCTGGATGCGCTGGAGGAGAAAATCGATCTTCGTATTGCTGAATTTGAGGGCGTAATTAACGGCACGGAAATTCTTGAACCCGAGACCTTTATGGCTCAGGTTTTGCCGGAAGATGAGCGCGCTATAGGTGGTCCGTATATTCCGCTCTCGGAAATCAAGCCTGGCATTAACTCCGAACTGCACCGCCAGCTTTACCGTATTTCCAACAATCTTGAGCGCTTGGAAAATCTCAGTACGGCGGTGACCAAAATCCCGCTTTCCCTGCCAATACATGATTATCGCGTAACCAGCGGCTTCGGTCCGCGCCTTGACCCGTTCAAAAAGCGCGCCGCTTTTCACGCTGGTGTCGATTTCGGCACGGCTACGGGCACACCCGTTTATGCGACACTATCGGGCACGGTAACGCGCTCTGGCTATAAGGGTCCTTATGGGCTTGTTGTAGAGATTGACCATGGAAACGGGTTCCGCTCACGTTATGGACATTTGGCACGCAGCCGGGTCCGCCGCGGTCAGGCGGTTGAGTTTCAACAACATATTGCCGATGCTGGAAATAGCGGGCGCAGCACGGGCCCGCACTTACACTATGAAGTTTGGTATGAAGGCAAGGTGCGCGACCCACTTGCCTTTCTTGATGCGGGTAAGCAAATTTTCAATATTGCCGAAACCATTTCTCAGGAGGCGAGATAAATATGAAGGCCACGGTAACGGAAAAAAACAAAAGCAAATCTGCGCCCTCCATTCTGAGCCACGACATGCATGTGGTCGGCAAAATTTTTTCGACCGGCGACATTCAAATCGAGGGTCGCCTTGATGGCGATCTGCGCTCGCATGCCGTGACCATTGGCGAGAAAGCCGTTGTATCAGGCGAGGTAGCGGGTGATACAGTGACCGTTTTCGGTCAAGTAAAAGGGACAATCCGCGCCCGTCAGGTATATCTTTGCGCGACCAGCAAAGTGACCGGCGATGTTTTCAATGAAGCACTGGCAATTGAAACCGGCGCGCAATTAAATGGAGCCGTGAACCGCGAAAAAGAACCGCTTAAAAATGCTGCGATTAAAATCATCAGCGAAGAAGACGGTACGGTTGCCTCAAAAACTTAGTCAATATCGGCGATTTCGGCATCGCCTTCGCCACTGACACGCTGCGCCAGAGCCGCTTCCATAAAATCATCCAGCGCACCATCCAAAACGGCACTCGGATTACCGCTCTCAATGCCGGTGCGCAAATCTTTGACCATTTGATAGGGCTGCAAAACATAAGAACGAATTTGATGCCCCCAACCGATTTCAGTCTTCTGGTCGGCATTGGCATTGGCTTCTTCCTCACGACGCTGCAATTCAAGCTCATATAGCCGCGCGCGCAACATGGCCCACGCCGTAGCGCGATTTTTATGCTGCGAACGTTCATTCTGACATTGCACGACAATATTGGTCGGCAAATGCGTAATACGAACGGCACTGTCGGTCGTATTCACGTGCTGGCCACCCGCCCCTGACGCACGGAACGTATCGATCCGCACATCGGCTTCCGAGACATCGATTTCAATCGTGTCATCAACTACCGGATAGCACCAAACGCTGGCAAAGCTGGTATGACGACGCGCGTTGCTGTCGAACGGCGAAATGCGCACCAACCGATGCACGCCGCTTTCGGTTTTCGCCCAGCCATAGGCATTATGCCCTCTTATCTCAATGGTCGCCGATTTAATGCCCGCTTCGTCGCCGTTGGTCTGCTCAATAATTGAGACATTATAGCCCTTCTTCTCAGCCCAACGCATATACATGCGCTGCAACATGCTGGCCCAATCCTGGCTTTCCGTGCCCCCGGCGCCAGCGTGCACCTCCAGATAAGCGTCATTGCTGTCAGCTTCGCCCGAAAGCAAGGTTTCCACTTCCATGCGTTCTGCCTCGGCGGCCAGCGCCGCAAGTGCTGCTTCGCTCTCGGCCACTATATCGCCATCGCCCTCAGCTTCGCCAAGTTCGATAAGCTCACTATGCTCATTCATCTGATGCTCAAGCCGCTGACAGGCCTTAATGGCATTTTCAAGCCGCGTGCGTTCTTGCATTTTGGCCTGCGCCGCTTGCGGGTCATCCCACAGCTTCGGATCTTCGGCGAGCTTGTTCAGCGCGTCCAATTGTTCAAGCGCGTTGTCCCAGTCAAAGATGCCTCCGGAGCAAAACCAATGACTGTTTGATGCTGTTTGCAAAATCCGAGATTTCTGATCGCATTACGGACTCCTTAACGAGAACGAAATCTAACCAAGGAAAAGGGTTTAGTAAAGACCGCCCGTGCCGGCGCCCACCGTCTCGGTGTTGACCGCCGGTCGTTGTTTGACACCATTGCCGCTTGTGCCGCCGCGTACAATCATTTGCTTGCCATTGCGGGTCGGCTCGGTGCCCAATTTGAAGGCTTCCAAAATCACGGTCTCATCATCCGGACGCGCCAGCTTGCCGGTCTTGGCATTAATACGTACCAAATTAACCCGTGGCGGCACACGGAACGGCGGCGTTGCCATATCGGTAAGCGCCTGCTCCATGAATTCCTTGAATATGGGCGCGGCCACACGGCCACCGCTTTCACCCTTGCCAAGCGGGCGATTATCATCATAGCCGACATAAACACCAGCCACCAAATCGGCCGAGAAGCCGACAAACCAAGCATCGCGACTGTCATTTGTTGTTCCAGTTTTACCGGCCAACGGCTTGCCAATGGTTGAAATACGACGCCCCGTGCCACGTGTCACTGCACCTTCAAGCATGGAGACAACTTGGTAGGCAGTCTGCGGAGACAGCACTTGTTCGCGCGCATCGGGCAAATCGGGGGCGACTTGCGCATCGAACATCTCAACATTGCAGCCAATGCAATCGCGTTCATCTTTTCGAAACAGGGTTTTGCCATACCGGTCTTGCACCCGGTCGATGAAAATCGGTTCAACCCGTTTGCCTCCGTTAACCAGCATGGCGTAAGCCGTGGTCAGGCGCATGAGCGAGGTCTCACCTGCCCCCAAAGCCATCGCCAAAACGCGCGGCATGGTGCGGTTAATGTTAAAGCGCTTGGCATAATCAGTGATTTTCCGCATACCGATTTCTTGCGCCATGCGAATGGTCATCAAATTGCGGCTTTTCTCCATGCCGAGACGCAAAGTTGAAAGGCCGTAAAAACGCCGCGCATAATTTTCCGGCTTCCATAATCCCTGATCCTTGCCCTGCTCCATAACAAAAGGCGCATCGAGCACCAAACTGGCGGGGGTGAAGCCGCTATCCAAAGCGGCGGCATAAACAAAAGGTTTGAAAGCCGAGCCCGGCTGGCGGCTGGCTTGCGTGGCGCGGTTAAACTCGCTGGCCGAGAAACTATAGCCGCCGGTCATGGCCAACACGCGGCCGGTATGCGGGTCAAGCGCCACCATCGCGCCATTGACTTCGGGAAGCTGCTTCAACTCATAAATTTCGTCATCCGATTTTTGGCTAACCCAGACCACATCACCGGTCTTCAGCACTTGGGCCATGCGCTTGATGCGGGGCCCTTTAATCTTATATCCGTTTTCCGGTGACGGTTTGGCCCGTGCCCATGTAACACCCGTCAAATCAATAATGCCCAAATCGACACGGTCTTCAAAGCTGCGGGCGCGTGTCATACGAGGACGAAGGCCGATATTGGCACGGTTTTCTTCCTCATCAACCGACAACACAATAGCCAGACGCCAAGGTGCCAAATCAGTTGGAATCTCAAACTCGGTGAGCTGCTCCCACCATGCTTCCAATGTCTCCAATACGGCCACTGGCCCGCGATAGCCCTGCCGCCTGTCATATTCTTCAATGCCGTTGCGCAGTGCGCGCTGCGCCAGTTTTTGGAAATCCGTATCCAGCGTGGTGCGAATGGACAAGCCACCGCCATAAAGCTGACGTTCACCATAAAGCGCGTAAACCTCACGCCGAACTTCCTCAACAAAATATTCGGCATTAAAGCGGCGCAAACTGGCGGGGCGGTCGGCCACCAGCAAATCTTGCGCAGCGGCGGCGCGCGCTTGCATATCGGTAATATAGCCGTTTTCGCGCATCCGCCCGATGACCCAATTGCGGCGCGCAATGGCGCGTGCGCGTTTGCGAAACGGGTGATAATTATTGGGCGCTTTCGGCAAGGCCGCCAGATAGGCCGCCTCAGCAACCGTCAAATCGGTTAACGGTTTATCAAAATAATTCAGCGCCGCAGCGGCCACGCCATAGCTGCCGAGACCGAGATAAATTTCATTTAAATATAGCTCAAGCAATTGCTTTTTGGTGAAAGTACGCTCCAGCCGCAAGGCCAATACGGCCTCTTTCAATTTACGCTCCAGCGTAACATCGCTGCTCAGCAAAAAGTTTTTCGCCACTTGCTGCGTAATGGTCGAAGCGCCCTCCAGCCGTCGGCCGGTTACCACATTGACGATATTGGCAAATACGGCTCGCACGATACCCATAAAATCAATGCCTACATGATCGTAGAAATTTTTGTCTTCAGCTGCCAGGAACGCATCAATCAAATGTTTAGGAGCGGTATCAATGGGCACGAAAATCCGTCGCTCTTGAGCATATTCAGCGATTAAGCTGCCATTACCGGCATGGGCACGGCTCATAACTGGCGGCGTGTAATTAGCCAAATGCTCATAATTAGGCAGGCCGGTATTGATGCGCCACAGCACCAGCACAAAAGCAAAAAGCCCTATCGCCCCCAGCGTTACCAAAACGCCGGCCATATTGCCCAAAAACTTCATCGACGAACCCTTTCAGCCCAATAGATGTCTGATAAATGAGGCCGCACTATGGCAGGTCGGCGGAAAAAATCCAGCCCTGTTTGGCGCTCATTGCCTGAGCGCGGCAACACGGCTGGAGCGAAAGAATCCGTCAACTGATTTGACCAGCGCACCGGCGACCTTACGCCGCCACGAAGCGGTTAAAAGCTGTTGTTCATCGCTGCGATTAGTCAAAAAGCCCAATTCAATCAGAACTGATGGTACGTCAGGCGCTTTCAGCACGCGAAAACCGGCAAAGCGATGGGTACGGTCAAGCAACCGCGTTTTGCCGCGCGCATTATCAACCACCAAATTGGCGAACTTGACTGACAGGTTTTTTGTCTCGCGTTGCGCCAAATCAATCAGAATATTTGCTACTTCAGCCGGCTGATCGCCAAAATCAATGCCGGCGATAATGTCGGACTGGTTTTCCTTTTTGGCCAATGCCGCCGCTTCTTTATCCGATGCGGTTTCCGACAAGGTATAAATCGACATGCCGCGCACGTTTTTTCGCTTAATGGCGTCAGCATGAATGGAAATAAACAAATCGGCATTATGCTTGCGAGCGATACTCACGCGCTGGCGCAGCGGAATGTAAATATCGCGATTGCGCGTCAGATAAACCTTGTATTTTCCTGTCGCGCGCAATTGTTTGGCCAATTCGCGTGTGAACGCCAAGGTAACACTTTTTTCGCGCGCCTTGCGCCCCAGCGCACCCGGGTCAACACCGCCATGCCCTGCATCCAGCACAATCACTGGCTGACTGTTGGCTTGCCCTCGTGGCTTGGGCGTGAACGGCTCGGGCGCCGGTCTGGCTTTTTGCGCCGGACGCTTTGCGGCTCGGTCTTTTGCCACTTGTTCGGCAAATGCCTTGCTGTCAGTTTTTACCAAATCCACAACCAGACGATGCGGCAAACCGGACGATGGCGGTAGCATGAAGCTTTTGGCCACTTTTACCGGCCCCTTGGCGTCTATCACCAAACGGCTTTTATCGGCGGTGAACTGGCCAAAGCGCAGTTTTTGTACCAAACCACTGGCCGCCGGCTGTTTAGATGGCCATTCTAGCGACGGCAAGTCGACAACTACACGACGTGGACGGTCGAGCAGAAAAATATCGAAATCAACTTTTGATTGCAGATCGAGCACGATTCGAGTGCGGTCCTCGCTAACGCCGAGGCGAATGTCTCTCACCGATTCTGCAAAAGCAGGCACTAAAATGCCAGCGAGCAAAAGCACGGCAAACAAAAGTCTTTTCATTGTTGCCGAAAGACCGTTCATGATTGTCATTTTTCTCCTTGCGGAAAACGACTCACTTTCATGCACCAAACATAGCAATTTCATACAACGAAAGCGACTTTCTCAATAAAATCATTTGTTTTCATATATTTAAGATATTCCCAATATGCCTTGCAATCAGCGCCACTGCCCTTTAAATTCGTGACCGATATTTCAGGTGATGCGCTTCCGAAGGCCATAACGGAGCCGGATGCGATTGCTGCAGACCATATCGAAGACTTTATCTGAATTAAATTTCGGAGATGAAACCATTTTTGAGGACAATAAAGTGACCGTCATCAGACAAAATACGACAGTCAATAACGCAGCCGACATGATGGCCGGGCGGTTGTCCTTTTCACCCTTAAACATACGCCGAGCCAAGCGCCAAACGCTAAATGAGCCGATTGCTCATCGCTCAGCGGGAGCTTTTTATGACCAAGAACATGCTAATCGATGCCATCCACCCGGAGGAAACTCGGGTGGTTGTGACCGACCAAAATCAAATTCACGAATTCGATTTCGAGTCGCAATCCAAGGCGCCTCTTCGCGGTAATATTTACCTTGCCAAAATCACCCGCGTAGAGCCGTCTTTGCAGGCAGCTTTTGTGGAATATGGCGGCAATCGCCACGGCTTTCTTGCCTTTAACGAGATTCATCCCGACTATTACCAAATTCCTGTCGGTGACCGCGAGGAATTGCTGAAAGAACAGGCTGAAGAAGACCGCTCACAAGCCGAAAGCGATGACGACCAAGTTGAGGCCGAGGAAGACACGGGTGGCGATGATGATGACACCGCCTCCAGCGCAGTCTCCGATATTGGCGGCGACGCCCATGAGGAAGCCTCACCGGCGATAAACACCCGCGCCTTGCATCGCAAATATAAAATTCAGGAAGTCATCAAACGCCGCCAAATTATTCTTGTGCAAGTCATGAAAGAAGAGCGTGGCAATAAGGGCGCAGCGCTGACCACTTATTTATCGCTGGCCGGTCGCTATTGCGTGCTTATGCCCAATACCGCCCGTGGCGGAGGCATTTCTCGAAAAATCAATAATGGCACTGACCGCAAAAAGCTGAAAACAATCGTCAGCAAATTAGATGTGCAGGACGGCATGGGATTGATTGTTCGTACCGCCGGTGCGCAACGCACTTTGACCGAAATTCGTCGCGATTTCACTTATCTCACCCGTTTGTGGGAAGAAGTGCGCGAGAAAACCGTAAGCTCGACCGCGCCAACACTGGTTTATGAAGAAGGCAATCTTATCCGCCGCTGTATTCGCGACCTTTACTCAAAAGAATTTGACCAAGTCGTTATTGACGGCGCAGACAGCTATAAGGAAGCCAAAAATTACATGAAGCTGCTCATGCCGAGCCATGCGCGCAAGGTCAAGCAGCACGCCGGTGACGCCCCCTTGTTTAAGGAACATGGCGTGGAAGACAAACTGGCTGCCATGTTCAACCCTGTCGTCGTTTTGCCGTCCGGCGGCTATTTGGTCATCAACCCGACCGAAGCGCTGGTCTCGATTGATGTGAACTCGGGCAAATCAACCCGCGAACAATCGGTTGAGAAAACCGCACTGGCAACGAATTTGGAAGCGGCCGTTGAGGTGGCGCGCCAAGCACGTTTGCGCGATCTCGCCGGTTTGCTGGTCATTGACTTCATCGACATGGACGAAAACCGCAATAATCGGGCTGTTGAACGCAAGATGAAGGAAGCTTTGAAAGCCGACCGCGCCCGTATTCAAGTCGGCCGTATCAGCAGTTTCGGCCTGATGGAAATGTCTCGCCAGCGCATGCGGGCAGGCGTGCTGGAAGGCTCCAGTGAGGCCTGCGAGCACTGTAACGGGTCCGGAATGGTGCGTTCGGTGGAAAGCCGCGCGCTTCATGTATTGCGCCAAATTGACGAAAACGCCGGTAAGTTCACAGAAGGCGAGATGACGGTGCATTTGCCGCAAGATGTGGCGATTTATCTACTCAATAATAAACGTGCACAGTTACATGAAATCGAGAGCCGCACCGGCGTAACCATTGCTGTCGAAATCGACACCGAACTGAATGCAATGGAAATGTCCATTACCTTACCGGATAATTCGGAAGCGGGTGGCGTGTCGCGCATGGAAGGCGATCCGGCCGCAGCTGCTGAAGAGAACGGCGGCAAACGTCGTCGTCGCCGTCGCGGTGGACGCAATCGCCGTCGCGGCCAAAATGAAGAAAACAGCTCCGATGATGCCGATAGTGAAATCGCGGCTGAAGCCGATAGCGATGTCGATGAAGCGACAGAAGTTACCGCCAATGACGAAACCGGCGATGATGAAGAAAAGCCAAAACGGCGGCGCCGCCGTGGCCGGCGCGGCGGACGCAATCGCCGTCGCGGTGCCAACGAGGCTGAGAATGACGAGAACCATGATGGTGCCGAAACCGACAGCGAGACAGAGGGCGAAGAAGTAAAACCCGAAAAAATCATCATAGAAGTGTCGGGCAAGGATAACAGTGAAGAAAGCGCATCTGTGGAGACCATGAATGAAGAGGGTGCGTTGGAAATTACCGAATCCGAGAGCGGTGAACCCGAAATGGTTGTCGAGGCCGCCGAGGAAAAAGCCCCGCGACGATCCGGCTGGTGGCGAAAATAGTCAAATTTAAGCCGTAATTCATTGGCAGTCTGGAGGCATGATGCAACACCTCAGACGATTTTGGACATTTTTCTGGTTTTTGGGTCTGGCGTTATTGCCACTGCCCACGCAAGCACAAGGGCTCGTGCGCGACGCCGAAATAGAATTGCTGATGCGCGATTACAGCCTGCCTTTGTTTCGCGCAGCAGGACTTGAGCCCGAGCGGGTCGGCATTTCTTTGATTAATGACCGCAATCTCAATGCTTTTGTCACCAATGGGCAGAATATCTATGTTCACACTGGGCTGATTTTGGAGGCCGAAGAGCCGAATATGGTTATCGGCGTGCTGGCGCATGAGATTGGCCACATCACCGGCGGACATTTGGCGCGCGGTGCTCAAGCTGCATCAACGGCGCAACGCCCAGCACTTATTGCTACCATTTTGGGCATGGGCTCTATTTTGGCGGGTGCCGGTGATTTGGGTATGGCGCTGATCACCGGCGGTCAGCAATTGGCCGTTCGAAATTTTCTGTCTTACAGCCGCGGTCAGGAGGCTGCTGCCGATGTCACCGCGTTACAATTATTGGAGGCTACAGAGCAATCTGCCGAAGGCATTATCGACATGATGGACTCCCTGGCCAATCAGGAAATCTTGAGCGAAGCCTATCAAGACCCCTATGCACGCTCGCACCCGATGTCGCGCGACCGCGTCAAAGCCTATCGCAACGGAGCTCGCAATTCGCCGTTCAAAGACGTGCGCGACCCCGATGAGCTGATTTTTCGTCACAAAATGGCACAAGCAAAAATTTACGGCTTTCTCGACCCCCCGCGAACCACTTTGCGCCGCTATGGCAACCAAACCTCGCAACCGGCGCGCTATGCCCGCGCCATTGCATATTTTCGCGAAGGCTCCCGCGACAAGGCGCTGCGCGAATTGAACGGCTTGATTGCTGAAATGCCTGACAATCCCTGGCTGTATGAACTTGAAGGACAAATTTATTTCGAAACAGGGCTGGCCGCGGAAGGTATCACTCCCTATCAGAAAGCCCTTGAACTGCGTCCCGATGAACCTTTATTGCTTATCGGGCTCGCATCTTGCTTATTGGGCAAGGGTGCGAATGGTGGCGCGGCCAATCAGGCTGTCAATCAAAAAGCTATCGTGTATTTGCGCGCCGCTTTGCGTCTCGACCCGCTAAACGGGCCGGCATATTTGCAAATGTCGAAAGGCTACGGGCAGCTTGGCGAAACGGCATTGGCCCAATGGGCCCTAGCTGAATACTATGCTGCCGCAGGTCGCAAGGAAGCGCGGCGCTATGCGGAGAGGGCCGTTAAAGGGCTGGCTAAAGACTCGGTTGAATATATCCGCGCTGTTGATATTTTGAGTTCCATCGAGCGTTGAGAGAGGAAGCATGATGCGTAAGTTTTTTATCGGATTGGTGGTCTTGCTAGCCTTCGGCCTCGTCGATGGGACGGCGCATGCTTTGAAGGAAAATGACAAGAAACAAATTGATAAGCAGATCGAAGATTTCTTAATGCGCAACCCTGAAAAACTGGAGAAAGCGCTCGATAATATGCAGGTCTATTTGACTGCCCGAGCCGAGCGGCAGCGCGCAGAAGCGCTGAGCAATAATGCCAAAAATCTCTATCGCAATGCGGCCGACTATTCTATGGGGCCGGAAAATGCGCCCATCACTATTGTCGAGTTTTTCGATTATAATTGCGGCTACTGCAAGCGCAGCTTCTCTCCACTGATGGAGGTGCTGGAGGAAAACAAAGATGTACGCCTTGTTTTCAAGGAATATCCAATTCTGGGGGAAGCGTCTTATCTGGCTTCAAGTGCCGCTTTGGCAATAAATGATAAAATGAAATATCTGACCTATCACAGTAAGCTGATGACGCATCAAGGCCGCATTTCACAATCAGTGATTGAGAAGACATTGTCGGATTTGAAATTGCCACCACAAACGCTGCAATCCGACGCGCGCAGCGACAGATATGTGTTGCAGCTGGCGGCGACACGCCAATTGGCCGATGCGATTGGCGTCAACGGTACACCGGCATTCGTCATTAACGGCACCTTGTTTCCGGGCGCATTGGATAAGGCCGAACTGACACAAGCGATAAAAAGCGCGCGCGCTGATTTGAAAGCTAAATAAGCCCGCCAAGCGGGGAACTGGGATCGGCATAAAGCCGCTTCGACATGCGCCCTGCCATATAGGCCTGCCGCCCTGCAATCACAGCGTTTTTCATGGCTTCAGCCATAACGATAGGGTTCTTGGCTTCGGCAATCGCCGTATTCATCAGCACACCGTCACACCCCAATTCCATCGCAATTGTGGCGTCCGAGGCCGTGCCGACACCAGCATCGACCAACACCGGCACATTGGCTTGCTCGATAATCAAACGAATATTAACCGGATTTTGAATACCTAGGCCGGAACCGATTGGCGCGGCCAAGGGCATTATGGCGCAGCAGCCCATGTCTTCCAGCTCTTTGGCCATAATCGGGTCATCGCTGCAATAAACCATTACCTCAAAACCTTCGTTGATCAGCAATTCGGCAGAGCGCAGCGTCTCCGTCATGTTCGGGTAAAGTGTCTTTTCATCGCCGAGCACTTCCAGCTTGACCAAATCCCAACCGCCAGCCTCGCGCGCCAGACGCAATGTGCGCACCGCATCTTCGCCGGTAAAACAACCCGCTGTATTGGGCAAATAGGTAAATTTTTTCGGGTCAAGATAATCAACCAGCATTGGTGCACCTCTATCGGTGAGATTAACCCGCCGGACGGCAACGGTCACAATTTCCGCTCCCGCCGCTTCGGCAGCCGCTGCATTCTCGGCATAATCTTCATACTTGCCGGTGCCGACGATCAGCCGAGAAGTGAATGCGCGACCGGCGATTATCAGTTTTTCATCTTCCCAAGCCATATTCAGCCTCCGCCTATAAAATGCACGATTTCAACGCGGTCGCCCGCGTCAATCATGTGCGATGCATAGGCCGATTTCGGCACAATTTCCATATTATGTTCAACGGCAATTTTTTTTTCGGGCAAGCCCAGTTGCGCCAGCAATTGCGCCACGCTCAGCGCGCCGTCAAAAGATTGCGCCTCACCATTCACCAAAATTTCAATGCTGTCGCTCATGCCGCGCCGAGTGTGCAAAACAAGCTGCCAAAGCGCAAGCCCTGATAGCGTTTTAGGGATTTGAGCCTGTTGAAAAACTTGCACTTTTTTGAAATCTCGTTTACCCAAGCCTGATATGGAGATGACCCTTTAAAAGGCGACAGGCTGAATGAGCAAACCGCTCCACATAATCAACGGGCCCAATTTGAATTTGCTGGGCACGCGCGAACCGGAAGTTTATGGCACGACTACTTTGGCTGATATTGAAGCCATGTGCGCCATCCGCGCAGAAATGCATGGGATGAAAACGGTCTGCCTGCAAAGCAATGATGAGGGCGAAATGGTCAATATTATTCAGACCGCGCGCCATGAAGCAAGCGGCCTTATCATCAATGCCGGTGCATACTCACACACATCGGTTGCTATTCTTGACGCGCTGCAAGCGGTCGATGTGCCAATTATTGAAGTGCATTTATCGAATATTTTTGCGCGCGAGGAATTCCGCCATCACTCGTATGTCTCCAGCGTTGCTGCCGGTATAATATGCGGGTTGGGTGCGCAAGGTTATGAAATGGCAATAGATGCGCTGGCGGCGCGTCTGGCGTGAGGAGAGAGCAATAAATGGCCAAATTACCCAGCAGCAAAACCATTAAAGAGCTTGCCGAGCTTTTGAGCGAAACCGGATTGACCGAAATTGAGGTTGAAACTGGCGATATACGAATCAAAGTGGCGCGCCAGGGCACAGCGGTGAGCGCCGTTGTCCCGCAGGCCGCACCGGCACCTTCGCTGGTTGAAGAAGCGCTGCAAGAGAAGGGCGCTTCGCCTGCTCTGACTGACCATCCCGGTGGCGTTAAGTCTCCTATGGTCGGCACGGCCTATTTGGCGCCTGAACCGGGTGCCGCCGATTTTGTGAAAGTCGGCGACACGGTGAGTGAAGGCCAAACCATCTTGATTGTCGAAGCCATGAAAACCATGAACCCGATCGGCGCACCGAAAGCGGGCAAGGTGACGCAAATACTTGTCAGCAATGAGCAGCCCGTCGAGTTTGACGAAGTACTGATGATTATCGAGTAGCTAATGGTTTCGAAAATCCTAATTGCCAATCGCGGTGAAATCGCTCTGCGCGTCATTCGTGCCTGTCGCGAATTAGGCATTAAATCGGTGGCTGTTCATTCTTCCGCCGATGATAAGGCCATGCATGTGCGCCTTGCTGATGAAAGCGTGTGTATCGGCCCGGCCTCTGCAGCCAAGTCTTATCTTTCCATTCCCGCCATTGTCGCAGCCTGCGAAATCACTGGCGCTGATGCGGTGCATCCGGGCTATGGTTTTTTGTCCGAAAACGCAAAATTCGTTGATATTCTCGACGAGCATAATATCGGCTTTATCGGCCCGACAGCCGAGCATATTCGCATTATGGGCGATAAAATCGCTGCCAAAGCAAAAGCCATTGAATTGGGTATACCGGTCGTGCCCGGCTCTGATGGCGAAGTGAAAAATATCGATGAGGCGCTTAAATTGTCCCGTGATATGGGCTTTCCCGTTCTGGTCAAGGCAGCTTCCGGCGGCGGTGGTCGCGGCATGAAAATTGCCGATAATGAAGCCGACTTGCCCGAGGCCTTCACCACAGCGCGCACCGAGGCCAAGGCAGCCTTTGGCGATGATGCGGTTTATATTGAGAAATATCTCGAAAAGCCGCGGCACATTGAAATTCAAGTGGCCTGCGATACGCATGGTAATGCCGTGCATTTGGGCGAGCGCGATTGCTCTTTGCAGCGCCGCCATCAAAAAGTACTGGAAGAGGCCCCCTCTACCGTGCTGGACGACAAAGCCCGCGCTACAATCGGCAAAATCGTCACTGATGCCATGAAAGGCCTCTCCTATCGCGGTGTAGGCACGGTCGAGTTTCTGTTTGAAGACGATGAATTTTATTTCATTGAGATGAATACACGCTTGCAGGTTGAGCATCCGGTGACCGAGGCCATAACCGGCGTTGATTTGGTGCGCGAGCAAATCCGTGTTGCGCAAGGCCAGAAGCTGAGCTTCACGCAAGAGGATGTGAGTTTTACAGGCCACGCCATTGAATGCCGCATCAATGCCGAAAACCCCGAAACCTTCAGCCCCTCACCGGGCGTGGTGCAGACCTATCATCCGCCCGGCGGCTTGGGTGTGCGCATGGATAGCTCCATGTATTCTGGCTATGCAATTCCGCCTTATTATGACAGCCTTATCGGCAAGCTTATCGTGCATGCAGATGATCGCGAGGCTTGCTTGATGCGCCTCAACCGCGCATTGGGCGAGTTCGCGATTGACGGAGTTGAGACAACCATTCCGCTATTTGAAAAGCTTTTGCCGGATGAGGATTTCCGCGCTGCAGATTACGACATTCACTGGCTGGAAAAATTTCTCGGCATGAAAGACTGATTACGGGTTCTGGACGGCGCCTTGCGTCTCAGTGATCGGCGGCAGAACCTCGCCGGTAAAAGTCATACCGTCTTCGGTTTTGCAAGCCAGCGGCCAAATATCAAACACCGGATGCTCCATAGCATTTATGCCGGGGCTGGAAGCAAACATCCAACCATTGAAAAGTGTTTTATCGCGCCCTGCCTTGAACTCGGAAATTTGCAAAAAGGCCTTGGTCTCAGGTGGCTCTTCGGGCGGTGTAGATATGCAGTCATGCATAGTCAGGCTCATATCGCCAATGGCATATTCTTGACCCGATAAAAGCTCAATCTTTTGCACCTTTGCAGTTACCTTATGCAGCAACGAAAACGAGCCGATCAACATTGGCTTAAGCGCCGCTTCTTCCTCATCTTCATCGACAATATCAAGCATCGGCACCTCCATGATTGAGAGCGGCGCAATGAGATCATCGTCTTCGATAATGTCAGCCGCTTCGTCATCCCCGGTTTCTTCAGGCGGCGGCATGATGAGAACCGGCGGCATCATTTTGTCATCAATGATTTGCGCAGCAACCGGAGCGGATGCTGTCATGGCTATGACAAAGAGCAAGACGACTCTGTTATTCAGCACTTTCCTCATCACCCGCGCTGAATAAAGCCTGACTGACCAGACCGATTAAATCAACAGAGCCCTGTGTGTAGAGAATCTCATCACCTTCAGCCAGCATATCTTCACTGCCACCCGGTGAGAGCGATACATAATTACCGCCGAGCAATCCTTCGCTGGTAATTTTGGCGCTGGTATCATCGGGCAATTCAATATCACCGCCAATGGTAAACTCGGCATTGGCATAATAGCTTTGCGGGTCAAGGCGCAGCCCCGTCACCGTGCCGACTTTAATGCCGGACATACGCACATCGCTGCCAATAGTAAGGCCGTCAACGCGGTCAAATTGGGCATTCAAGCTATAACCGTCGCCGCCATCGGCTTCGGTCACAGAATAGCCGTAAATGACAAACATGGCCGCTACGATAAGCACAGCAGCGCCAACCAATGTTTCAACCAGATTGTCTTTCATTATTCTATCTCCAGACTTTCCGTCTATTCAGGCTTCCACGCATCATAGCCATCAACATAGCCGGTTGTATCGCCCATACCGGCCGGTTTATGCGCATCTTTCGTACCGGTCATATTAATTTGACCGGGCGTCATCCAGTCGCGTTTCACCTGGTTGGCCTTATCGGGCGTTTCGTCGACCGTATAGTGCATCCAGCCATGCCATTCGGGCGAGATGCGCGTTGTCTCGATATCGCCATTATACAGCACCCAGCGGCGGATTTTGCCGTTTATGGAAGCGCCATGCTTGTCTTCATAATAGCGATTTCCCTGATCATCTATGCCTACCAGCCTACCGCGCCGCCGCGTAATCAGCAGCGTGCCCAATGTCTGGTCGTTCCACCAAGTGAACAGCATTTTCAAAAATCGCATCATAGGAACTCTTCCTTTATGCCGCGACAATAGCGCATTTTGGCATCAAAAATATATTGGAAAGTTACTCCCTTTCCTTGCTGCTTTCTTCGTTTGGCAGATTGAGACGAATATGCAATTCGCGCAGTTGCGCATTTGAAACATTACCCGGCGCTTGCATCAACAAATCTTCCGCTTGCTGGTTCATCGGGAAAGCCACGACTTCGCGCAAATTCTCTTGACCGGCCAACAGCATGACAATTCGGTCAACACCGGGTGCAATGCCGCCATGCGGCGGCGCGCCATAGCGAAACGCATTCAGCATGCCGCCAAATTCTTTTTCCACCACCGAATCGTCATAACCGGCAAGGTCAAACGCTTTAAGCATAATCTCCGGCTTGTGGTTCCGAATGGCGCCGGAGGATAATTCCACGCCATTGCAGACAATGTCATATTGATAGCCAAGCACAGCAAGCGGGTCTTGGCTTTCTAGCGCTTCTATACCGCCTTGCGGCATGGAGAACGGATTGTGCGAAAAGTCAATCTTGCCGTCATCGGTTTCCTCATACATGGGGAAATCCACAATCCAGCAAAAAGCAAATTGGTCACGGTCGATCAAATCAAGCTCTTCGCCAATGCGATTGCGCGCACGGCCGGCAAAATCGGCAAAAGCCTTCGGCACACCGGCGCAGAAGAACACCGCATCGCCATCTTCAAGACCCAGCTGCTGTTTAATTTGAGCGGTTCGCGCTTCGCCGATATTTTTGGCCAGCGGCCCTGCCCCCTCGCCATCGCGGAAGAAAATATAGCCAAGCCCGGGTTGCCCCTCACCTTGCGCCCAGCTGTTCATGCGGTCGCAAAAGGCTCGACTGCCGCCGGTTTTGGCCGGTATCGCCCAGACCCGCACCTTCTCGTCTTTGGCAATCATATTGGCAAAAATCTTAAAATCAGAGCCATCGAAAGCCGGTGTCACATCTTGCATTTCAATCGAAATGCGCAGATCAGGCTTGTCCGAACCATATTTCTGCATAGCCTCTGCATAGGGAATACGCGGGAAAGTCTCAGTTACCCGCTTACCGCCACCAAATTCGACAAACACGTCGTGCAAGACCGGTTCTACCGCCTTAAACACGTCTTCTTGCGTGACAAAACTCATCTCAATATCAAGCTGGTAAAACTCGCCCGGCGAACGGTCAGCGCGCGCGTCTTCATCGCGAAAGCATGGCGCAATTTGGAAATAGCGGTCGAAACCGGCCACCATAAGAAGCTGTTTAAACTGCTGTGGCGCTTGCGGCAGCGCATAGAACTGTCCCGGATGCATGCGCGACGGCACCAGGAAGTCGCGCGCGCCCTCAGGGCTTGAGGCGGTCAAAATCGGCGTTTGATATTCGCGGAAACCGTCATCGGTCATGCGACGGCGCAGCCAAGCGATAATATCAGAGCGCAGAATAATATTGCTGTGCAGTGTTTCGCGGCGCAAATCGAGAAAACGATAGCGTAAACGCACATCTTCAGGATAGTCAGGTTCGCCGAAAACCGGCAAGGGCAAGTCGCCGGCTTCTGACAACACCTCCATCTCGGCCACGTAGATTTCCACCTCGCCCGTGTCTAGATTGGGGTTTTTCGCCTCATCATCGCGCGCCACTACTTTACCTTCAGCGCAAATCACGCTTTCGGCACGCACCGCTTCGGCGAGCCCAAAATGCGGGCTGGACGGCTCAATGACCAATTGTGTCAGACCGAAATGGTCACGCAAATCAATAAACAACAGACCGCCATGATCGCGCTTACGATGCACCCAGCCCGACAGGCGCACTGTTTCGTCGATATTTTCAGCCCGTAATTGACCGCAATTATGACTTCGATAGTCATGCATTTCGAATAACCTCATAGACCGCAAAGGCGACTTTTCCTGCGCCTAAACACAACGCTTCAGCCGATTTGTCAAGACACGTTTCCACGCGACAAAGCCAAGCGGCTGGCGTATAAGACGCGCATGGAATTGATA
>MDTG01233201.1_pt1 | contig 52374 bp, 48 predicted proteins | sample 811421 | NCBI WGS metagenome assembly MDTG01 (sample SAMN05326645, study PRJNA326480) | marine metagenome | isolation source: seawater | place: Pacific Ocean: South East | collected 2011
CTTCCGTGTCTTAAGACAAAGTACCATCGGCGCAGAAAGGCTTGACTTCCGAGTTCGGAATGGGATCGGGTATTACCCTTTCGCAAAAATCACCAGGCAGGGTTTTTATAGTGTTTTTTCAAATTATGTAAAGATTTATTTAATGCTGTTTTTTTTGTTTAAACTCCATAATAGAAACCCAACCGGATAATAATATATAATTGAGATCCAATTATTAAAAAAATTTCCAGTTGGAACAAACGGCCAGATTGTAATTAAAATAGCTGCTAACAAACAAATTTCAAAATCATTAAAATAATATTTATTTTTAAATACTATTCCATTCAAGTGTTTTATACAAAAATACAAAAAGATTAAAAACAAACCAGCTAAAAAACAAAAACCAACTAAGCCTAATTCTGCCAAAAATTGCACATAGGTATTATGTGGATGAGTTGTGCATGAACGATCATTGCTTTCCTTAAATTTAGTTTCATGACAGAAATTTCTAAAATTTCTTACTCCTATTCCAATTAACTTATTTTCTAAGTACATTTTGTATGCTGATCTATAATGACTTTCATGAACTTCTGAAAAAATATTTATTTTATCAGTTTTAAAACCAATTTGATTTATAGTATTGTCCCAAATTCTTTTTTTTGCAGAATTATCAACCATTGTGATTAATGTTATTAAAATGAAAGAAACTATTAAAGATATGAATCTTACCTTTTTAAAATCCTTGATCATAATAATTACAAAGATTGCCGCGAAAGTATTAAAGAAAAAAGCAGCTCTTTCACCACTTAGAAAAATTAGGATTTCTATCATTACAAATAAAGTAGAGATAAGCAAAATGTAATGTTTTTTTTCTTTAAATAAATAAAAAGTTGTTGCCAAAAAAATAGGGAAAAGCCTACTCAAATAACTTCCCATTACATATTCAGTTCCAAATAGACTGCTAATTCTTCCGCTTAAATCAACTTTTGTATTTAATAAATTTTCTTTAAAAACAAACTGTATAGAGCCATCTAAAGTTAAAATAATGAAGCAAAAAACAAAAATATAAAATACCCAATTTAAAATTTTTTTATTTTGGTTAAGAAAATAAAATACGCCTAAAGAGAAAAGTCCAAATCTTACATACCCTAATGAAGTTCTTAAGTTATGAATATCATAATATTTCACTATACTATTGAATAAAAGATATAAAAAAAAAATTACAAAAATTATAAAAAATTTGTTTTTTAGAAAAGAAAACTCTTTTTTTACAAAAATGTTTAATAAAAAAAATATAGATACTAAAACAACGCTCAAATCACTTAAAAATGGTCCGGTGATTAAAAAAAATGGAATTAATGCAATTAATAGTGATGGAAAAGTAACTAATACTCTTTCTTTTACATTTGACATTTATGTTGAATAAAAACCTTAATAACCCTTGGTGAATTTTTTAGTATTTTCCCCTGAAGTAATTTGTTTAAAAATCCAATTATATGTAGTTTTTAAACCATCATACAATTTAATACTAGGGCTCCAATTAAAATCATCATTAATTAGAGTATTGTCACTTGATCTACCCCTTACACCTTTTGGTTTATCTAATTGATAATTTCTTTCAACCTTATGTTCTGCAATATCTTCAATTATATCTATCAGCTGATTAATTGACACCTGTTCATCGCTTCCTAGATTATATACTTTACTTGAATTAGAGTTAAAAACCATTTTTGTACCATGAATGCAGTCATCTATATACATAAAACTTCTAGTTTGCTCTCCATCTCCCCATACATCAATGATTTTGTTATTTTGTAATTTAGCATTTGCTATTTTTCTACATATAGCCGCTGGAGCTTTATCTCTTCCTCCATCATAAGTCCCCTCGGGTCCATAAACATTATGATATCTTAAAACTCTTGTTTCTAATCCAAAGTCCTCTGTGAAATGTCTGCACATTCTCTCACTAAAGAGTTTTTCCCAACCATAACCATCCTCAGGATCAGCTGGATATGCATCTTCCTCTTTCAATCCATCTACGAATGTTTTTTTTTGCTTTGAAGCATTATAAACACATGCACTTGACGAAAAAAAGTATCTTTTTACGGAGTTTTTAAGACTTGCTCTAAGGAAATTTGTATTGATTAAAACTGAAAGCATACATTCAGCTTTATTATTTTCAATAAAACCCATGCCTCCCATATTGCAAGCCATATTGTATATGAAATCAACATTTTTACTAACCTTAATACAGTTTTCAAACTCTTTTAAATCTAAAGAAAAGTTCTTACACTTATCAAAACTTTGAAACCAATATTCTAATGGTTTTAGGTCTGCACAAACTACTTCATGACCTTCATCTAGTAAGTTCTTCACTAAATGACCTCCAATAAATCCTCCAGCTCCTGCAACCAATATTTTCATAATCACCTTTTAATAGATATTTTTTTTAAGACAAGATAATTTATAATTAAATAACTAAACTTTAATTTTTTTCCCTAGCGGTCAAAAAAAAACAGTTTATTATAAAGTTTATGAAAGCATTGTGGTTAGTATCATTTCGACCAGTTGGCACTTCAAAAAAAAACGATTTTTATCAAAGTATATTTATAGAATCTATTTCATCTCTAGATTTTAATGTAACATTTAGTTTGACCCAATTTGACGAAAAAAATGTTAAAAATTTTATTGATACTAAAAAATTAAATTATCACTATGTAAATATACCAAAAAATGAATTACCAGAAGGGAAAAAATATTCAAATCATTTGATGTTAAAAAATGGATTAAAGCAATTCATAGAAAATGAATATGAGTACTTAATTTGTTCTTCAGCTGATATTATTGTACCTAACAATTTATTTAAAGAACTATCAAGGATAAAAAAAGATGAATTTTGTGCCTTTGTATATCCTAACATTCAAATAAAAAATGGGGTTATGAAAAATAATTATTGGCCACATTACGGTATTGATTTAATTGTTTTTAAAATATCGAAAAAAAATGCAATTAATTTTCAAAATATTTCAAAAAATTATAAGCAATATGATTGGGGTATTATAGAAAATTTCTACATATCGGTATCTGATGCTCTTAAATTGGAGAAAATTAATATTTATAAATACTGCAATGTAATTAAATTTGACAATGATTTTGAGGCGTTTGAAGAAAATAGAGAGTCACAAGCTATAGCGTGGAAAGAAAATCAAAAATATTTTTTAGATTTTTTAAAAGAAAATAAATTAAGTAAATTATACGCGTATGGATCGTACTACTACTTATTATATAAGGTTTTTCGCTTCAGGGATTTAAACTATAAATTATTTTTATCTTATTTGATATTTTATCCATACAACTTAATTAAAAAATTTTTTAATATTTTGAAAAACAAATAGTTTATTTTTTTAAAAAAAAATTCAATAAATTAACTGATTTAATAATCCTTGGAAAATAATTTTTTGGTTTATGAATTAATCTAACAAGCCAGCCTAAATAAAATTTATCATAAAAAGTATTAATTGGCGCCTGTACTTTTGTAAGAAATCCTATGGCAGCTCCTGTACAAATTATTAATGTATTTTTCTTTTTAATATTTTTTCTTAAAAAATAACCCAAAGGTTCTTGTATACCTCCACCTAAATTTATAATTATTATATCTGGTTTATATAAATTTATTTTCTTTAATAATCTTTCGTCTCTAAAATTTGATAAATTATAAAGTGGAGAACAATAACTTTTTTGATTTATAATATTTTTTTTTCTTAATAAATTGTAATTAATTTTTTGCTCCCTAAGAGATGGGTCAATTAAAAAAAATTTTTTAGTTTTTAATTCATTAGTTTCTAATAACTTTTTTAAAAATAAATAACCAGAAAGTTTTTTTACTTTAATTTTTAAAAAAATATTAAGCAAGATACAAAAAAAACCACTATCTAAAATTGCAGCATCAGCATACTTTAAAGATTTATAATAAAATTTTTTTTGATTTATCTCTGCTAATGCAGACGCCGCTGGTGCAACTATATAACCACCAGAATTTTTAAATCTACTTAGAATATGATTAAATTCATAATCAAAAAACCTGATTGATTGAAATATTATTTTTTTTCCCATATCGATTGCTCAAAATTAAATCTTATTAAAAATATTATTTGGCAAAATTTTGAATAAACACAACATTGATCTCCATATAATATTAAAAAAGGTGTCATTAAAAAAATTAACAAAAAATCTCATTAAATAAGTTAAATTAATATTTACAATATCAATTGTTTTTCTTTTGTTAAGTATATCAATATTATCTGTTCCACTAATTAATGAAATTACTTCAAATATAGGTTTATTTTTTAAATCGTTATAAGCCTCGATTTGTTTAACTAAATTGCATTTAATAGGTTCATAAATATAGACATGGGTATTTGAAAATCTAAATCGAACAATATTACTCAGATCTTTGGTTTTTTTGAAATTAAAACAATCCATAAAAACCTAAAATAAAATTTAATACATATGTTAATGATAAAATAATTAAATATTTATCCTCAAGCAATATATTAATTGGGTCAAATTTTTTATTTATAAATACTATTATGAAGTATCTCATCATTATAATTGTAAAAATTAAAAATGATATTTCTAATGATAAACTTTCTGTAAATCTTTGACCAAAATAACAATAGAATAAATAATTTGTTATATTTAATAATAAAAATGTAATTGATAAATAATTAAGTTCTCTAATAGTATATTTTGATCCTACATAATTGTCGTAAGTAAAAAAATTTTCTCTTCTTTTGCAAATTAAAATAAATAATGAAAATAAAATTATTTGAGACGCAAAAAAATTTGATATTGCTAGATTTGTTATTAAGGAACCTAAATATATTCTAATGATAAATCCAGAACTTACTGACAATAAGTCTAAATATTTTATTTTTTTAACAAATATTGAATAAAATAAATTAATTATGAAATATAATAAAACCAGTAATAAAACTTTTAAGTCAGAATAAAGAAAAAAATATATAAAAGAAACTACTGCTAAACCACATGCTAATAAAATTGCTAAATTTGATTTAATTAAACCTCTTGCAATTGGTCTTGATTTTTTGTGTCTATGTTTTTTATCGGATTCTAAGTCAAATATGTCATTAATGATATAAATAGATGAAGCCAGTAAGCTAAAAAAAATAAATGGAAAAAATAAATTAATATAATTTTCATAATTCCAATATTCATAATTAAGAAATAATGGAAAAAAAAATTATTAAATTTTTTATATAATTATTTATTCTAAGTAAGTTAATGAAGTTCTGAAAGTTCACAGTGTTAAATTATTCTTTATTATATAAATATTCAATTAAGACAATTGTAATTATGACTTAAACAGTTAAATATAATATTTTATGAATTTAAATACTCGCTTTTATATTAATTTTGTTTAATTACTTATAAATTGTACATAATAGAGCTAAAAAAATGAAAACTGCGTTTATATGTTTTTTTCCAGTATACCCAACAAATATGGGATCCGCAGAGGTAATAAGGAGCCTTTTTTTGTGCTGGCCAGGTAGAAAAAAAATTTTTCAAATATCTCACTTAAGTAAACAAAAAAATTCAAATTTATATTCACTTAAAATAATTAAAGAAAATCCATTTCTAAAATTGTTATGCATTCCTTTTTTGGTATATCAGGTTATAAAATATTTAAATAAATCTAAAAAAAAAATTCTTATCATAGAAGGCCCAAGCTGGATTGGTTATAGTTTTTTTTCCTTAATTCTTACAAGAATATTTTCTCCAACAACAAAGATTATTTACCATTCCCACAGTATAGAATATGAAGTTAGAAAGATGATGTCTTCAAAGTTTATAGCAAATATCTCAAAAATATTTGAAAATTATGTATTCAATAAATCAGATCTATCTACATCAGTATCTAAAATTGAAATGAATAAAATAAAAAAACTTTATAACACACGTTGTGTCAATCTTAACAATGGTGTTTCAGAAAAAGTTTTAAAATTTAGTAAAAAAAAATTAATTAAATTTAAATATCTAATTTATTGTGGTTCTTATAAATATTTACCAAACAAACATGCAATTGATTATTTAATATATGTTTTAATGCCAAAATTAAAAAGAAAATTTCCAAAATTAAAACTTGTTTTAACTGGTGGTGGATTTAATAAATTTAATAATCAAGTTATAAATGTTGGCATTGTTCCAAAGTCAAAGTTGCTAAATCTTATTTTTAATTCAAATATCATGGTACTACCTATAAACAAAGGTACAGGAACAAGAATCAAAATTATCGAAGCTATGCTTATAGGTGCAAAAATTTTAACAACAAAAAAAGGGATAGAAGGCATAATCCATAAAAAAAATACTTTTCCTATTGTTCAAAATAAAAAATATTTTTACAAAAGTATTAAAAAAACACTACTCAATAAGAGTAATAAATTAAAAATTTCATCTGACTTTAAAGAAAAATATATTATGGAAAATATTGTTAAAAACTTTTTCAAGGAAAATAATGTTAAGAAAATTTTTAAGACAAATTAGTATTTTTCTTTCCTTTATAAGTTTTAGAAAAAATAAATTTAATAAAAAAAAACATAAAAAAATAGAAAAACTTTTAATTAGCAATTTACCAGATTTTATTTTAAAAAATCCACGATTATCTACACATAAAAATTTATCAAATGAGATATTAAAAATTATTTCAAATAAAAAATTACAACATTTTTTAAGAAACCCATTTATTCAAAATATATTTTTTATACATAATAGATTATTTATTTATTCAGAACTAAAGGAACTTAAAAAAGATAAAAAATGGAAATTATGGAAAAAACTAATTTCAGATAATGATGTGGGAAATCCTATAAGATATTTCCTATATTCAGATTCTACAGGAAACAGGATTAGGCAAGTGTACATTTTAAAAAAATTTTTAGATAACAATAAGCAAATTAATCTAAATAAAATTAAAAGAGTTTTAGAAATTGGTGGAGGTTATGGATGCATGGCTGACATTTTTTCTAAATTACAAAAAAAAACAAGCTATACTATTTATGATATGTTTGAGGTGAATTTGTTACAATTTTACTATCTTAAAATGAATGGACATGAGCCTGAGTTCGACAAAATTAGAGGAAAATTTAATTTGATTAATAAACTTAAAGATCTTAATAAATTTGTAAAAATTAAAGATAATTATTTATTAATCGCAAATTGGTCAATTTCAGAATTTCCTTATCAATTTAGAAAAAAATTTTTATCAGCAATTAAAAATGCAAAATTTTCAATAATATCTTTTCAGGAAAATTTTGAAAAAGTAAATAATAATAAATTTTTTGACAAAATTTTGAAGGATCTTGGAAATGATTATATTTCAATAATTCAACCCTACAAATTCTATAATAAAGCTTTATTAAATAATAATAAACATTTTATTTTAATTATAAAAAAGAAATGACCAGTACAAATAAATTTTTTTTTTTAAGTTTTATTTTATCTTGTTTTTTTATTTTTCTTCGCCTAGAAATCATATTTGGTGATGACCTAAACGCACCTTTTACTGATGATTTTTATTATTATCTCACTACCGCAAGAAACACTATTGAACTTGGAATTTTAACCTTTGATCAGGAAAATTTAACTAATGGTTTTCAGCCCCTTTGGTTTTCAATAATTCTTTTTTTTAAATTTATTATTACTAATGAAATGTTATTCAACGTTATAATAATATTGACAATTTTTATCTTATGTTTTTTTACATACAAAAACTTTAATAAATATTTAATTGAAGTTGGATTTAATAATGATGATGCAGGTTTTGTCTCTGTTTTGATTTCTTATTTATCTCTATTTTTTTCAAAAAATGGTATGGAAATTGGATTAGCAATATTCTTTTTTTCTACAAGTTTATTGTACCTAAATAAAAATATTATAATTTTTTCAATCTTAGGTTTTTTAACCTTTCTATCTAGACTGGAATTTATAATTCTTTACGCAATAATTCTGTCTCATGAATTATTAATTCAAAAAAAGATGAATTTTATGTATTTTTATAAATTATCATTGTTTCCTTTATTATTAATTTTATATATTTCTTTTAATTTATATTTTTTTCAACTTCCATTTCCAGAAAGCGGGATGGCTAAAAGTTTATTTAAAGAAATAAGATTTAATTTAGAAACGTTTGAATTTCTCAGAGCGAATAGTTACGGTATGAAATTTATATCTTTACTGTTTTTACTTAACTTATTTTCAATTTTTTTAATATTTTTTAAAAAAATACATGTCATGACTAAAATTTTTTTAATTACAATCATTATTTTTTTTATTACTAATAGCCTAAGATCGCCATGGCCATTATGGACATGGCACTTTTTTTTTCTAGCATTATCAACTCCTTTTGTAATTCTTGAAATATTAAAAATTTTTAAATTTGAAAAAATAAAGTTATTAACTAACCTAATTAGTATTTTTTTTGTAGTGGCTTATTTTTATCTTTTTACAGAAAATCTCAATGCTAAAAGTGATCATATACAAAATGTTGCAAAAAAAATTGAAAAATATTACGCGGGGCAAAAATATGAAAGATTTGCTATGGGTGATATGGCTGGCAAAACATCATATTTATTAAATAAAAAATTATTTCAATTAGAGGGGCTCACAAGTGGATCAAAAATTATTGAGTACATAAAAAGAGAGGAAAATTTATGTAAAGTTTTATTAGATTTAGATATCGAAGTTTATCTTGCTTCAAAAATTCAAACTATAAATGATTTAATTTATGTAGAAGAACCCTCTATAAAATCAGATAATGCAAAAAAAATGAAGGGTTATCTTAAAATTAAACCAGTAAAAATTTTTAAATCAGAAAATATAAACATATATGCTTTTGAAATTAAATCTAAAAAAGACTGTATTTGAGTAATAAAATTTTATGACTTTACTTGAATTGTTTGAACCAAATTATCTTATCTTACTTACGATAATATTCTCTATTAATTTAATTATATTAAATTTAAGAGAGAAAATAGCTAATAAATTAAAAATAAATGATGTACCAAATCATAGGAAAATACATAAAAATCCAACTCCCTTAATTGGTGGTATTTGTTTTTTTATTTCTACTTTAATTTTATTTTTTTTTAATTTTTATGAAAATAAATTAGATTTAAATAATTTTTTAGTATTTTTAATCTTATTCTTCATTTTTTTCTTTACTGGTTTATTAGATGATATTAAACCGATTTCCCCAAAGATTAGAACTATAATAATTATATTTTCTTTGTTAATTTTACTTCCTTTAGAAAAAAATTTTTTAATTTCAGAATTAAGATTCTTTTCTACAGAAAGAATAATTAATTTAGAAAATTTTTCTTTAATTTTTACATTATTTTGCATTTTTGCGTTATATAATGCTTACAATTTTATAGACGGTGTAAATGGCTCTGCAATTTCTATAATGATCTTTTGGATAGTTTTTTTGTTTAGTAAAAACAATGATATTATTTATTTTACTTCAATATTAATTTTAATTTTAATTTTTTTCTATAATTTTCTAGGAAAAATATTTTTAGGTAATTCTGGTACAAGTTTATTATCAATATTTATCTCATTATCAATAATAAATGATTATAATTTAAATAATGAGTTTTATGCTGATGAAATCATATTTCTTTTACTCTTTCCAGGATTGGATATGGGTAGGGTTGTAATAGAGAGAATTTTGAAAGGAAAAAAGATATACTCGCCTGATAAAATTCATTTTCACCATTATTTAATTAAAAAGAAAATAAATTATATTTGGATTTATATGTTATTTTTAACAACTTTTCCGCTGATACTAATATATTTTTTTAAAAAAATTGTTATGTCTATTGTTTTATTTATTTTTATATATTTTATTTTAATAGTCTTTTTAAAAAAAAATGATCAAATTATTTGATAATCTTTACATAAGAAAATTAACTATAATTATTGTATGGTTCTCATTTTTTGCCAGCATTAATACAAACCCAGCTAAAATTTTTTCATATGAAATAATAAATCAATTAAGGCTAATAGCTCCTTTTATACTTTGTCTTATTTTTTTTTACTTATATAGGAAAACTTTTAAAATAAATTTTAAGTATAATATTTCAATTTTTTTTTATATCATTTTTATTTCTTATACTTTATTTACTTTCTCTACTTCATTACCTTTTGAGCCACCATTTTCAGTCGGTATATATAGTAACTCACCAATAAATATATTTTGGCCTTTAATAATGTTTGTGACATACCTCTTCTTAGATAAGTATTGTACAGAGAATGATTTAATTATGTTATTTAATTTATCTATTTTTATTATTTTGCTTATTACTATTTTCTTTCTACTTAATACTGCTTATTCAATGCTAGAAAGAAATTATTACCATTTTTATGGATATGTAAGAAATGTAATAGTATTTGCTGGAAGTGAAAGCCCTCCTAAACCAACTGGTATTGCTAGGATGTGCCTAATTATTTATTCATATTTAGTTTTAATTTATTTTTTAAAAAAAAATCATAAAAATTATTTTTTATTAATTTTAATAACATTTTTTGGATTATTTACGATTTTATACCAATCAAGAACTATTAATTTTATTTTTATAATTTCAAATTTCATATTTATTATTTTTTATTTTAAAAAATTTTTTTTTGATAAAAGATTAATTTTTTTTTGTTTATTATTTCCAATAATTTTAAATATGACATATACAAATTTAATCCAAGGTAAGTATATTACTGCCATTGGTGAGAATAATTTTGGAAAACTATTTCAAAAATCTTTAATTAGAGACCAAAAAATTTGGGATATTAACATGAGTAAGAAAGATAGAATTATAAGATTTAGTTCAGGTAGATTTTCAGATTGGGGAAAATCTATACAAGTCATACTTAGAAATCCTATAAAAGGATATGGGGCACAGTCTGATAGAGAGTTTTTAGACGGACAGTCAGTTCACAACTCTTTTCTCTATGCTTTTTTATCTGGAGGAATATTAGGAGCCATATCAATTATTTTAATTTACATTTATTCAATTAAAATTCTTTTAAATTTTTATTTTTTTAAAGGAAAAAAAGATAATCATCATTATATAATGGACATTTGTGCTTTGATTGTGAGTATTATCCTTTTGAGATCTTTACTTGAAACGTCTTTTGCAGTGTTTGGTATTGATTTTCTACTATTCGCAGTTTCTATCTTAACTTTATCTAGAGCTTCTTATGCTAAATTTAAATAATCTGTATTATAAATTAAAATCTATTTTATTTCAAAAAATTAAAAATATGACTAATGAAAAATAAAAAAACCAAATTATACTTTTGGGCAAGTGATTTTTCTGAAAATTCTGGTGAGGGCAAATTAGCAAGAATATTCGTAACTAACTTTAATAAGGATAAAAAATACAAAATTATTTTAAATAAAAAACAAAATTATTATAAATATTTTTCACCATTAATTGGTGTTTTATTTTGTTGGCAAAAATATTTAAACAATCAAAAAGTATGCTATTTAAACTACTTGCCACTCTGGAATTTTTTGATTTTTGTTTTTCTACCTCCAAATACCTTGTTTGGTCCAATTACTGGTGGTGCTAACTTTAGTAAATCTTTTTCTCTAAATTATTTTGTAAGAGCTTTTTTATTTCCTATTTTTTATAAAATTAGCGAATTTTTTCTAAATTTTAGATCTGATAAAATAATATTTTCAACAGATCTACTAAAAGAATATTTATCAAATAAAATAAAAAAAAAATGTGAATTTAATTATACTCTAAAAAATATTAAATTAAAAAAAAAAGTTTCTAAAAATAATGATTTTATAATTTATTATAGAAAGCATCAAAATAAATTAAATCTATTTCCTTATAAATTTATTAAAAAATTAATTCTTAAAAAGTATAAAGTTATTGTCGTTGGAGATAAACTCAGAATTAATTTTGTAAAAAATCTTGGATATATTAACAATAAAACTCTAAACAAAATTCAATCAAAAAGTAAATTTACATTGGCCTCAAATGAAAATATCTATAGTTTTTTTACATTAGAGTGCATAGAAAATAATGTAAAAATAATTATTGATAAAAAACATAAATACAAAGTAAAAGACTTTAAAAAAAATTTTTTGGTATTAAATCTAAAAAACTTTAAAAATTTTAAAAAGCTAAAATTATGAAAATAATACTTGGTATAAATAGTTACCATACAGACTCATCTGCTGCTTTAATTATTGATGGTAAGCTTGTTGCTGCTATTGAAGAGGAAAGAATAAATAGATTAAAACATTATTCTGGTTATCCTACTAATTCAATATCTGAATGTTTAAAAATTGGAAAGATTAAAGATTATGAAATAACAGATATAGCTTTTAATACTAATCCAAAAAGCAATTTAATTCATAAAAGTTTATTTTTTTTAAAAAATATAAAATTAAAAGACAATTTGCACATTAAAAGATTTACAAATAAGATAAGAATTAAACAACACCTTTACGAAAATTTTAATTTAAATAACAAAGTTAAATTTCACTATATTGAACATCATTTATCACATATTGCTTCAGTTTTTTATCCTTCTGGATTTAAAAAATGTGTTGGACTTTCTATCGATGGATCTGGAGATTTTACAACTCTAGCAATTGCAGAGTGTCAAAATAATAAAATAAATATTATAGAAAAAACATTTTTCCCTAACTCGCTTGGGATTTTTTATCATGCAATGACACAATTTTTGGGATTTAAAAATTTTGGAGAAGAATACAAAATGATGGGTATGGCAGCTTATGGTTCACCTATTTATTTTGATAAAATTAAAAACAATCTTTTTAAAAAAAGTAACAAACATCTTTTTAGACTTAATCTAGATTATTTCAATCATCACAAAACCGATTTTAAGTATATAGCTAATAATGAAAACCTTATTATAGATAAAATTTATAATTCAAAATTAAAAAATTTATTTGCAGAAGAAATGTTTAACAACAATATAACATTTAAAAAAGATTTTGCTGCATCAGTTCAAAAAACATATGAGTATTTTTTTTCTAAAATCCTATCTAAATTAAAACTAAGTAATTTTTCTGAAAATTTAGTTTTTGCAGGTGGTTGTGCCTTAAATTCTTCAGCTAATAGACTGTTAACATTAACACAAAATTATTTTAAAAATACATACATTACCTATGCACCTGGAGATAATGGGGGGGCATTAGGTGCTGCTTTTGAGGTTTCAGCAAAGTATGATAGCAAAAAAGTTAATTTAACTAATCCATATTTAGGGCCTAAATACGAAAACAACGATATTAAAAAAATTCTCCAAGACTATCTATCAAATCTGACTTATGAATACATTGATGACACAAAATTATATAGCGAGACTTCTAAATTAATTTCTAGAGGGAACGTTATAGGTTGGTTTCAAGGTCGAATGGAATTTGGACCAAGAGCTCTTGGAAATAGGTCAATTTTGGCGGACCCAAGAAATCCTAAGATGAAAGATATTATTAATTTAAAAATTAAAAGAAGAGAATCTTTTAGACCGTTTGCCCCCTCAGTAATAAAAAACTTAGAACATGAATGGTTTAAAAGTAGCTCATATAGTCCTTACATGTCATCTTTAGCTTACGTATTGGAAGATAAAAAATTAATTATACCTGCTATTACACATTTTGATGGGACCGCAAGATTACAAAGTGTTGATTATGAATTGAATCCACGTTTTTATGAACTTTTAAAAAGTTTTTATGAATTAACTAATGTACCGATTCTTTTAAATACTTCATTTAATGAAAATGAACCCATAGTTATGACACCTAGACAAGCTTTAGATTGCTTGTTACGAACAGACATGGATGCATTAGTAATAAATAATTTCTTAATAAAAAAACTAAATTAGTACTTTCATTGTTTCTTTAATAGTTTTGTTCCAAGTATACTTTATATGATTTTTAATTCCATTATGTATTAAATTAACTCTTATTTTTTCATCAAATAAAATTTTTTTCATAGAGTTCTTTATATTTTCCTCGTCATCAGGATTAAAATATAGAGCAGCATCACCATTAATCTCTGGTAATGCAGATTTATCTGATATTAAAACTGGACATTTTTGAGACATAGCTTCTAGTGAAGTAAATCCAAAAACTTCACAATAAGAGGAAAAAATGTAAAAAGATGCGTTTTTATAAATATTTACCAAATAATTACTTTCTAAATTTTTTAAAATAACTATCTCACCATCTTTAAAATTCTGAGAAATATAATTATTTATTTCATCAAAATAATTTCTATCTAAAATTTGGAGAACTAAAACAAATTTATGATTAACATTAGTTTCGTTTTTTAAAAGCTTAAAGGCCTGTAACATTTTAATTATGTTATGATATCTGACACAAGATAAAACTGACAAAAAATAATTCTTATAATGAAAATTAATTAAATAATAATTATTTTCATTTTTATCTAAAAATTTTTCATCAATTCCAAGGTAAATAACAGATATTTTTTCTTCATTTAATTTTAAATATTTAATAATTTCTTTTTTTGAAAAATATGAGTCTACTATTAGTTTATCACAAGCTTTAATAGAAATTTCCATAAATAATTTTGTAAAATAATTTCTAAATTTATTTCCTGGCATTTTTGCAAAATAAACCCATGGCAGATTTGAATGTAAGGCTAAAATAAACTTAATATTAAAAAACCTTAAAAATATTGGTCCAATATTCATAGGTGAATATAGTTTATCAACTTTCAATTTTTTTAATTGAAAAGGAAAAACTAATTGCATCCAAATTAATCGTAAAAAAATATTCGCAAAAATAGAGGATTTTACAATATAAAATATATTCGGATTGTCGTTTTTTTTTAAAAAGTTCAAATACTCTTTTGTTATAAATATATAAACTTTTCCCTGAATTTTTTCATTAATTATATGTTTGCAAAAGTTTATGTTATAAGTTTTAGTACCACTACCCAAACTGGTACCAATCATATCTATTGCAGTAATCATTTGGTCAAATCTAATTTTTTAAAGTATTTTTTATACCAATTAAATAAATTTGGAAGTGTATCTTTAAATTTGTATTTAGGTTTCCATCCAAAATATTTATTTAATTTTTCATAATCCATAAATTGAACGGATATTTCACCAGTTGTTTTATTTTTTTTCATACTTTTAAAAAGTATTTTCAATTCATTTTCTTTTTTCGCATGCTGAAATATGTTTTTAATAATTTCTTTAATTTTATGTTTTTCGTTAGTGCCTGCATTAAATATTTGTCCAGAAAGTTTCTTTGGATTGTCGTATAATTTTTCAGACAATAATTTATACAAATTTACAATATCATCTATATATACAAAATCTCTCATCATCTCTCCATCACTTCTCATTATAAATTTTTTATTTGTCAAACAAGATTTGATAGCGTCAGGTATTAAAGCTGATAAATTCAATTGTCCTGGTCCATAAATATTTGCAAATCGTGTAATTATTATAGGCAATTTAAATAGTTTACTTGAGTAAGATTTTGCAATCATATCTGCACATGCTTTAGATGTATCGTATGGATATTCTGGTTTGAGTTCATAACTTTCTTTATATGGCAGTTTGTTTATTGGATATTCACCATAAGCTTTATCGGACGAAGCCACAATTATAGACTTAATGGAATTTTTATTTTCTCTTAAAATTTCCAACAGGGTGTAAGTTCCTCTAACATTTGTCTCCCAAGTTGAGAAAGGATATTTTTTCGCCATTCCTACTTCAACTTGAGCTGCTAAATGGAAGCATATTTCAATTTTATACTTAAAAAAAATTGATTTAAGTAATTCTTTATCTGTTATTTCGCCAAAAATAAGATTGATTTTTTGATCTATTTTTTCAAAGTAAAGTAAACTGTCAATTTTTTGGTGTCTTGTTAGGCCTATGACGTTTGCACCTTGATTTACAAGATTCTTTGCAAGATTAGAACCGACAAAACCAGCGACACCGGTAATAAAAATATTTTTATCTTTCCAAAATTTATTTTTCTTCATTTAAATTAAATTTTTTTATTTGAGACCTTGCATTTTCTAATTCTTGAATAGTATTGATAGTTATATGATTCCCAAAGTGTTTAAATGTTCTCATTTTTTTGTTTTTTGATAAAAATTTTAAAAAATTTTTAAAATTACTAAATTTATTAAATAATTTAAAATTATCTCTGGACAATAGAATATATCCAACATTATACCAAATATCTAAAGTAGGTTTTTCTCTAAAATTTTTTACATAATTATTTTTATCTATATCCAAAATACCGAAATTTGATTTTAGTTGATATGAAACGACAGTTACCTCACTTGGTTTTTTCAGAAAAAATTGAATATATTTATTAAAATTAATATCAATCATTGTATCTCCATAACAAATTAAAAGATATTTTTTTGAGTATTTAAATGAATTTTTTAACCTAACAATTATATCAGCATCAACATTATTATGAATAGCTTTAATGCTATGATTAACAAATTTTTTTTTAAAAAAATTTTTAATTAAATTTTTTTTGTATCCTGAGGCTATTATGAAATTATTAATTTTAAATTTCAAAAAATATAATAATATGTTTTCTAATATACTCTTATTATTTATTTTTACTAATGGTTTGGGTAAATCATTTGTTAATGGCTTAAGTCTTGCACCTTTACCACCACATAAAATTACTACTGATAAGTTGTCTTTAAATTGATTGATATTCATTTTTAAAATTTAATATCTGAATATGATTAATAAATCAAAAATAATTATTTTATAATTTTATTTATAAATTTATTTAACTTAAATAATTGAAAATAATACCTAATATCTACAATTCCAGATAAAAAAATTGAAGTAAGCTTATCTGTATAATTGATATAAATAGCGTCCCTTTTAATTATAGCTTTTTTAAAATTCTTGAAGTTATTTCCTCGTAAACTTGAGTAAATATAATCAAATTTTTTTAAGGCTTTTTTTAGAGACTCTTCACCTATGCTCTCAAAATTACCATATGTAAATGCAAAATGGTTAATTTTAAAATTCAATTTTTTTTCAAGTATTTTTGCACTATTAACAATCTCATCATTTAATTTTTTTTTTTGTTTAATTTTACTTAAATTGGCATGAGTTTTTGAATGAGCACCAATCGTATGTCCCCTTTTAATTAAATATTTTAAGTCTTTGTAGTGCATATTTCTTAAAAATTTAAAATCACTTGGAATATCTTTATCTAAAATATTATTTTTAATAAACTCTCTTGCTTTAACAGGTGAACCAATACTAATAAAATCGCTTGGCACAAAGAAAATTGCCTTAATTCCAAATTTATTTAATATTTTTTTTTCTACTACTAAATTTGATTTAAAACCATCATCAAAGGTAAATAAAATATTTTTACCTTTAAGTTTTTTTACACCATTCAAATGATCTTCAAATTGCTTAGGTGTGATAAAATTCCAATTTTTTTTTAATAAACGTAATTGTCTATTTAATACATTATAATGACGCTTTTCAATGTGATGATATATTAATATTCTAATTTGACTATTTTTGAAAAAATTTAAAAAGTTATATAATCTAGACAATATTAATATTATATCAGAGTACTTTATTAATTTTTTATGATTAATTAACACTTTATTATTTTATTCTATTATAAATTTTTTTTAAAAAAATTATTTGATTAAATGATTTTATTTTATTTTTTAATTTAAAATAGAAAATATATATATAACCTATATTACTTAAAGAATTTAAAGTAACACCTCCTTTTTGTTGGTAATTTGACCATTTTTTTTTATAAATTTCAGAACCAATTGTAAAATCAAAATAATTAAAATCATTTGATTTGCAATGATTTACTAAAAAATTTAATAAAATCTTTCCTGGTGAATATTTTTTGTATTTTAAATTATAAGCGGGAAATAAATAGTAAAAAGCTCCCATGTACACGTATCCAAGATGTGCTGCTATAATATCTTCACCATGTGAAATATAAGATAATGATAAGTTCTGTCCTAATTTCAAATTGCTATACAAGAAAAAAAATTTGTTTCCTGAATTTTGAAATAGATTCCAAGCATTAGTGCTTTGATACTGAATAACCTTATTTTCAATTATAAAGTTTAAAATTTTTTTTTGTTCTTCAGAATTTTTTGCAAACTTAAATGATAACGTACCTTTATTATTAAGTCTTTTCTGCTGATATTTTATATCAGAAATTTGACTTTTGTTAAAATTAGTAAAATTTTTTAATATCAGACCACTATAAGTGTATTCATTTTTGGTACTTAAATAATCAAAAAAAGGATTAGCTATATTTTTTATTTTTTCAGGTTGATTTTGGAGATCAACACAATTTATATCTACCTTAATAATTTCAATAATTTTTTTCCATATGTTTAAAAAATCCTCTCTGTTTAATTCTAGGTTTTTTTTAATCAAAGGAGCGTTATAATCTGAAAATGGATATCCAGCCCACATTAATATTTTAAATATAAATATTTTTTTTATACAAAATGGTAATATAAATAAAATATCCTCATTGTTTTTTACAACAACAATATTAATTGAATAGTTCTTATTATGTCTAATAATAGAGTGGAACCACTCTTTTTGCCAATTTAATGTCTGAAAAAAATAATTGTGAGAATTTTTTTCAAAATCTTCCCAAATTTTTTCAATTTCAGGATTAAATTCTTTATAAACTTTTAATTTTAAATTTTTTAATTTCATCTTTACTTTTGATATTTAAAGGAAATAAAACAAAATTTCTGGAAAATTTAAATATTTTAGATTTTTTACTAAAATTTGAGGGAAAACTTGGCCATGAAACTATATCTATATCATTGCGCCAACCCCAATCATAAATTTTTTTTCTTTTTTTATAATCGTTAATTTTTGCGACAAAATACCATAAAATATAATCATCTTTCTTATCATAATTGAAGTAAGGATATATTTTAAATTTTTCTAATTTTTTTTTCCACAGATTAAAAGAATAACTTCTTTTTTCTTTTTCTTTATTGAAAGAAAAATTTGAGGTTATTTTGATATCCTCTTTGTTTAAATAAATATTATTTAAATCATTTTTATTTGTAGCTATTGATATATCTTCATAATCAGGTCTAAAAATTAATTTTCTATATAAAATTCTTAGAAGTTTAATATTTTTTATTAATTTAAATATTTTTTTAATAAAAGAAGAATTATTTTGGCTGTAGTCTTTAATAGTATGGTTTTGATAAAATTTTTTATTTTTAATAAATAAAATACCTCCATTATTTATTTCTTCCAATATCTTGTATGGTGAACTTATACCAATATCACCACTCAATTTAAAATTTTCTACTCCATTAAACCCGTGACAATTATCTTCAATTAAAAATATTTTTTTTTTGATACAATATTTTTTGAAGTTAGTAATATTTTGAGGTCTACCAAAAAAATGGATCATCATCAGACCTTTAATTTTATTATTAAATTTTTTTTCTATATTTTGCCATATTGGTTTAAAATTTTTATCTATATCATAAAAAACTGGTTTAATTCCTAAAATATCTAGTTCTTCTGTTATTACATTACATATTAATTTAGGCATTAAAAGTTGATCACCTTTTTTAAAACCTAACATCAATAACCCATTTTTGAAAGCAACGCGTCCTTTAGAAAAATAAAACGATTTCATTTAAACCATTCCTTATTAATTAAAAGTCTTAAGAATTTATAATAATATTGAAAATTACTTACACTATTTTTATTTTTTTTTAAAATTTTAATTAAATTGAATATTTTTTTTTTATAAGGAGTTGAGGTTATGTTTCCATCTCTTTCATAATATGTTCCTAAAAATTCTTCTATAAAATATAATTTAAAACTATCACCAATTTTAAGCCACATGTCATAATCTTGTGCATTCATTAAGGTTTCATCAAAATAATTAGCATTAATTATTAAATCTTTTTTTAATGTAATTGATGAAGTAGATAAAAAATTTCTATTAAATAATTGATGGTAAATAGATTTATTAATATCGAAATTTTTTGAATAATTATATTCCTCAATTAAGTTATCTTTTTTTTTAAATAATTCATTATGAGCTACACAATTAAATTTTGGATTTTTTTTGATAGCTCTCTCAACTTTTTCTAATTTAGAGCTATGCCATTCATCGTCAGAATCTATGAAAGATATCCAATCATATTGAGAACTTTTTATAGCATAATTTCTTGCAGCCCCTGGTCCTCTGTGATTATTTTTTAATAAAGAAAATTTTATTTTTTCTTCAGAAAATTTTTGTTTATAATTTAGTATTATATTTGTCGTCTCATCAGTAGAACCATCATCGGAATATATTACCTCAAAATTTTTATAATTTTGTCTAATTAATGAAACAATATTTCTTTCTAAAAATTTTGCAGAATTATATGTGGGGCATATAACCGAAAAAAAAATACTATCATCCATGATTTTTAATAAACCATCTATCAAACACAATTAATGAAAATAGCAAGCCAGTATTTTCCTTTTTAGATATGACATGCTCCTCATTAATATTTTTCTTAAAAAAGTTGTCATAAAATGGATTTTGAGAAAAATTTTTTCTGAAATAACTTATATTTTCGTTTCTCCAATGGTCTAAAGGAGCATTAAATCCAATTTTTGGTTTTTGATATATATGATTAGGAATATCATTTTTAAAAATTTTTTTTAGAATCGATTTTGAATTCTCTAATTTGTTATTTTTAAATATACAATTATCGCTAGAGTAAACATGTTCCACAATTCTATGATCTAAAAGGGGTACTCTACCTTCTATTGAATTCATCATGGTTGTCTTATCCAATAAACTTAAAACATTGTCTGGCAAATAATTTAGTAAGTCTGTACTCATTATTTTTTTTTTATAATTAATTTTTTTTTCCTCTAAAAATGGTTTGTAAATTTTTTCTATCTCAAAAATTGTTTCATCTAAAATTTTTTCATCTTTAAGTATATTTAATAAAGATGAAATATTTACACCAGATGTATCACTAATATATTTTAAGGATTTACTTTTAATTTTATAAAAATAATTACGAATAGATGATGGTAACATTTTTGATAATTTATTAGAAAAATTACTTTCGATTTGCATTGATCCAATGAAAAGATTTTTAAATGACATATAATGTCTTGAATATCCACCAAATAACTCATCACCACCTGCTCCAGACAAGATCACCTTTATATTATTTTTTTTAGCCATTTGAGAAATAATATAAGATGATACAACCGCATTATCAGATATAGGTTCATCCAATAAGCCTGAAATATTTTCTAAGCTCTTATAAAAAATATTATGATCAATTTTTTTGTTAAAATGATCAGAATTAATTTTTTTTGAAACAATTTCTGCATCAATATTTTCATTTTGATTTTTGCCTACAAAATCTAAACAAAAGGTTTTAACTTTTTTATCAATATTTTTTGCAAATAAAGTTGTGACTATAGATGAATCAACACCACCACTTAACATTGATCCAACTTCAACATCACTTCTACTTTGAATTTTAATTGAATTTATAATTAAACTTTTTAAATTCTCCTCAAATTCATCCTCTTTAATTAATTTCTCACTATAAGGTAAATTCCAATATTTTATAAATTTAATTCTTTTGTTTTGTATTCGAATATACTGACCTGGTTTTAATTTATTAATATTGTCATATATTGACTCTGAATTAGGAACGTAATTTGCTGTTAAGAATAAAAGAAAATTTTTTTGGTTTATATTAATCTTTGATAAGGCTTTTTTTATAGATTTTAAACTTGATGAAAAAAGTAATTTTTTTTGATTATAATAATAAAATAAAGGTTTAATACCAAGTCTATCTCTTATTATTAACAATAAATTTATATTTTTATCAAACAAACATATTGAAAACATTCCATTAATTTTTTCAATAAACTTCTCTCCATATTCTTCATACATTTTTATTAAAACCTCTGTATCTGACGATGTGAAAAATTTATATCCTTTCTTTACCAAATTACTTTTTAATTCTAAATAATTATAAATCTCTCCATTGAATACTATAATAATCTTACCATCATTGCTAAACATAGGTTGCTGACCCTTATCAACATCTATAATTGATAATCTCCTCATTCCCATCCCTAAATTATTTTTGATATATGTCCCAAAATCATCTGGTCCTCTTAAAACCATTTCTTGATTCATTAAATTTATCTCTTTTTCCAAAACGGGAGTGTCTTCAAAATTAAATATCCCACAAATTCCACACATAATTTATATAAATTGTAAATTTAACTTTATTTGAAATTTTTTTCTTCCTAAACAGTTTATTCTTAATAAGTTTAATGGCTCATCTTGTCCATATTTTTTACACTGACCTACTCCACTAATTTTTCTGTTTTTAATAAGTTCAATTTTTGTAAATTTATTTTTATCTGATATCTCTAAAATTGACTGAACAAATTTTGATTTAAGTAAATATTTTTTCTCACTTATTTTACTTATATTTATTTCACTATTAATATAAAATGGCATCAATATTTTTACATCTTCATTTCTAACATTAAATGAACTAATTATTTTTAAAGATTTTACATCTAATTCAAAAGATCTTTTGACATTAAATTTTGGATTTGAATTTATCTTAAATGTAATTTTATTATTTGATTTTGAAACAATATATTGATCCTTATTTAGAGTTAAAATTCCTGTTTTTGTAGCAACATTTTTATTTATAAATTCTTCAAAAAAGCCTCTCTCGTTTAATATTATTGAATTATGGAATTTAGAATAACTATACTTTTTATTTTCTTTTAAATAATCTTTTCTTCCAATATCAATGAAAATTTGATTACCTTTATAAAAATTTACAAAATGAAAAAAGTCAGCGTGTGCATGATTAAATTCAAATCCATTTATCATTGGATTCCTGAAATATACTGATTGAGATTTATTACTTAATTTTATCCACTCATTATTATTAATTTTATAAGTTTTTTTTCTCTTTATAGATTTAAAATATTTAGAATTCATAAAATATTTATTATAATTAATTAAGAAATCAGGGGTAAAATCTGGACTAATATTACCAAATAATGGATAAGTAATTTTTTTTATTTGTTTAGTTTGTAAAAAAAATTCACAAGCATTTTGTGCTTTCAATAAATATTTACTGATAGAGTCAATTTTATTAACTTTATATTTTTTTCCAAAATAATAAATTTCATGTAACCATTTTGTAAATACAAATTGATAATGACTAGATCCAAATTTAAAAAAACCATCTTTATCTATAAACTTCGAACAAAGATAAAGTATTAATTTTATTGAAAAATTTTGAAAAATTTTATTATTTGTATAGCTACTTAATAAAAAAATTGCTCTTGCATTATTTAAAGAATGATTAGAATTTTTATCTTTATAAAATTCGATATTTTTTGTTAGAAAAAACATCTGATTTGTTAAATGATTTAAAAAAATATCCTTTTTTTTTAAAATTTTAAATTCACATAATAAAACATAATTTGATATCCTCTCTGAGACGTTATAAGGATACCATTCAATTTGTGATTTATTTGATGTTGAATTTTGAATTTCGACAAACCAGTTATTAATTGTATTTTCAATATATTTCTTTTTAGTTTTTTTTGATTTATTTGTTTTTGAATACAGTAGATTTATTGCCCAAGACCATCTATGCATATACCCTAGATCTTCATCATCTTTGTAAATGTTATTTTTCCAAAAAGATCTTGAATTTTTTTTTATTTTTCTAGAAGCAAGATCAATATTAAAATTTTGAGAGTAATTTTTTTTTTTTACTTTCTTAATAGTTGTATCTAAATCCGAATCACAAAAATTAAGAATATATTTGAATTTTTTTGGATAATTTCTGGGTCCATATCCTCTAAAAAAAAAATATGAAATGGTTTTATTTATAAAATTGTTTAGATCTAACATAAAAGTTAATTTTCAATTACATTATTCTCAAAATCTTTAATGAACTAATCAAAGAAAATATAGAATTTTTTATTTTTTTGATACCTATATTACTTCCTACGCCATAAATTCTTTTTTTGAAGAATATATCAAATTTTAATACCTCGTAATTTTTAGATTTAAAGTAAGCATAAAAATATAAATCGATACTCATATCGTTTGGAGCAAGATGTATTAATTTTTTACTTGTTTTTAAAAACAAATTAGGTTGAGCATGAATATCAAACAAATACCTTCTAAATAAAATCGTATTAATACAACTCATTCCAAATGTAAAAAAAAGATCAATAAAAGATCTTCCAAGTCTTCTTCCTTTGATTAGTATATTTTTTTTTTTTTGAATTTTAAAAATATAATATGCTTTAATACAGTTTTTTATATCAATTTGTAAATCACCATGTGTATAACAAACAATATCATACTTGCTCCTAATCATGCCTAACTTTACTGCATGGCCAAAACCAATATTTTTTTTAATCCTTATAAGTTTAAATTTTTTTATTAATTTTTTATTGTGATTAATTATCTTTAAAGAATTATCAGTAGATCCATTATCAATAATTATCGTTTCAAAATCAATTTTCTTCTGGTTAAACTGTATTTGTTTAAAAAGTTTTGGTATATTCAGACTTTCGTTATAACAAGGTATGATTAAACTGAAATTATTATGATTATCGTTTGCCATAGAATTAACACTATTAAACAATTAAAAAAAATTCCATATAATTATGGGGTAGAAGTTGATGTCAGAGACTATAATAATAATCTTATTCTAAATCATGATCCATTTAAAGGTGGTGAAAATTTTTTAAGTTACTTAAATCATTTCAAACACAAATTTATAATAATAAATATTAAATCTGAAGGAATAGAAACTAAAGTACACAAAATTTTAAAGCAAAATAAAATTTCTAATTTTTTTTTACTAGATGTAAGTATTCCTTTTATAGTTAAACTTCATAAAAAACTAAATAAAAAAATCGCTATTCGCGTGTCAGACCTTGAGGATATTACAACAGCAAAAAATTTTAAAAAAATGATTAAGTGGGCATGGTTAGATTTTTTTAAAATAAAAAAAATAAGATTTGATTATTTGAAAAATTTAAAAAAACTTAATTATAAAACTTGTTATGTTTCTCATGAATTACAACAAAGGAGACCTAATAAAAGGGAATTAGATTATTTAAAAGCAGCTAATGTTAAAAATTTTGATTTAGATATGATAATAGTAAAAAAAAAAAATTTAAATAATTGGAAAAAATTTTTTAATATTCCTTAATTTATACTTTATATTCCTTTTTGAACCGATCTCTTAGTGGCTTACTTTCTATTAAACTTTTGACAATTTTGTTACTCTTTATTAGAGTATTTTTTATACTATCACACCATATTTCAAAATTTGAATAATTTTTTTTTTTCAGAAAAAAAAGGGAAAAAATTATTTAGATCTTCACCTTTCTTATTTATTTCAAAAAAAAACTCATGTGGTTTATAAATTATAAAAAATTTTTTTTTGAAAATTTTTTTTTCTTCTATAAAATTAAAATTATTTTTATTTAATTTATATTTCCCAGCAATTAAATGAATATAGTTCTCGTTAATAATCATTTATAAATTACATCTTACAATCTCTACAAATTTTAAGATCAAGCTTATAATTATATATTCTTTTTCTAAGTTTTATATTTTTTTCATCAAACCAAATATCTCTTAAAGATTTTTGCATAATATTACCAAATACATAATTATTATGGAAATCTTGACAGCATATAATCAAATCTCCTAAAGAATTTATTACCGGATATGTTGCATATGAACAATTAACAGGTGGTTTCTTTTTTTTTTCAATTTCAATTGATCCACCTCTATTTGCAAACATATTTTGATTTTCATTAAAATCAGAATAAAAGTCTTGTAATAAGATATGTTTATTTTTTTCTAATGTTGATAATCCCTCTAATAGTTCTCTACAAGGTTTTTTTAACTTTTTAGAATGTTTTGAAATATAAATTATATTAACACCTGAATCTAAATAATTTTTATATGTTTCTTTATTTAGGAAATCTCCATTTGTAACTATTTTTATTTTCGACTCAGGTAAATTTTCACGAATATGCTTTATCCAAGATGGCATTCTAGGATCAGACATTGGCTCTCCATACAAATGTGGAGAAATTAAACCTTTAAAATTCATTTCTTTTAGCTGACTTATTAATGTTGAAAAAACATCTTCTTTCATCAAAAAATTTTCATCATCAGCAAACCTCTCATAATCTACATTGGGACAATAATCACACTTTCTATTACAATACGAAGTACTCTCAAACTCTATTTCTTTAAATATTGTTTTAAAAGGGTCTCTAATACCAAGATTAGATAATGTAAGTTTTGCTATATCTTTAAAATTCATAATACTATGGTAATTACAATATTTTCTAATTTATTATATTTTATAATAATTTATATATACATATAACTTAATTATGACATTAAGATGAAATTTAATACTGCATTATATTAATTCATAGCATTAAAAATACTCGAATGTTTAGAAAACTAGAAAATATTGAAGAACTTAGGCTTAAATGTCAAACAAGACCTGAGAAAGTTACCTTAAAATTAAGTAAATATTTATATAGGCCAATCTCTATTTATTTGACCTATATATTTCTTAAATTGAACATTTCAGCAAATATGATTACTTTTTTGTCTTTGATAATATCATTTCTAGGATCATATTTTATCATTTTAGATAACACAAATAACATTTCGATTGGTTTATTTTGTTTTTGGTTTTTTTATTTATTAGATTTTTGTGATGGAGAAGTTGCAAGGTACAATAAATCAAACTCTTTATCTGGACATTTCTTTGAATTAATTGCTCACTATATTGTAAATATTCTTTTTTTCTTTTCACTAGCAATAACATTTTATCTCTCTACAAATAATTTTTATTTTTTAATATTTGGAGTATTGGGTGTTATAGGTGATAATCTTATTAAATTAAAAGATGCAATAATTTGGCAAACAATTTGTATTGAAAATTTAAGATTAACGAAAAGAAATGATCAATCTGAAAATATAGATAAATACGAAGTTTCTCTTAAGGACACTGAAGAGAGTCTAACAATAAAAACCAGTACAAAAAAAAATAAGTTTTTTTATTATTTGAAAAAAAATTTTTTATTAAGCCATTTTTTTGCTAATGCAATATATTTACCTTTTTTTCTTGTGAGCTTATTTATTTTAATATTTTCTTGGAGTATAATCGTTTTACAAATTCTATTTATATATACATGTATAATAAATATTTTACTTGGCGGTAAAGTTATTTTTGATGTATTGAGATATAAAAAAACAGAAAAAACATATAAAAAATTTTTTAACTCAAGTGATAAAATAGACTTTAATCTATGAGTGTTTTGTTTATAGGAAAGTTTCAGCCACCACATCTTGGACATGTTTTAACTATTAAAAAACTTTTAAAAACTTATCCCAATTTAACAATAGGTATCACCGAGGGTGAGCCTCAATACTTTCAGAGGAAAAAAATTAAATTAATTTTTGAAAATGTTTTTAGTGACAATAAAAAAATTAAGGTAATCTTATTATCTGGTGCAGTAGATAAAAAAACTATAAAAATAAATAAAAAGTATTTTTTAATTATTTCTGGAAATAGAAAAATTTTAAAAATATTAAAAAAACTTAATTATAAAACAAAATTTCAAGCTAGAACGAAAGGTTATAATTTTTCTGGAAGATCTTTAAGGGGAAAAATAAAAATATGAATTTAAAGAAAAAAATTATTCCTATAAATAAAATTTTACCTTTAGAAAAAATTTTTAAAAAACATTTATCTAATGTATCTAAAATGATTTTTGATAAAAAAATTATGAATAGACCATTAATTATTGATAATAAAAATAAAATTGTTTTAGATGGATCACATCGATATGCATTGCTTTATGCCAATGGCTATAAACTAGCTCCAGTTATAGAAGTAGATTATAACAATGAAAGTATTTTTGTTGGAAACCATCTGCATCATCGTTTTTTATATGATAAAAAAAAGAGAATTAGTAAAAAAGAGGTAGTAGATAGAGCTTTGAAAGGAAAACTTTATAACCCAAGAACAACTAGACATTTTTTTCCTTTTAGAAAAATAGATATGCCTACGAAGCTTACTGATCTTATGGAGGGAGAAAAAAGATCAATAAAAAAATTAGAGTATAAAGCTAGTATTAAAAACGAGATTAAATTCAATAATAAATTTCTTAAGGAAATAAACGATGAATTAAAACATATAAAAACATATGTAAATGAACAAAAAGATGTAAGGAAATACCTTCTAAAACAAAAGAAAATGATGATTGGAAAAAATGAAAAATAAAATTATTGGAGTATTGGGTGGTATGGGTCCACATGCTTCCAATAGGTTTATGGAATTACTTTATAGTTGTAAAAATTATAAAGAAGATAAACTATACCCTCGAGTTATTCTAGATAGTAATACCAAAATACCAAGTAGAACGAGATCAATAATTTTTAAAGAAGAAAGTCCAATTAAAGGAATGATACAAACTGCTAATCAGCTTAAAGAATACGGTGCTAATGCTATAGCATTGCCTTGTAACACAGCACATATATGGATAAATGAATTACAAAAAAACGTTAAAATCCCAATTTTTGATTTAACCAATTTGGTATCAAAAGAGGTTATCAGCCAGTGCTCTAATGAACAAATAAATGTTTATATTTTTGGCACAACACTCACTACAAAAAAAAAATTGTATATAAAAAAATTATCAAAAATAAAAAAAATTAATCTTATAAAAATTCCTAAAAATATACAAAATAAAATTGAAAATTTAATTTATTTAATAAAAAAAAATAATTTTAAAAATAAATATAAGTCATATTTTAAAATTATTTTAAAAAGTTTAAAATTTAAAAAACAAAAAAATTTAATTATTCTTGCCTGTACCGAATTATCCTACTTTAAAGATATAAAATTTAAAAATATGAAACTTATTGATAGTAATACAGTTTTAGCAAAAACAGCATTTGATTATTATGAGAATAAATTTGATTTTTTTGAAAATGAAAATTTTAAGAATTTTTGGTCTAAAAGATCTAAATCCCTTAAAAATAGCAAATTAGGTACTCTCCAAAGCACAATGCTCACAAATAATGAAAATTATGCAAAAAATAAAGATAATTTAGAGAAAAAAAATGTAATAAAAAAAATAAAAAAATTCATTCTGAATAAATCAGTATTAGAAGCAGGCTGTGGAACTGGCAGATGGACTTCTAAATTTTTAAAATATGCGAATAATATTGATGCTTATGAAAAAGATTCACAATTAATTAAATATGCAACGGAGAAGTATGGTAAAAATAAAAAAGTAAACTTTATAAACAAATCTATAACTAATATTAATCTAAAAAAAAAGTTTGATGTGATAATTTCAATAGCTCTTTTACATTATTTGAATAATAAAGAATATAATTCTTTCTTTGATAATATAAAAAAAATATCAAGAAAAAATTCAATACTAATTTTCAGAGAAAGTATGAGTATTGAATATGATTTTGAACTATTTATGTTTTACTCAAAAATATTAAAAACACAATATTCGGCGCATTATAGAAGTATTGAAAATATAAAAGATAAATTAGGTAAACAATTTGATTTAATTGATGAGCATAAAATTTTTAATCCCGAAATTCAAAAACCAGAAACTTATCAAAATTTAGTTATTTTTAGGAAAACTACCTAAGTTAGTCAAAATTTGTCTGTAGATACTCTGCTCCATTTCTATCCTGGTCTCTTTAGAATAGGAACCTATATGTGGCGTTAAAATAATATTGCTTAAATTTCTAAGTTTTCCATAATAAGGTTCTTTCTTAAAAACATCAATTCCAGCATATGCATCTTTATTTTTTTTTAAAAAATGAAATAAATGATTTTCATTTATTACGTCTCCTCTTGAGGTATTAATTATTACTAAATTTTTTTTTGCAATTTTAAAAAATTTATTATCAATATAATTTTTATGATCTTTTAAAAATGATTGATGAATACTAATAATATCGGAATTTTTAAATATATTTTTTAAACTACAATATTTAATTTTGGTTTTCTTTTTTTTAATATCATAATATAAATATTTTAATCCAAATCCTTTTGTTATATTAACTAATTTTTTTCCTATTTTTCCAAAACCAATGATACCTAAAGTTTTTCCAAAAATTAAATTGTTTGTTTTTTTTTTCCACACTTTCATCTTTAGGTTATAATTAAAATTTTCAATATTTTTTAACGAATTAAGTATCAAAGTAATTGCTAACTCTGCTACAGAAGATGACAAATTTACTTTCGTTGTTTTTATTAAAATATTTTTTTTTTTACAACTTTTAAGATCTATATTATCGACTCCACTTCCAAATCTAAATATCGCTTTTAAATTTTTTGCGTGCATAAGAACATCTTCATCATATTTTTCAGTTCCTGCAATTATATAATCCTTATTTTTAATAATAGATATCAAGTGTTTCTTAGGTAATTTTTTTCCTGTATTATTTTTTGTAATTAAAAACTTACTCTTTAATTTTTTTAAAATTTTTTTATCTGCGCCGAAAGATGAAGTGGCAATATAAAGCTTATACATAATATTAATACATTTTTTTATTAAAATTTTTTCTTAATTAATTTTTCAAGTTCAAAAAAGTTCTTAATTTTATATTTGATTTTATTTGATTTGAAACTATTTCCAAATTGAATAAAATTTATATTTGTTCTCATCGCTGCTTTTAAATCACTTAATCCATCACCTATAAACAAAATATCTTTCTTAAGAAATTTGTAAGTTTTTATAATATCTAATATGTGATTTACTTTATCTACAGGAGAACCATAAATTTTTTTAAAATAGATGTTTAAACATTTTTTGTGAATAATTCTTTTCAATTCTCTTTGAGGTGTGCCAGAAGAAATAAAATATAAAAAAGAAACTTTGTTTTTCACCAAAAATTTCAAAACACCCTTATTAAGATTAATTCTTGCAATTTTATATAATACTATTTTAGCAAATGCTTCTGACATTAATTTTATATCTCTTTGAGTATAAGGAATTTTAAGTAAGTTCTTAAATAAATACTCAAATTTAATAAATCGTGATTTACCAATATTTTTTTTGTGAAATTTAAAAAATGCATTTCTTATTTTCTTAGGATACTTTGCGACTAAACTCTTAAAAGCATTATCCTTAATTTTAACTGAATCTATAATAACTCCATCAAAATCAAAAATTATAATTTTTTTTTTCATCAAATTTATTTTTTAAGACACATATTAAAAAGTCATTAAAAATTTTTAAATCTTATACATTTGTGTTAATCCTTTAAAAATAATATAAATTATATATTTTAAAAAAAAATATTATTTTTCATGAGTAATCTTTATCGTATTCTATTCTTAACAAATTTATCGATATTGTTTTTCTCTTTTACCTACTTTGGCGCAGAACATATGTTTACTAAATATGACTTATTAATCATATTAATAATTTTTATAGTAATTATTTTTTTACAATCAATTATTATAATTTTATTAAAAAAAAATTTATATAAAACTCTAATTTTATGTTTTTTCTGTACTTTTAATATAATTTCATTGCATCTTGTATTTATCGAAACAATCCATTTTTTACCTTTTTATTTTGAAATTTTAATTTTCATTACGTGCTTTTTGTTAATATTATTTATCTGTATTATATGTGGCGAAAATTCTACTGTTGCAAAGTTTTTTATTATTTCTCCAGTTTTTTTGTTTACCCTCTTTTTTTTAATTAATTCAAAAATAATTAGTTTTAAAAAAATACAAAATATATCAATTATTCAAAACGAAAGTAATATTATTTTTAATAATAGACCTAATATTTATTTTATTTCTTTTGAATCAATGGTTCCCCTTTCAATTGCTAAAAAAAATTTTAAACAACCATATTTTGCTTATCATAAAGTTTTAGATGATAATTTTTATAAATTTAAAAATGCTTTTACGTTAGCTTTTCCATCTAAAGAAAGTTTGAACTCATTATTAGCATTTGATCAAAAAAAGTATTTATTATTAAAAAAAAAAGAGAGACATATGGATTTTTTCACTGGAGAAATTGAAAGTCCTTTACTAAATATATTTAAAAATAATAATTATGAACTATCAACATTTTATGATAATTTTTGGTTTGGAAGAAATAAGGGAAAATATATTGACAATTATTACACAAATGAAGCTGGTGGAAAGTTTAACACATGTGCGTTTGATCCAGGATATGGTTTACATCTAAAAGTTTCTTTTTTAGGATATTGTTTATTAAATGAAAAAATAAAATTTAAAATAATTTCATTTTTAAGTGGAAAAGAATTATCAAAGACTACTGCAGTTGAAAAAATTATTGAAATAATGAAAAAAAATATTAATAAGTCAAAGCCACAATTTTTTATGGCACATAATATTAATCCTGGTCATACTGCAATTTATAAATATGGTGATAAAGAAAGTTTTGATGACTTTGTTAATACCTATAAAAACAAAAGTATGATTGTAAAAAAAGAAATTCAAAACATATTAGATTTCATTAAAAAAAATGACCCAAATTCAATACTTTTTTTATATGCTGACCATGGTCCTAAACTGACTTCAGGTATGGAGTTGGAGGAAAATCCTAGATATAAAATTTTAGATTCTTTTGCAGTTTATGCAGGAATTTATCCAAAAAGAAGATGTGATAAATATGCTAATTATTTGTACAAAAATCGGGATTTTGCATCACTTGTTGATGCTGCAAAAGTTATCATTAATTGTTTAGCTGAAAATAAAAATGCTCTAACTTTTAATGAAGAGCAGTATTTTATGGATGGTCCAGAAATAAAATATTTTAATGATGATAAAAATATAATATTGGGTTATAAAAACGAAATTTTAAAACTTAATAACTATATCTATGAATAAAGCTTCATTCAAAGAATTACTTTGTTTGTCAATAATATTCTATTTTTCTAATACAGTAAGTGCTTCTGCTTATATTGATCCAGGTTCTGCAAGTGCAGTCATAACCGCTATACTTGGTTTTTTTGCAGCAGCAGGTTTCACGATAAAAAAATATTTTTACAAAATTAAAAGTTTTTTTATTAAAGAAGAAAAAAAAGATAGTCTAGAAGACAGATTTAACAAAAAACCCTAAATTGAAAAATAATTTTATCACTAATTCTCTTTCTTTTAGAGATCCTTCGGGCAAAATATATGAACTTAAAAATGATCAATTATTAACTGAAAGAGTATTTAGAGGTTTAAGAAAAGATTTTCATAATCATCATAATAAATTACTTAATAAAAATTATTTTAATAAGTTAATACAATCTGAAATGGTTGTAAAAACTACCTTAAAAAATATTAACGACACTGAATTTCATCAAATTAAAGAAGATGGTTGGAATGGCATAGTAGAACATGAAAAATTAGATTTTATTTCTTATCCATATGAATGGAGTTTTTCAATGTTAAAAGATGCTGCTCTGTTACACTTATTTATAATTAAAAAGTCATTAGAAAATGACTGGATAATTAAAGACGCATCCTCATTTAATATTCAATGGAAGAAAAATAAACCAATATTTATTGATACCGCTTCATTTATGCCGTGTGAGGATAAATTAGAATGGAAAGGATATAATCAATTTATATCCATGTTTCTTAATCCTCTTTTAATCAAAACCCACCTAAATTTGAACTTTAATGATATTCTACGATCGAATCTTGAAGGAATATCAACCGAAAACGCTCTAAAATATTTTCAATTTTTAAATAAATTTAATAAAGGTGTCTTCTCACATATTTTTCTTCCTGAGATTATAAAAAAATTTTTAAAAAAAAATAATAAAACAAAGAAAATATCACAAAAAAAAAATCATTTAATTAATCTGATAAGTTCAATAGAAAATTTAATTGAAAATTTAAATTATAAAAACAAAGGATCAATTTGGCTTGGTTATGATAAAAAAAATTCTTATGAAGAATTGGATAAAAGTATTAAGCAAGAATTTATTTTAAAAAACGTTAAAAAAAGTAAAGAAAAGTATCTCTGGGATATTGGTTGTAATAATGGTTACTATTCAAAAATTTTAAAAAAAAATTTTGAAAATATAATTTCTTTTGACTCAGATCATGAGGTTATTGAGGATTTGTATATTTCAGAAAAAAAAGAGAATGGGTCCAATATTTATCCTCTAGTAATAAATTTTTCAAACCAATCACCGGTTCAAGGTTGGAATTCTGAGTTAAAAACGATAGGTGAGAGATCTAAACCTGATTTAATTCTGTGTCTAGCTTTTATACATCATGCAAGGATTTCCATGAATATTCCTTTAAAACAATTTATTTCTTGGTTAAATCAGCAAAAATCTTGCTTTATCATAGAATATGTTGATAGACATGACGAAATGGTTATTGAATTACTTAAAAATAAAGGTGAATTTTATGAAGACTATACTAAAGAGAATTTTGTAAAGTTATTAGAAGATAATTTTAAAATAATAGATAGAAAAATTCTAAAAAGTGGAAAAAGGGAATTATTTTATTGTATAAACCCAAATGTTTAGAAATTTTACTAAACTAGCAAATTTTTTAAAAATCCCAAAAAAATTTGTAATATATTTTATTATAATTGCAATAGTAGGATCTACTCTAGAAATACTTGGCTTAACTACTCTCTATGCTTTGCTTACCAATATACAATCTGAAGAAATAAATAGTCATTATTTAATTCAAAAATTAATAAACACAGACTCTAAACAAGAATTGATGATATTTATTATAATTTCTTTTTGTGTTTTGTTCGTAATTAAAAATCTAACTGTTATGTATTTAAATTATTTTACTTATATCAATTTAAAAAAAATAAAAAATAACACTTATAAAGAATATTTCATTAAAATATTAAATAGTGAATACCTAGATTTAGTTAAAGAAGGACATGTAAAACATGGTCAGATTTTTTCTAGATATTTAGATCATGCTTTTAATGGTTATCTTACTTCATTTATAAAAATAATTTCTGATTTTATAATGTCTTCTTTTATAATTGTGTTTATATTTTATATAGATTTTTACACATCTTTTTTTTCAATGATTTATCTGTTTATAGTTGCAACTCTTTTAATCAAAATTCAAGGAAAAAAACTTAAAAAGAATTCTGAAGAAATATCTGTGTCGGAGGTAAATACTAAACTATCAATATTTGAATTAATTAAAAATTTCAAAGAAATATTTGCATACAAAATTCAAAAGATCGTCTTCAATCAATTTAAAAATGAGATTGCAAAATATTTAGAAAGTGAAAAAAAATATGCTTTGACTCAAGCTAATCTAAAAAATTACTATGAAATTTCTATTATAATACTAATTGGTTCAATATTTTTCTATCTATTAATTACAAATCAACTTAGCCAAAGTATTTCACTTTTAGGAATTATGGGTTTTAGTATAGCTAAATTAATTCCTTATTTTAATTCAATTACAGCAAATGTTAATACATTAAAACAAGTTAATTATTCAGTTTTTGAAATTGAAAACTTTTATAAGAATTCTTTAAATACTAAAGGTGAAATTTTAGATGATGACAGGATAAAATATAAAAAAAATCAACTATCATCTTTAGAAATAGTAAATCTAAACTATGAATATGAACTTGGTAAAAAAATACTAAATAATTTAAATCTAAAAATAAACATAAGTAGCATGAACTGTATAATAGGTCCATCTGGATCTGGTAAAACAACCTTAGTTGATATTGTATTAGGTTTAATAAAACCAAAAGAGGGTGAAATAAATTTTATAAATAAAGAAAAAGAAAAATATAACTTTAATAATTTTGCTTATATTTCTCAAACACCTTGTCTTTTTAAGGGATCTTTAGCCAGTAATATAACTTTAAGTGAAAATATAGACCAAATCGACAAAAAAAAATTAATTGAAATTCTCGATATAGTCAAAATTTATGAGACACCAGCTGATGATAACCTTTTAAATCTAAATGTTGATCTTGAAGGGCAAAATTTCTCGGGGGGGCAAAAACAGAAAATTTCAATTGCAAGAGCTTTGTATCAAGATTGTGAAATTTTAATTGTTGATGAAGGAACATCAAATCTTGATAAAGAAAGTGAAATTAATGTTTATAAATTATTAAAAACAGTAAAGAATGAAAAATTAATTCTATTTATTACTCACAAAATTTTAGATGAAAAATACTTTGATAACATTATTAATCTCAATAATTTATAAATTCAAATGGAACAACTCAACAAAAATTACCTCAAAAAAAAAAGAAATAATTTAAAGAATAATAAAATTTATAAAGATAGATGGCTACATATTGGATCTGGAAATTTTCATAGAGCTCATCAGGCATTTTATTTAAATCAATTACAAAAAAAAAATTTAACTGATTGGGGTATAGTAAATTTTGAAATCCAGAAAACAAAAAAAAACTCAAAATTTAATGAAAATATTAATAAACAAGACCAGTTATATACATTAATTACTCGTGATAGAAATATTAAAAAAAGAACAATAATCAGCTCAATAAATAAATTCTTATTGAATAATAATAAAAATTTAAATCTCATAAAAAAAATTATTCAAAATGATATTCTTAAATTGATCACACTTACTGTAACTGAAAATGGTTATTATATAGATAATAAAAAATTTAATTTAAAAAATAAATATATAAAACACGACATTATGAATAAAAATTTTAAAACTATTTATGGTATGCTTTTTTTTATTCTTGAAAATTGTATTTTATATAAAAAAAAAATTACAATTATTTCTTGTGATAATATAGAAAATAACAGTGAAAGTTTTAGAAAAAGTTTTAAAATTTTTTGCAAAAAGAAAAAATCAAAATATAAAAGTTATGTTGATAAACACTTTATATTTTGTAATAGTATGGTTGATAGGATAACACCTAAATATAGTTTAAAAACAAAAAAGGAAATACTTAAAGAATTTAAGTATAATGATAAATGCCATGTTGAGTCAGAAAAATATATAAGCTGGATTATTCAAAAAAAAGAAAAGATGCAAGTTCCTAATTTAGGAAAAGTGGGAGTAAAGTTTGTTAATAATATTTCAGATTACCAAAATATGAAGATGCAAATTTTGAATGCATCGCATTGCTCAACTTCATTTTTAGCATCATTAGACAAAAAGAAATTTGTTTATCAAACATTTAATGATCCAAAATTTATTAAATTTATAAATTGCTATATAAAGAGAGACGTTATTCCTAATTTAAAAAAAAATTTTATTAATTATAATCAATTTTTAAATTCTGTAATTGATAGATTTAGTAATACAAAAATTCAAGATTTGGTTCAACGTACTACAATAAATGGTTCTAAAAATCTTGAAATATTTATTAATGGTACACTGAGAAAAAATTTTAATAAAAAAAAAAATCTTGATCGTTATGCACTCATTTATGCCTCATGGTATGTATTTATGAAAATAAATAGATCTTTTGATGATGAAAATTTAAAATACTTAAAAAAAAATATCAATACAATTAAGAGTCCAATTTTGTTTATTAAAAAAATATCAAGACCTTCAATCAAAAATATAATAAACTCACATTTTGAAAAAAAATATAACTCATATGTGAAAATGATTCAAAAAAATAAAATTCAACAAAGTGTATATGATGCAATCAAATAAAAAAGTTGCAATAATTACTGGTGCGACTAAGGGAATTGGAAGGTCTACGGTTATAAAATTTTTAGAAAATAATATTAAGTGTGTATTGGTTGCTAGGAAAAAAAATCAAAAACTATTAACTTTATTAAATAAGAAATTCAGTAGCGAAAATTTTTTATTTATTAAAGCAGATATTTCAAAGTTACAATCAATTAAAAAAATTATAAATGCGACTAATAAAAAGTTTAAAAGAATTGATATTCTTTTTAATAACGCTGCATATAGTGATTTTAACTATTTCTTTAAAAATAATATTAAAATGTATAATAAAATTTTTGATACTAACGTTAAGGGTATGTTTTTTTTACTTCAATCAGTTGCCAAAGAAATGATAAAAAAAAAAATTAAAGGAAATATAATAAATTTATCTTCTCAAGCAGGTAGAAGAGGAGAGGCTCTAGTTCCTCATTATTGTGCCTCAAAAGCTGCCGTTATAAGTTACACACAATCATCTAGTTTGGCCTTAGCTAAATTTGGAATAAGAGTAAACGCAATATCCCCAGGTGTAATTGATACTCCACTTTGGAATGTGTTAGATAAAAAATGGGGCAAAATTGAAAATTTAAAAATAGGACAGAAGAAAAAAAATGTTGCAAAAAGTATCCCATTGAAGAGGATTGGAAAATCAGAAGAAGTAGCTGAACTTGCTTATTTTTTGATTAGTAAAAATTCAAGCTATATTACGGGACAAACAATCAATATTGATGGTGGTGCGTGGTTTAGTTAATTTTTAGACTATTTATCCAGTTTCTGTAATAATCATTTATCATACTTTTATATTCTATTTTATCTCTGTATTCTTTGTAATTATTTTGGAAAGGATTTTTATTATTTATTATTAAAAAACCACCTCTTGCAACACCATTTTCGTCATCAGAAAGATAAACTTTATCTGGTGCTAGATTTGAAATGATCTCTAAAAATATTTTATTTCTTATAAATACTCCATCTATAATAATTGGAAATTTTTCTTTACCCAATAAACTTAAAGAATAATAAGTATTACATGCAATATAAATTAAATTAAGATGATAGTTATATGTTTCAGATTTTTTATCATTCTCATTTTGAATAATTATTTTTCCTTTTTTATTCCTAAATGGACCACCTTTATAAAAACCTGGAATTATCTTATCTTTATTAATCAAAATCTTTTTAAAAATTTTTTTATTAAATTTTTGTTTTTTTTTAATTTTTTGATTTAGGATTTTTAATTCATGACCTCCAGGGTATCTTGCCACTGCTACTGTTGTATTATCTATAGTCTCACTAAGATGAGTATCAAATAAAATTTTTTTTTTATCAATTTTAGTATTTTCGTTATAAATAATAACCCATGTTCCAGTTGAAATTAATATAAATTTTTTTTTAAATTGTTTTTTATGATAATAATAACAACAAGAACTATCATGTTGACCAGAAAAAACACTTGTCTCATTATTATTTAAAAATTTATAACTTAAATTACCTAACTTAAACGAAGAAAGATTTCTATTTAAATTAGGTAAATATTTATTTAATTTGAGAGATATTGCAAAATTATTTATTTTCTTATTTTTAAAATCCCACAAGAAAGAATGATTTGAAAAATATTGTAAATTGCTCGAAATTTCACCAGATAATTTATAAGATATATAGTTGGGATAAAGTAATAATAAATTTATTTTTTTAAAAGTTTTTTTTTTTTTTAAATATATGTAAAATAAACTTTTTGATAAGTTGTGGCAATAATCTAAAACAGGGGAAAAAGTATTTTTAATTTTAGTAACTTTGTTTCTAAAAACCGAATCTATTTTACTTCCTAAATTACTCTCATCAGAAATGCACTCCATTACTCTCTTTTTATAATCCAATAAAAATATAACCGACCCGTGTGTAATTGGTAGAATTGATTGTAAATTGAATTGTTTACAATTATATCTGAGATTTTTTTTAATAAGCTTTAAAATCTTATCATATTCAATTTCCTTGAAATTTTTTTTATTTTTTAAAAAATTATTTTTAAATAATTTTTTTTTAAGTATTCTTCCATTATTTTTACTAAAAAAGATAAATTTTATGTTGCTTTTTCCTATATCTATAATTAAATCGACTTTTTTTTTCATTAATAATTTTCTAGATAATTATTGGTGATAAACAAGTATTATAATTTATGTTAAAATTATTATCAAATTCTTCAAAAAATTTTCACAAAAACACATCTGTAATTAGGCTAAATATGCTTAAAATGATTTTTTATGGAAAAACCGGAACTGGCCACATAGGTTCATCTTTGTCAATTGCAGATATAATTTATTATTTATTCAAAAATGTAATATTTAAAAAAAAAGTAAAAAAACATCATTTTATTTTATCCAAAGGTCATGCTGTTCCAATTGTATACTCTATGTTTTACTCCTTGGGACTAATAAGTATAAAAGATATTAATAACTTTAGAACCTTTAAATCTAGATTACAAGGCCATCCTGACAAAACCAAACTTAAAATTCTAGATACTGGTAGCGGTGCTTTAGGACAAGGTTTATCAATAGCAATTGGTTATGCGGTAGGCAACATTATATCTAAAAACAATCAAAATGTTTTTTGTCTTATTGGTGATGGTGAAATGCAAGAAGGGCAAATATGGGAGTCTGCTTTATATGCGGGGTCTAAAAAAATTAATAATGTTTGTGTTATAATAGATGCTAATAAATTTCAAAATGAATTTTCAGTTGAAAAAACTTTAAAAATAGATCATTTAAAAAATAAATGGGAAAGTTTTGGATGGGAATTTATTAAAATTAATGGTCACTCTTATAACGATTTGAACAAATCCTTCAAAAAAATGCAAAAAAAAAGACTTAAACCTCTCGTAATTTATGCAGATACTGTGAAAGGAAAAGGAATTTCATTTATGGAAAATGATAATTTTTGGCATGGTGGAATAATGAAAAAAGAAGACTTTGAAGCTGCAATAACAGAGTTAAAAAATAAAATATGAAATCAATTAGAGAACAATTTGGTTTTACTTTAGCAAATTTAGGAAAAAAAAATCACAATATAATTGCAATTAGCTGTGATTTACAAAGTGCTTGTAAACTTAGCTTATTCGCTAAAAAATTTCCAAAAAGATTTATTGAAGTTGGCATTGCTGAGGCAAATGGAATAGGCTTGGCTGCAGGTCTTGCGATGAATAAGTACAAACCTTTCATAGCTAGTTTTTCGTCATTTATAACAGGAAAAAATTTAGAAATTAGATGTTCAATAGCTTATAATAATGCTCCAGTAGTTATAATAGGAACCCATGGTGGAATGATTGGGGCAGATGGAGCCACTCAATCAGGTTTGCAGGATATATCTGTAATGAGATCAATGCCAAATTTTCATATTTATCAACCTTGCTCAAATATAGAAACATCTCAAATTATTTATCATGTATCAAAATTAAAAGTTCCAGCGTATGTAAGGATAGCTCGAAATATTGTACCAGAGTTTTTGCCTAAAAGTTACAAGTTTAAATTCAAAAAAATTTCTAAAATAAAAAACGGAAAAAAATTTGCAATTATTTCCTCTGGTCCAATGGTATATAATTCAATCGAAGCTGTAAAAAAAATTAAAAAAAAGGAAGATTTTGCAATTTATAATTTAAGTACAATTAAACCCTTAGATAAAAAAGACATAATAAAAAAATTAAAAGGCTATAAAAAAATAATTACTATTGAAGATCACACAACTGAAGGTGGGATTGGTAGTGCTATTAGTGAAGTAATTTCTAGCTCTAAATACCCAAAAAATATAAAAATGCTAGGGATTACAGATCGTTTCATTAATAGCGACAGCCCTATTAATATTGAAAAACAACTCAAATTAGATCCAAAGAGTATATCTAAATTGCTTGAAAAAATTTAAAGTTTTAATTGGTCCAGAATATATGTTGGATTAATTTTTTTCCATTTATTCTTAATTATACTTTTTATTTCATTATCTTCTAATTTAAGAAATTCATTTTTATGATTTCCATTTAGAATAAATAAAGTATCTATGTTAAAATTTTGACCACCCAAAATATCATTTTGCAAAGAATCTCCAATCATCAAAACTCTTTTTTTTGAAACTTTTTTTTCTTGAGTTAAGCATTCTTGGAAAATTTTAGGATATGGTTTACCATAAAATTTTACTCTCCCACCGTTTTGCTTGTAATATTCCGCGAGAATGCCGACCTGGTAAACTAATTTATTGATTTTTCCACTGAAAACTATTTTGTCAGGATTTGTGCAAATCATTGGAATGTTTTTATCCAAAAAATAATTTAGCTCATTTTTAAGTTTTTTTATATTTGAATTCGGTTTAATTGATGAAGCTAAAATAAAATCAATCTTCTCATTTTTTTTTGCAATAAAAATATTTTGCTTGAGAAGTATTTCTTTTTTATTAAATTCCGAAATGCAATAACATTTAAGTTTTTTTTTTTTAAATTTTAATTTAATTTTTTTTATCTCTTTTTCAAATATTTCACCGCTAGTTACTATTTTATAGAATAGATTTTTATCTATTTTTAATTTATTAAGAGTATTCTTGATTGTTGATAAAGAGTTTTCTGATGAATTGGAGATAATAATTAATTTTTTCCCTATTTTTTTGAGAAAAAGTAAAACTTTATAAGCTTTGGTAAATTTTTTAATTCCGTTGTGAATAACACCCCATTGATCAATTAAATAAATATCATATTTAGTAAGGCTTTTAACTCCTTTGATAAATTTCATGTTATTTAGAAAAAATTTCTTCCCAAAACAAATAGGTTTTCAAATGAACTGGTAAACTCCAGGATATAAATTTATCAATCTCAAAATTTAGTATTTTATAATTTTTATTCAACAATTCTTGAATAGCTGTTGCAACATAATATTCACCATTTACTTTATTTTTTTTCATAATCATTTTATCTACAGCCTTTTTGAATATATGCCAATTTTTAAAATAAAAGGCACCAGTAACAGCAAAATCTTTATGAGGATTTTTACTAATTGTTTTTTTCTCGACAATTTTGCTTATTTTATTTTTACTTGTTTTAACATACGCGTATGAGTTTGGGTCTATTCTTGCATCAGGATATCCCCTAAAAGTAAAAATTACTGAGTCTGGATTTTCCTTGCTAATAAAATTATGAAATTTTTTTTCATTAAAAATAAATTTATAATCACAAGAGGAAATCATTAAAGGTAAATCTTTATTAATATATTTTTCTAAAAACAAACAACTTCTAGCCATACCGTCAGTTTTATTATTTATTTGAATAATTTTAATATCTTTATAAAAATTTTTTTTTAAGGTCTTAATTTCGTTTGAATAAGCATTAGTCACGTGTCGTCTTAAAAGTACAAAATTATTCTTTGAAACTGGCAATGTTTCGAGTGCATGATGAATCATCAATTTATTTGAGATTTTTATAAAAGGTTTAAATACGTTAAACTCTTTATGCCTTTTGCCAGAGCCTGCAGCTGGTACTACATTATTTATTTTTAATTCATTTTTATATTTTTTGAAATTTTTCAAAAAATAATCATTCCAAAAATTATGCTCGCTAACTGAAGATATGTTTGAAAAACTTATAAAATTTTCTACTTCAAAATATTTTACATTTAAGTCTTTATTGATCATAAGATTATATATTTCACTTGTTAATTTATATTTAAGATTTTTATTATTTAACAATTTTTCAGCAAAAAATTTCAATACTTTCCAATTTTTGAAATAATGCATTCCGGCACATGTAATAAAGTTTTTCTTTAAAGCTGATTTTTCAAATATTTTTTTTACTTTTCTGTCTTTAGTTATTAAAAATCTGCCTGTATTTGAACTTGAATAATCTGTTGGGTTGAAATGATTGTAACCAAATATTATTCCATCATAATCTTTTTTTGTTTCTTTCCAAAACTTATCAAAATTCATTTTGAAAGATACATCGGGATGAAAAACAATTATTTTTTCGTGCTTGTTAACTAAATATGAATCAGCATGTAATATTGTATCAATAATATTTTTTGTTTCTTTTTTTAGAGTTATTAGTTGATATTTTATGTCTAATTTATCTATATGTTTTTTAATATTATATTTATTTTGAATTTTTTCTGTGATTAAAAAATAAACTTTAATATTAAATTTCCTTTGAAATTCTCTAAAAATTTTTTTACTATAACTTAAAATTGTATTTTTATTTCCTAATTTAGATAGATATTTAAAATTTTGAAATTCGTTAATAAATTCTTCATCTATTTTAGCCATAGGGACAACAATATTTAGTTTTTCTTTTTTTAATTTCATAAGTATTTATTTTCTTAATATCTAATAATTTTAAATGTAGTATAAAGTTACCTAATAATAAAATTTAAAGCTTATTATGAGAATTTCCCATAAAATACAATTTATTTATTTAATAATTTTTGTTTTATTTTTATCTTTTTCTAAACAAATAGTGAGTTTGAACTTCGATAAACCGATAACTAATAATCTTCATGAGAATTTCAACACCTATATGGAAGGATTAAAAACAAATTTTAAATATACAATAAAATTAAGAAATACTAGTGATACAATTTGTGATGAAATTGCAGCAGGAAATTTAAATAGACATTCAACTAGATGGGTTTTTGAAAAATTTAGAATTTTAATTTATGAAAAAACTGACAACATTATAAATACAAAATCGAAAAATACCTACTTATTTTCATTTATCGTATCAATCATTTTATTTATTTCGTATTTTTTAACAAACAAGGCAATTTTAGTTAAAAATAAAAAAAAGAAAGAAAATTTAATTATTTTAAACTTTATTTTTTTTATATTTTTTACATGTTTGTTTTTATTTAGACCGCTTGGAGAATTACGTTTTTCTATATTTGAATTACTTTTTGTATCTTTGAGCTTTTATTTTGCATTTAATAAAAAATTTATTCCTTATTTATTAAGTGTTGTATTATGTATATTAAATCGTGAAAGTGGATTAATTTGCTCCCTTTTTTGGTTTATATTAAATAACAACTTTTTATATGAAAGAATTAATTTTCAGAAATTAAAGATATTTTTTGATGTTAAAAATATTCTTCCTATAATAATAGCTTTGCTAGTCTTTTTTTTAGTAAATTGGGATATATCAAAATGCTTCTATAACTTAAATTTTTTTATCCCAAAAGAAGTTCACGATGTGACTTTATTTAATGACTTTTCCAACATTTTTACTGGTCCCAACCTTAATGCTTTATTTATAAATAATATATTTTTAGTAATTTTATTATATATTTTTTATATAAAATCTTTTCTTCAAAAAAAAATGTTGATCATATTATCTTTATATTTGATTACTTTTGCTCTATTCACTCCACTAGTGCAATATGAAATAAGAATTATCCTTATCCCTTTTTTAATTACCTATCTTTTTGAATTTATTGAAAAGAAAAAACTAATTTAATAATTGATTTAGAAAATCCCTAAATTCATATTTTTCTTTTGAGTAGTAATATTTTTTTAAAAAATCATTGTTTTTAATATTTTTTCTATAAACATTATTTATTAATTTCATAATATCATCAAAATTATCCGCAAAATTTACTCTTTTATTTAAAATTATTTTTTGACTGCGCTTTATTTTCCATAATGGATTTTTTAATACTATTATATTTGATACATTTAAAAATAAAGACTCTATTAAAGTTGAACTAGGTTGTTCTAATATAATAATGTTTGACCGCTTCATTACTTCAATTGCATTCAATCGGTAAATTTGAACTTTTTTTAAATCATTAACCATTTTAAATAAGTTGTTATTAAATAAGTAATTAACATCATCTTCTGTGTTTGATATTAATAATTTAAACTTACTATCTTTTTTAATGATTTTTTCCACTAGATCTGTTCTAAACTTATATAATTTGAAAGGATCATTATAATTTTTATTTAATCCAATTAATACATTGCTGTTGGATTGAGTAATATATCCAATATTAAATTTAATATTTTTAAATTTTTTAATTTTTTTTAATTTAAAAAAGGTTTCATGTTTAAATGAAACATATTTGTTTTTTATACTACTAGAATTATTTTTTTTCTGATCTTTTAAAATTTCATTTAAATGCTCTTTTGAATATGAATGAATAAAAGAAATTTGTTTATTTTTTATATTATTATGACTTAAATCTGGCCAGAAGAAACCTTTCTCAAAATGACCGACCGTTCCACCGTGTAAACAAGTAAGTGTTTTAATATTACGTTGATTTAAATATTCTCTAACTGTTGCAGAAATAAGAGTGGGATGAGAAGTGCAATATAAATCAACTGATTTTTTTTTTAAAATACTTGAAATATTTTCTTTTGCCGCCAATACCTCATTAATAATATATGGTGATAAAAATATTATTAATTTTTTATAAAAACTATTTTTTATTTTATCTCTGAATATTTTAATTTTAAATTTTTTATTAAAAGATTTTTCATCAAAATATTTTTTGTTTAAAAACTGCCTGGAATAAAAAAATAATGATAAATTATGTGATTTTGAAAATTGTTTCATATTTTCTATATAATCTTTTTCTAATAAATAAATTAAAATTTTTTTTCCTTTACTATTATTAAAATTAATTAAATTCTTGAATATATTTCTAATTGGGCTAATTTTTATATCGTCATATAAATTAGGATAAAGATTATTGAATTTTGGCTTTAAATTTAAACTATTTATTTTTACGAATTTTTTATTACACTTTAGCTTAAAAGCCTCAATACATTCTAATAAAAAATCGAAATTAGTTGAATTATTTTTAAAATAAAAGAATTTAGATTGAGGATATTTTTTTATCAAAAATTTTATATCATCATAATATTTTTCTAAATAAATTTTGCACAAAGAAAATTTATGATAATTACTAAAAAAATTATTTCCAATCAAATTTTTATTTACTAAATAAATATTTTTATCAATTTTCTTAGATAAAGAATAAGAACTTTTAAGTAAATTTAATAAATTATTGTATGGACCTATTTTACGATTAACGTCATTTATGTAAGTAAAATCTATTTTTTTTTGATTACAAATAATTGCTGATCTATAATCGAACACTATTATTTTATGAAATTTATTTTTAATTTTTTTTAAATGATTTATTTGATCTAAATTGTTTAATAATAATATTTTTTTCATTTAACTTTAATAAATCAAAGTCATAAAAATTTAATAATTTTTATCTTCATATCTAAAATTATTGATTTAATTTTTATTGATTTATCTCTATAAAGATTATAATAGAGCGTCAATCTAATAATTTTATGAATGAATTTAAAATTTCAAAATTAAATACAAAAAAAAGCCTTAATAAAATTCTTGTAGATCTTAATTCGCTACTAAATTTTTATTTACCTGAGAATAATAAAAAAGAAAATTTGCAGGAAATTAAAAATAATATTCATAAAAAAATGATAAAATTATCTAAATATGATAGAAAATTATTTGGATCTTTTTTTGATGCTGCACAATGTTTGCCATCTATACATGCTTTAAATGAGAACTTATCGAATAACATGAAAAAACTTTATGGTTTTAATAATATTCAAATTGCAGACTACCCTAGACTAAGACTCGACCTGCCTGAGAAAAATTCTTTACATAATGATCCATGGCATCAAGAAGTTATGGCTTATGACGCTCCTAGAGACTCAGTGACAGTATGGTTACCTCTAGTAACTATGAGTACTAAATTAGGAAGACTTGTTTTAAAAGGAAACACAGAAAAAATTGGAATATTGAAACACAAAATTTTTAATAAGCGTCCATACATTAGAGTTAATCCTGGAAATTGGCAGAAATTACCAAATTGTAAACCAATAGTGAATTTTGGAGATTTTATTTCCTTTAAACATTCTGTTCCTCACAGGAGCTCAAAAAATTTATCAAAAAACAAAGTTAGAATATCAATTCAAATAAGATACAATTTTTTAGATAATCAAATTTATAATAGATTTAACTATAAACCTACTACTCCAAGGTCACTCTTAAGCCAAGACACGTCTATAAATAAAAATAGAAAATTTAAATTCTAGGAATAATAATATTTTTTTTTAAAATACCTTTTTCTATAATTTTTTTTTGTATTGTTTCTTTCCAACTTATAGCGCAAATAATAAACTTTATATTATGAATATCTTTCATATTTATATTTTGTGGATTGTGAATTGTTAATTTTTTTTTTTTAGAAATTTGAAAATATTTTATTTTTTTTGAATTTTCATCAAATATTTTAACTTTATTTTTAATATTATTTTTTAAATTAGAGTAAATATTTATAAAAATAGAATTACATCCCCAAAAATAAATATTTTTATTTTTTAATGTATTAATTTTTTTAGATACTCTCGTAAAATTTTCAATTCTTTTGTTATTTAATTTTAATGCTTTAATGTAAATTTTTTTTGAATCACTGAACTCGCTTTTGTCAATTTGATACTTTTTTACTAAATTTGTTTTTTTAAAAATTAATCTTATAGAATATTTTCTTGATAAATTTTTCTTTTCTTTATTTATAAAAACATAGTTACAATTAATTAGCAATTTTCTTAATGTTTCCTCTGTAAAATGAGTAATATGTTCAGCAGTTAAAATAGTGTCATCTTTTTCATATTGTTTAAGATCAGGAACTTCTATAACTAATTTTCCATCCTCTTTTAGATAACTTTTTATTTTATTTAAAAATTTTTTTGGTTCTGAAATGTGTTCTAAAGTATGGTTCAATAAAATAAAATCAAAATTTTTTTTTTTAAATTCTTTACCTGTTAAAAAATCAAAACCATATGCTTTAAAACCTTTTTTTTTTAAGAGATTAACTAAAAAATCATTAGATGAGCCAATCTCAAGAATTTCATGTTTTTTTTTTGCATTTTTTACAAAAAAATTAATTTGTTTTTTAACATTATAATCTGGATATAATGAATTATTTAAAAATTTATTACTATAAAACCTTTTTAGACTATTAGAAGTTGGTTCGGGGTTTGAATAAACAAAAGAGCATTTTTTGCAAATAACATCATAACATTCAAGTTTAAATATACCAATTTTTGTAGGAAAGTATGAAACTCTCGGCTTTCTAATAAATCTATGAAATGACCTAAAATTACAAATTGGACACTTTACTTTTTTAAATTTAAGATTATTCATGTACTATCATTTAATTGAAAAATGTTTAAAAATCTAACTAATTTTATAAATTAAAGAAACCTATTATAAAAAAATTTTTTGTATGAAAAAACAAAGTGCTTTAAACATATTATTGGTTGATCCATGTTACTCTACAAAAGGTATTTCAAATAATATTATTCCTCTAGCTGTTGGTTTAATTGGAAGTCATGTTAAAAAAAATTTCCCAGATGCAAAAATTAAAATTTTAAAACTTAGTGACGAAATTATTGAATACATAGATAATAATGAGATTGATGTCATTGGTGTCTGTAACTATTTGTGGAATACAAATCTTAGCTGTGAAATTACAAATTATGTTAAGGAAAAAAATCCCAATACATTGATCGTTTATGGCGGACCAGAGATTAATAAAGAGCCAATTGATTTAGAAAATTTTATTAAAAAATATAGTCATGCAGATCTTTTAGTCGAAAGAGAAGGCGAATTAGCCTTTTCAATGATTATTGATAGATTTATTAAATTAGATAGAAATAAAAAAAATATTAGAAACTACATTGATGAACTTGGAAACTGCTTCTATGTTAATTCTGATAAAAAGTTTATATCAGGACCTGATCTTCAAAGAATAAAACATTTAGATGAAATTGAGTCTCCTTATGTAAATGGATTATTTGATCACTTTCTAGAGGCGGGAACATTTCAACCTTTAATTCAAACTAATCGAGGATGTCCATATAAGTGTACTTTTTGTCATGAGGGTATGACTTATTATAACAAAATTCATTACAGATCCTTAGATTATGTAAAAAAAGAATTAAGTTACATAGCTGAAAGAATCAATCCACCTGTGGGTTTGCATATAGCAGATTCTAATTGGGGAATGTATAAGCAAGATATAGATATAGCTCATCATATTGCTTTGTTGAAAGATCAATATAAATGGCCCATGTATATTCATTGTAGTACTGGTAAAAGTCAGCTTCCAAGAATTATTGAAACTGCTAAAATTCTTGATGGTGCATTGAGAATAACAAATGCAGTGCAATCTCTTGATAATAATGTTTTAGAAACAATAAAAAGAACAAATTTACATAATCTTCAAGAATATATCAAAAGTATGGATACTATATCAGAACCAGATATAATTTTACCTCTCCCAAAGGAAACATTGAAAAGTTTTTTAAATGGTCTGAACGAACTATTAGATACCAAAGCTCCAATAAGATTTACTGTACATCCAACTTTACTTTTAAGTAATACAGACATGTTGAGAGAATATAAATCTGGAAAGCATGGTTTAGTAAAAAAATACAGACAAAATCAGAATTTAGTTGGGTATGTAAATGATAAGTTAATTTGTGAAACAGAGTGCAATGTGTTTTCAACAGAAACTATGCAAGAAGATGACGTAATGGTTGCAAGAAAATATGTTGTTATGATGGATGCATTATTAAGAGAAGAACCAATTAGCGAGGTGTTTCATTATTTAGATAATAAAGAAATCAATAGAAGTAAACTCACTATGTCTATGATCGAAAATCTTAAAGATGCTCCTAAAGAAATTCAAAATGCCTTAAATGAATATGTTCAAGGATTATATAAAGAGAATTTTAACACTGAGGAAGAGGTTTTTTCATACGTTGAGGAAAACAAAGATGATTATCTAAATGGAAGAATGGGTGGGGATTTATTAAGATATTCTCAAAAATTATGGATTGACTGTTTTGATGAAATGATCGATTGGATATTTAATAATTTATCTAAACTTTGCGAAAATATTAATAATAATTCAGATGAGATACAAAATATAAAGAATTTTATTAAATGTCTGTATGCAGAAAGAAGTAAAAATTATGACAATAAAAACTTAATAGAATGTGAGTTTGACTATAATATTATTGAATGGAAAAACTTCTATAAAGATCAAGATATAAGCAATTATAAGCAAAAAACTAAATTAAAATTTCTTCAAAATAAATCATCAAAATATAAAAAAGATGTTGTTTGGAAAAGTTTTGGGTTTAACTTAGAAGATGGAGATAAGTATCAATTTTCTGGTTTAAAAAGACTTTATCTATCTAGACTTAAAAGAGATATATTAAATGAAAACGGAAAAAGAATAGATATTAAGCTATCACAAATGTCCAATTTTGATAAAAATGTTTCTGTAGATAAATATGCTAGAGGTAATGACATCGCGTTCTAATTTAAATTACCTAGTACATCTGAGTAAATAATTTTTTTATTATTCTTAATATTTTTTTTAGATTTTTTTCCTATCAATTTTTTAAAATATTTTGGATGTAAACCAGTTGCAGGCCTCATTAAAGAGATATTTTCTCTCGAAAAAGCTTCTCCTTTTCTAATAAAACGTTTAGATGTAATACTTCTACGGTACTTTTTTTTTATTTGCTGCTCGTCTTTTTTGGGATTTATTTCTCCAGAACCCATCAAAATTTTAACTTTATTTATTTTATCAATTAATTCTCTAAACTCTTTTGGGTTTGATGACATAAGGTGATCTGGTCCAACTAAATTTTTGCTTATTGTAAAATGTTTTTCGATGACCTGTGCTCCATAAATAGTTGCTAAAATTGAAGCATCATTTCCCAAAGTATGGTCAGAATAACCTACACTAACGTTAAATTTATCTTTTAATGATAACATTCTTTTTAAATTTGCATTTTTATCTTTTACTGGATAAAGGGAAACACAGTGCAGCAATATAACTTTAATATGTTTTTTTTTAAAAATTAATAATGCTCTTTTAATCTCTTTTTCATCAGCCATACCTGAAGATAAAATTACATTTAAACCCAGATTAGAAACATACTCAAGCAAAGGGTAATTTATTAGATCCTCAGAACTTAATTTAATTGCTTTCACTTTGATTTTTTTCATAAGATCTGCAGAATTTGTATCTGCTACAGATGACAGAAAGTCTATTTTATATTTTTTACATTCTTTAAGTATTGTATTTAACCATTTTTCTGAAAATTCTAAACGCCTAAACATGTCATACATGTTTTCATATCTGTAACCAGATTTAGTTTTATATTTATAAATTAGTTTCTCTTTAGACATAAATTCATCAGCTTTAAAAATTTGAAATTTTACTGCATCTGCTCCTGCCTTTGATGCCGCTTTGATTGAGGCAAGTGCTAAAGATAACTTTCCATTGTGATTTACCCCAACCTCAGCAATTACGTATGGTTTTTTTTTAAAAAAATTCATGTTACTAAAATTTATTATGCCAAAAATTTGAGCTTTTTAAATCTTTTTTAGATATATTTTTTGATAAAAGTATTTCACGACTATCGGGTCCACAATTAAACAAAAGATCAA